>Ga0181564_10004382_pt1 | contig 11936 bp, 10 predicted proteins | sample 011ome_24_FD_134512 | JGI IMG/M metagenome (GOLD analysis project Ga0181564, IMG submission 134512) | Coastal salt marsh microbial communities from the Groves Creek Marsh, Skidaway Island, Georgia - 011513CT metaG (megahit assembly) | ecosystem: Environmental > Aquatic > Marine > Intertidal...
CGCTGAAGCTAAAGATGGTGAAGCTAAGGACGGTGAAGCTAAGGACGCTGAAGCTAAAGATGGTGAAGCTAAGGACGCTGAAGCTAAAGATGGTGAAGCTAAGGACGGTGAAGCTAAAGATGGCGAAGCTAAGGATACTGAACCTAAGGACACTGAACCTAAAGATGGTGAACCTAAGGACACTGAACCTAAGGACACTGAACCTAAGGACACTGAACCTAAGGACACTGAACCTAAGGACACTAAACCTAAGGACACTGAACCTAAGGACACTGAACCTAAGGACACTGAACCTAAGGATGCTGAAACCGATACTGATGATGAAACTGATAAAAAAGATCCTAAAGAATCTTTGATTATTAGGGCAAAGGCTGCAGGATTAAATGAATTAGCAGAAGATATTGAATCTAAATTAGAATGGCAAGTCGCTGAAGGAACTATATTGGCTGCAAATTACGATGCAATTATCAAGAAATCAGAATCTGATAAAATCTTAAACGAATCTAAATATCAAATAGACTCAGTAAAAGACGCATTTAGAAGATTAATGTAATCCTATTGCTTAGAATTTTTACGAGCAAGATTTATAAACTCCTTCTGTTGATTCAGTAGGAGTTTTTTTATGTGTTCTCGAAATTTGAGAGAAGACTCTAGTATTCTTCCATCTACGGATGATTCAGAGAGTGAATCCCAATAATTCGGATGGACAAAGTTCTTCACATCAAAGTTATTAATATTAGAACGAATGGGTTCACCAGAAATCGCGCAGTTCCAATCGATCGTATCATAACTTTCTTTAAGTTCCTCAATCTGCATAAATTCATCAGTAGACCAATCATAGTAGTATTTGTCTTTATGCTGAACATGCCTGGATCTTGTTACCTCAAATAATATATGTAAAAATTGGTCGCTTTGAGCCCTTTCTTTGAGTATTGGGTTTTCTAGAAGGAGTCTACGTTGTTGTAATGAAAGTCCATCATAACATACACCATACCTATTTCTTGGGTTAGGACCACCAGTCCTTCGAATCTTAGGGTATTTATTATTGTATGCCATACTATATTTATCTGAAACATATTCAAAGTACCTTATATAATACTTATAAATTCAACATTAAAAAAATGATCCAAGCGTTATTTACAGAAAAATACAGACCTAAAAATTTAGGTGATCTCATTCTTCCAGAAAGAGTAATGACTAAGTTCAAGGACGGGCTAACACAAAATATGTTATTTGCAGGAAGTCCAGGAACTGGCAAAACATCAACTGCCAAGGCAATTGTTCAACAATTTGATCTTCCGTATCTCTATATTAATGCATCTACTGATACTTCTGTTGATGTAATTAGAACTCGAATTACAGATTTTTGTTCTACTATGTCTATTCTTGATGACCAAGGAAAATTCAAAGTAGTTATATTAGATGAGGTCGATGGCGTGAGTGATCAATTCTTCAAAGCGCTTCGTGCGACAATGGAACAATTTGCCAGCAATTCTCGTTTTATTGCAACATGTAATTACATTAATAAATTACCAGATCCAATTCTTTCGCGCTTTGAAGTTATTAATTTTGACTTTGATAAAGCTGAAGAGAGCGAATTGACTAAAAAGTACATTAAAAGAGTATACGAGATCTGTGGAAAGGAAGGGATGACTATTGAAAAACCAGCCCTAGTTGAATTTGTTCGCAGAAACTTTCCAGATTTAAGAAGCACTCTTAATAAGTTACAAGGATATAAAAGCCAAGGAACACAAAATATTACAGCAGAAGATGTAAAGAAATTTAATTCAGTTTATAAAGACGTATTTGAATTAATTTTTAATGAAACTGATCCTGTAAAAAATTATAAACAATTAGTTGGTGAATATTCAAATCGAGTTGATGATGTTTTACAAACACTCGGAGAAGAATTCATTGAATATATTCAAACCGAACAACAAGGAAGCGTTAAATACATTCCACAAATTGCAATTACAGTTGCAGAACACCAGGCACAGAGAAGTCTTGTTATTGACCCAGTTATTACATTACTTTCATGTGTTTACAAAATTCAAACGATAGTTTTAGGAAAATAATTCAACCAGAATTTTTCTATGTCAAGAATTTTGTTTATATTTACATAAATAAACATATATAATATGAAACTAGGAAAGCATACACTAATAATCGACGGAAACTATTTTTTGCATAGTAGACTTTTTGTCCTACCTAGACCAAAGGGTAAGCAGTTATTAAAAGACGAAGAAGGAATGTCTCAACTAATGCGCAAAATGTGCATTGATTTTGCAAGTGAGGTTCGTAAACTATCACCATTTGTCGATCAAATTGTAGTTGCAGTAGATTCAAAATCTTGGCGTAAAGACCTTTTTCCAACAGCAGAGTATAAAGGCACTAGAGTTGCTGATGATTCAGTTAATTGGTCTAATGTATTCGCAACATACGAAGCATGGCAAAATATACTAGAGTCTAAGGGTGTAATAGTACATCAAGTTTCTGGTGCAGAAGCAGACGATGTGCTATTTGGCTGGTCGACTCAATTAAATAATGAAGGTAAAAATTGTATCGTATGGACTGGTGATCGTGATTTAATTCAATTAGTTAATTATAATAATGCAACTGATGCATATACCCTCTGGTACTATAATTCTAAAAGAACATTATTAGCATTTGAAGGTTTTGAAAATCTACTAGAAAAATCTAAAACTTCAGAAATGTCTAATGAAGATCTCCTGTTCAATATTGGATCTAATGATGTTATGCAAGATCAACTTAAGAATGATTTTAAAGCATGGATTCTTAAAAACGGTGTAACAGTTGAAGAGATCAACTGTGATGATTTTATATTCTGTAAAATTTTACAAGGTGATAAAAGTGATAACATTAAATCAGTAGTTACTTGGACTAAAAGAACCTCTTCAGGATCTATTAGAAATTATTCAATTACTGAAAAACAGGCACTACAAATACTTGCAAAATATACTGAAACTGAAGGTGAATTTCATATCGATCATTTCTTCAATAAAGATCGAGTAACACTGTTGGTAAATATAGTAAATGATATTGTAGGTAAATCAACACTCGAAGAAATTAGATTTAGATTTAATCAAAATCTTGACCTAATGTTATTGCACTATAACACAATACCAGAAGGAATTCAAAAAGCTATTTATGCTGAAGTTGAAAAAGATTTAAATAGAGAAACCGACATGACAGATCTTACTCAAATGGAAAAAATTCTTGAAGGAACTGATTGGAATTCGAAAAGAACTATTGCGTCAGGAGCTCCTAAAGGATATGATGCATTTGCAACATTAAAACTAGATGAACTAGATAAGAAGCCAGCTACTAAAAAATTAAATGAATTGTTCTAATGATAGAAGAAATATTATACGAAGCCCATTTGTTGGGCTTCAGAGAAGAACTACTTCTAAGGGTTTCAGAAGAAATTGAAAAAAATCCAACGCATCGTAAAGAGGAAGTTTATGAATTAATATTTAATCAGATTAAGAAACAAAAAGAAGAAAAGCAATAAAATATATATGCTAGACGAGACTAAATTATTTGATTTTATTAAGATAATGTTCACCAAACCTGGTGATTATGATAAAATCACAAATCACAATAAAAAGAGACATCATTTTATGATTAATCGATTTTTTGCGATTCAATATCCTGCGAATGCTTCTCTTTTTAATATTAATGGAATTAATCCAATAGCAGTTATTGATAGTTGGTCACTCGTTGCTAGAAGATTTTCAAGAGTTCCAGCATGGATATACACTAAAACAAAAAAATCAGATACCGCTAAAAAAGAAAAATCAAAATATATACCTTCAGAAAAAGCCATTTCATTTTTTATGGAAAAGAATGAAATAGGAAAGAGAGAATTTAAAGAATTAGAAATCTTTGCAAAAGAAGATTTATACAAATCTTTAAAAAGAATTGAAGATTCAATGCAAGTATACTAAAAATTAAAAGAAGGATTATGTTCGATTTTGATATGAGTCTTTTGCCAACCGCAATCGACGTTACCCTGTATAAATATAACTATATAGACTATAAGATCTTTACTCAACTGAATAATCAAGTAGATTTTATTCAAGTTGACTCAGATTCAATTATAGTGTCTTCTAATCAATTAAGGTATTTCTTAGAAGAAAATTATAGAAGTGATCTTAATAAATTTAAATCTATTGGTTCAGAAATGATTCATAAAGAAATCAATTCTACCTTTTTTCTACATAAAATGTGTGAAGAGATGGAAAATCTTAAATACATTAAAATTACATTAAGTATGAAAAAAGATTACACTAGAATGATAGATTTAGAGGGCACTAAATTACTTCAATTTAATTTTAAAGTAATGTCTGCCACAATCAGACTCACTGATATATTTTCAGAAAAAGATTTAAAAAGTGCAAATAGAGCTCTTGAAAAAATAGGTATCTTCAAGAATGGAATTCCATTTGTCAGAATTAAAGGAAAAGATTTAGGATCTATAATAGATTCTAATATGGACCCTGAAGATAAAGATTTCGCTCCACTATTAGATATACTTGATATTTTAGAACATAAAATAGAACAGGACGATTCACTAGTATTACTCATCACAGATTATTAAGCATTTTTTCTTGAATATATAAAGAAAAATGTTTAATCAATGAAGTTTTTCGAAAAGTTTGGTAAAAGAGAAGGATTAGTATACATCGTAATATTCTTATGGATTTTAATGGGTCTAATCGGAGTATATAAAGAAGCAAGTTTAACAGACTTAGCAGTTTACTTCGGATCATTAACAGCATACGCCGCAACATATATTTGGGCTGAGTCTAAAAGACCAAGTACCAAAACTGGAATAATAAAATCAGGACCGAGTTCAAGAAGAGAGGTAATGATATATGTTGTCGTTATTCTTTGGGCTATAGCAGGTGGATTTTCTATGTGGTTTAAGGCAAATCTTTCAGAGTTATCAATATATTTTGTTTCTCTTACTGGATTTGTTGCATCTTGGATTGCTGGAGAGGTTTATACTCCACAGGACAAGATTAATGATGATTTAAATAAATAATAATAAAATGGTATCAGGAAATACAGCAAATGAATATGGTGACTACATAATAGCATCATTTAATGAACCATACGCTGGAGTAGATCAGATAACAGATTGGGAAATCGTGGTTGGTTTAAAAACACCACTAATGACAGGACTTATTTCTGTTGAAAAAGATAGTAGTGAGATTAATGGATTTCAGACTCAATTTACCAATGTTTTCCAACCAGGTGATATTATAATCATAGGTAATATCGAATACGAAATAGATAGTGTTCCAACAAACAATCAATTAATTTTAACAGAGCAAATACAATTTACAGCATCTGATTTAGAATATTATAAGCCAACTGATTCGAATACATTTTTTGATTATGAATTTAGATGGTCTCAAACTGGATCAACTTTTTCAGAATTTCATGTTCTTAATAAAACACAAGGACTTGGAGATCTTTTGAGCCTTCCATTCAATCCAGAAAAACCTCTATATATTGATACTAAATTTGAAGTTAGTCAAATCACCCCAGGAAATTCACTTGCAATATTATCTATTGATTATATTTACACTGATGCCTCTGGAAATATAATATCATGTCCTAACGTTTGTTTTGATGATGCTGAATGTGATTCTTTTGGATATAATGGATGTGCAAACATTCAAGTCACATGTGACGATAACCAATTTCAACCATATAAATTAGATAAATCAAATAATCTATATAAACAACTTGTAAATATAGCATCTGATATATTTGGACACGAGGTTCAATATTTTAGAACAGAACCAGATTTAAGAACAAGTGATGTTATTTTAATGGAATATTCGCTACATAATGTCGTAGCACAAGATACTCTTAAGATTCTTGTTCCAGATAATGAATTCCCTAGTGAGGCGAACACATACGATATTTTTGGAATTGAATATGCTGAATTTGAAATACACATAACAGCTGCAGAATTTGAAAAAGTGTTTGGAAGCGGCAAAAAGCCGAGAAATAAAGATTATATGTACATTCCTTTAATTAATAGAATGTATGAGGTAAATTCGCTTTCAATTGCAGATGAATTTAATAAAACAAAATCATATTGGAGAATTAAATTAGTTAAATACCAAGAAAGAACTTCAGTTTTCAAAAATGAATTTGAAGAAGCAACTGATAATTTAACAACAGGAATAGAAGAAATATTTGGAGAGCAAATTGGTGCTGAATATGAAAAAAACACAAAGCCAGATCAATTCCAAACAGTATCGACATCATATAAAGATGGTATTAGAGAATTTATTAGTAAAGATTTATCAATTATAGATTTTGATTTAAAAAACAGATGGACTGTTGTTAGTAAAAATTATTATGATTTAACAGAAATTGCTCTTGGAGATAATGTTTTGCAGTATGATACAATTTCTAAAGTAGAACCAAATCAAAATATCGCATTTACTGGTTGGTTTAAACCGCAGTTCGATGCTTCGAGTACTGAAGAATATTTCTTATTTGGAGATAATACTGCGCTTACCGGGTATAAAATGTATATTAGTAACACTACATTTAAAATAATGGTTAATGGTGATACTATAGAACTAACTCACAATATATCATTAGATTCCAATAAATGGTACTCATATATCATAAACATATCTAATGAGTTTTTAACAACTGGGGTTTATATTTATAGTTTAGATTTACAGAGCAACGTGCTTAGCGCAGGATCATTACCACAATCAGGGTCTAATAATTTAGTTTTAGAGTTTGATAAAATAATTCAAAATGTTTCTCCAATTTCGTGGGATTCCCCATCGAAATACATTCTTAGAGGAAATGATATGTATATGACAAATATTAGAGTGTTTAATACTCCAATAGAACTTGAACAACATATAAATGTATTAAACCAGTATGTTGTTAGAGACAATCAATTAGCAACGATAATTGATAATGCAATACCAAGTTTAGGATTCCAGAAATTTGCTAACGCAAAATAATTTGGATAAATATTCTAATAAAACTTATACATTTATGTCAGAAGATAAAAAGATTAAAAACCAGGCTGAAGATATTAGAAAAGAGTTAGAAGCTCTTATTGGAGAGGATTCAGATCCGATTAACGATACGATTGATATAGATCCACAGTTACCGGCTAAGCAAGTTGAACCATTAATGTCTTTTGGAGAACTTAAAGCAAATTCAACAAAAAAGGCTAAAAAGACAATCAGTGCCTTAATGAAATTCTATCTTGATGAGGAAATCATTGAGAAGGACGAGTATATTGCTGCTAAGAAAAAGATGGATGAAATGACAATGAGCTCGTTGGTCTATCAATTACAGGCAGGTGAAAGAGCACTTACAACCCTACTTGAAACTATTGAAGATGGTGAAATTGCACCAAGAATGTTTGAAGTATTGGCAACTCTACAAAAATCAATGCTGGATATTATTAAATCACAGACTATGTATTTAATGGCAACTGAAGAAAGTGCCAAGAGAATTGCCAGAGATATTGACATATATAAAAGAAGAGACGATGTTAGAGAAATAGAATCTTCTGGTGGAGATTCTTCTGATAGCTCTATACAAAGAGGAACCAAAGATCTAATGAGAATGATTAGGGATGGTATCGATAGTAATAGTGCTGAAGACATTGAAGACGTAGAAATAACTGAAGAATAATGAGCGATATTGGAGATAATGTCTGGATACCCAAAGGAGAATCTTCAAAAGAATCTCAAAAATTGGTATGGTCCACAAAAAGTATTAACGATCTTTTAGTAGCACTTGATAAAGGTTATAGACCACAAGTGAGTATGCCTTTTTATGAAGGTAAGCAATTCTTAAAGAGGGGTAATATTGTATTCGAGTATACTGATGAAGAGATTGCTGAGTTGGCAAAATGCGCTAATGACATTGTTTATTTTGCAGAGAAATATGCAGTTGTAATGACTGATGAGGGGATTCAGCAAGTAAAACTAAGGGACTATCAAAAACAATTACTTAGAGATTTTCAAAATAATAGATTTAATATTGTACTGGCTTCTCGTCAAATGGGTAAAACTGTAACTGCATCTATTTTTAATGCATGGTACCTTACGTTTAATTACGATAAAACTACGCTACTTCTTGCAAATAAAAGTGATTCAACAAAGGAAATCATCGACAAGGCAAAGGTTGTAATTGAGAATCTTCCATTTTACATGAAACCTGGTATTATTAAATATGACGTTATGAATGTTAGATCTGATAATGGTTGTAGACTTGTAGGTCAATCAACAACCGCAAAATCAGGTATTGGTTTTACAATTCATAATTTGTATCTTGATGAGTTTGCGCACGTTCATCCAACAATTGTAAATTCATTCTATGAAAACGTTTATCCAACGCTTTCTGCATCTAAGATTTCAAGAATTAATATTACATCAACACCAAACGGATTTAATAAATTCTATGAAATTTATTCTGATGCTGAAAAGGGAAACAACGAATATACTGCAACTAGAATAGATTGGTGGCAGCATCCAGACAGAGATGATGAATGGTATCAAAGAGAATTAGGAAACCTTGGATCTGAAGATGCATTTAATAGACAATATGGAAATGAATTTACAAGTTCATCGAGTCTATTATTAAGCCCAGATACGATGAAAATAATTAGAAAGAATGCAAACAAATTTGTATGGCACGATCTTGAAGAATTTGATAATATACATATAGATACTAAAGATCACTTAGGATTTGCCCCTGATTTCGATATTGAGTCCGCTGCGAATTCTGATAAATATTATCTATTTTCAGTTGATATTGCCGAAGGTAATGGTGGTGATTATTCAGTAATAAACGTATTTGAAGTTGAGCCGATGTCAGACACCAATATTAAAGAATTTATATCGCCACAAGCGATGTATGATTTCTTTAGATTAAATCAAGTTGCTGTTTTTAGGAGTAATGAACACCCAATAGAGGATTTTGCAAAAGTACTATACACTCTTGCAATCGACGTATTTAACTCAGAAAACGTTAAGATGATTATTGAATTTAATACGTATGGTAGTATTCTATTAAAATATCTTTCTACTGTTTTTTCAGGACGAAACGATTTTGAAGACGAAATGGTTTTAAGATTTAAACACAGACATGACGCAAAAACTGTAAAACCTGGATTAAGACTAAAAAGCGATAATAAATCAGTGTTCTGTCAAAACTTCAAAAAATTGATAGAAATGAATAAGATAAAAATTAACGAAATAGCAACAGTACAGGAGGCAAGTCTTTTTGGAACACTTAAAAATGGGAGCTATGGAGCCCAAATGGGAAATGATGATACAATAATGACCTGTATAACTGCAACTGAATTTTTTCAAACTACCGATTATGCAGATTACGTCGAAGAATTACTGGATATAATTGATCCAGAAAAACATAAATTAATGGAAGAAACTCTCTATAAAGATTTAGATGTAGAGGGTGATTTACAATTTGATATTTATGATCTTTTGTAATAATTCCAAAGATAAATTAGATATATAATAAAAGAAAAAAATAAATTATAGAATTATGGCACTAAGTCCTCAATTATTACAATTTAAGAGTTCTGGAGTTTATAGACTTGAATTTGATAAGTCTCAAACTTCAAACATTGATGTTGAAACTCTTAGATTAGTTGTAGGTACCTCAAGAAAGGGACCTTACAATACACCGGTTCTTATCGAAACCGTTGAAGCATTTATTAATGTATTCGGAGATATCGATAGAAATTTAGAAAAAAAGAGAATGTTTTTCCACAGATCTGCAATTGAAGCTCTTTCAAGAGGTCCAATTTTAGCATTAAACTTAGGAAAAATGGAAACAGGAGCTGATACTGCAAATTATCAAGCGCTTTCTACAACTGGTTCAGTTGCAGATAGCGAAAGTACAGGTGGTTCTGCAGATTACTCTGAATTCTTTAACACTGATAAGTTTTGGACACCTTCTGATGAAAATACTTTAAATGAAATCAATGCTGGTGAAAATAACTTATTAAACTTTGTTAATATCAAACAAGATTCAATCACAGTTATCGCTAGACAAGCTGCTGATGTTTCTGAGTTTAATATGACTGCAAGAGAATGGTATGGCGAAGGTAATGTTCCTTCTCACTTAAATCAATATGATAGAATGTCTGACTACATGTTAGATGTTTTTGTATTTAAAGGAGAGTTTGATCCAGTTGCTTTAGCAAATGATCCAATTTACGGTGATTATTTTGATGCTGATGGTTTACTAGTAGAAAAATTAGCACAATTTGCTAACTTAAGACAAGTAACTCTTTTAGCGCAATACACTGGTTCTATTTTACCAGGATTCAAAGATCTTGAAGGAAGAAACTTATACATTGAATCATTAATTAATGCAGAGGCTAGAAGAACTGGTCTTTTCTGTGCTGTTGATGAGGAGGCTGTATTAGATGAGCAAGGGACTAAAGCTGATTTTGTAGGTCATAAAATCGATGCTGATCAAGATTTCGAATTATTATCACATGTTGTAAAGCAAGGAGCTACTGTTGAACATACTGTTGATTTAACAGGTGCTTCAGTTTCTATTAATCTTGCAGGAGATACTATCGAACTTACAAATGTTTTAGAAACAGAATATAACAATGCTGTTGATGATACTGAAGATTTCTTAGAATCATTAACAACTGGAGAATATGTTAAGATTGATTCTATTACTGTTAATGCCAATAACCCCGCAAATCCAGCATCGGATATCCTAGCAGTTGCATCTTCAGTTATTAATATATCAGCAAATACCGCGTTAACTACTTCTGGTAACGATCTTATTTTAACTGAAACACTATCATCTGGTACACCAATTGATTATTCAACACTATTTACAATTGGTGAATACCTTTCTGCAGATTCTGGTGCTACTGGTGCAAAAATACTTAGTATGGCACATGTTGTAGATGCAACAGGATTAATTGGAACTACAACAATTGCATGTGACGTAGATCCAACTACTCATGTTGATTTAACAGCCACTTCAATTACACCGTACACATCTCTACTACAACCTGAGGGTTCAATTACACCAGCAACAGTAGATTTTACAATTGAATGTGAAGGTGAAGTTGCATTAACTTATGCAACTGCTACAAAAATTGATTTATACCACGTAGAAAACACGAGAGTATTCAATTATGATTTCGCTGAGGATAATGGAGTTTACGCTGCAAATCCTGGAAGTGATAACTTCACAGTAGATTACACTCAACCTAATGCACCACTATCATTTGAACTTTCAGTTGGAATGTATGTTGATTCAATAACTACAGATAGAATTGCAAGAATTGAAAAAATTGCAAAGGTAGTTGATGAACTTACAGGCGGTGTTCAATACACAGTATACTGTAATATCGAACCAGATTATGCAAACAGATATATTAAATCTTTCGCAAACTCTTCACCTTACTACAAAACTTTCGTTTTACCAAAGGCTCAAATTGGAGTTAAGAAAATTTCTGACTATTTAAATACTTTATCTGGAGGAAACGGATTATATGATGCACTTATTGATAAAGATATTATCGACTTTAGATACATTGTAGATACTTTCGGTTCATTTGATGGAAACCTTTTAAATAAGAGACAACTTTCTCTTCTTGCAAAAGACAGAGAAAATGCTTCTGCTATCTTAAATGCGCCAACAATCGCTGAATTTAAATTATCAACTGATCCATCATTTATTGGAAACAGTGGATTCTCTACTTCATTCATCGAAACAGGAGGTAACTTAGATAAAAACCCAACTTCTCTATATACTTTACCAAGTATCGCTGAAGGTGCTAACTACGCATTCTACTATGGACCTGGTTTAATTGTAGCAGATAATGGAAAGGATATTATTGTTCCTCCAGC
>Ga0181564_10004390_pt1 | contig 11926 bp, 9 predicted proteins | sample 011ome_24_FD_134512 | JGI IMG/M metagenome (GOLD analysis project Ga0181564, IMG submission 134512) | Coastal salt marsh microbial communities from the Groves Creek Marsh, Skidaway Island, Georgia - 011513CT metaG (megahit assembly) | ecosystem: Environmental > Aquatic > Marine > Intertidal zone...
GATGCCATCGTTCAAACCGTCGTCGCAACGCTCCAAATCTTATAACTGGTTGATTATAGGTTGGCCTGATAGATTCAAACTAAAGGAATAGACATCATTACAACCTGAATCTAGATATTCGATACGTACAAATATAATTTCACCATCAGTACCCAAATAATTATTTGTTCCAGTAATTGCTCCAACATCATTTTCTGCATCGGCTTGTGAATTATGGTAGGTAACTACTAAATCACCTGGAGTAGGTGCACTTGAAGTGACTACTGGTGTATTTAATTCTAAATCAAAACTATATGGTGGATTACCTCCATTACACACCTCTAAGTTATTGGGAAGTTCTGTTTGGAGCTCAAACCCATCTATAGTAATGGTAATCTCATCTTCAACTACAACAGGGTTACCCGTACACGTATTATAGGTAACTCTTGCCTTGTATGTAGTAGTCTCTGTAGGTATAACTTCAAAATTAGCATCTGTTGAAATCACATTATCATTTTCATCTAACCACTCAAATACAATTATACTATCTCCTGCTGGTGAAAACCTCCAAGCCTCAGGAACATCAATTGTCCACCCTCCATTTTCATTGGTATTTCTTCCTGGTGGAACAAATGCTTCTGTACCAGCATTATTTTGAATTCCTATAGCTTTATTATTATTCCAAGCATCACAAAAAGGAGCTTTTTGAACATAGATGTCAATAACATTTGTTGTTTCATAAAAAACTGCCATATGGGTAGCCAATGCACTGCTACAACTGTACATTTGAACATTATAAAAGCTCACAGCTAATACCCTATTAGGCGCATTACCAATAATTTCCCATGCTATTTCTTCACCTGAGGAGGCAGCAGGATCAATATCGTGTACTGGGGTAAATACATTACCTTCAGCTAAAGCTTCATTGGTATTATTTGGTAATGGGTTATTTTGTAAATTCCAAGCATTGAAGGTATCCAATGGATCTACATCGAATCTTATAATACCGTTTGAACCCACTTGAAATTCTTGTTCTAAATTTCCAAAAAAACAAAAATCGAAGGGTAAATTTCTTGGTGCATCCCACGAATCGTCAATATTTGTATTTACAGAATTTGATAACCCTTGAAAGGAAAACGGAGGTACAAATGGAATTTCATTAACAGTATAAGTATTTGTTTCACCTAAATCTAAAAACTGCGCACTTAATTGAACTGGTTCTGGGCAAGTAATAGAAATATCGTCTCCTGCCTCAACATAAGGATTGCCAGGTACTGAAGCCCCAACTTGAGCAATTAAACCAATATTATTTGTGCTTTGACAACCACTAGGATTAGTATCTGTAATAACAAGGGTAACATCATAAATACCAGCATTGGTATACGAATGGGTTACAGTAGGCCCGAGCGCAGTGTTACCATCACCAAAATCCCATAAATAAGTCGCACCAGTTCCATCGGAGGAAAAAGTTCCACTACCGTTAAATGTAATTATTTCATTAACATCTGCGATTACCAAATCACCTGACGCTTCTAAATCTGGTAATGTACTATCTAAATTTGCTGTTATATCTTGACATGGTTCAAAGCATGAGATTTCTGCTGCCCAACCTGCAGATGGGCCAGTTGAATTACTTGTATATACAAATGTTAAGCATCCATCTGGATTAGGTTGTCCTCCAGTATTAATAGCTGTTAGTGAGGCTGTAATTAAACCAGGATTGGTTACTGCTGTAAACGTACCTATTTCGTCATATGTTGCATTTGGTCCATTATAAATAGTCAAAAAATCTAAATTAGCTTGAAGTTGAAAAAAGGTAAAATTCACTTGAGATTGAAAACCTGGGTTGTCAGGGCATAGTGTCAAGGTTAAATTTTCATTATTTCCAGCAGGCCCAAATTCTCCTCCAGAATCATAGAAAAATCCTGCTGAGCATTGATTAAATGTCGCATTTTGCATAATAAAGTCTTGCGCGCTTGCAAAAGAGGACAATAATATGATTATTAATAAAAGTAATCTTCTAATCATGTTCTATTGAAATTGGGACATTATTCTTATGTAATAGTTAGTACCATCTATCCTATATAGAATGTTTTCTGAAGGATATAAGTTTAGATTATATTTTAATGGATTGAATCCATATTTATCAAAAACCAAATCTCTTGTTAAATTTGGATTAAAGTGATTAAACAATTCAACCTCAGATAATAGAGTATGTCTACGGTGTTGGTCTTTTATTCCTAACTTTAAGATTTTGATTCTATTTCTTAATAAGTGTTTTATACGTTTTAAATGTGCTTTATCATTTAAAATCACATCTTCTGTTGACTGTTTATAAACCTCTTTAATCTTTGTCAATTCGTCATTTGTCAGTGGTGCATCAACGTTAGACTTATACTTAACGGCCCTATATTCAACTCTTTGTGCCGTTTGTGCAATAATACCATAAGAACAAAGTAATAAAAACAACAGAAAGATTCTTAGGTGGAATCGATTCATATTTATTAATTATTAAAGTTTTGAAAATTAAGAAAATTTTAGAATTATTAATGTTAATTTGTCAATGTAATGCGTAATTCATCGGATATATTAATAGAACAAGGTTAATTATAAAAGTCCTACCTTATTGATACTATTTTTATTACGTATCTTTGCACCTCCTTTTAGGAAATGAAAAATTATTAAAGACTATGAGAATTGATAGCGATTTTAATGATATAGATGCTCTTGGAGATGATCATATTTCTTCATCTAGCGAAACCCCTATGAGAGCCGATGCTTTTAAGCTCTCAAATGAGGAGAAAATGGATATCATTAAAGACGATGTTAGGCACATAATGGAAACCCTGGGCTTGGACTTATCCGACGATAGTCTCAGTGGTACACCAAGACGTGTTGCAAAAATGTTTGTTAACGAAATTTTTGGCGGATTAGACCCTGCTAAAAAGCCAAGTGCCTCTACTTTTGAAAACAAGTACAAATATGGTGAGATGCTAGTTGAGAAGAATATCACAGTCTATTCTACATGCGAACATCATTTATTGCCAATAGTTGGTAAGGCTCATGTAGCCTATATATCAAATGGAAGTGTAGTAGGTTTATCAAAAATGAACCGTATTGTAGATTATTTTGCAAAAAGACCACAGGTACAAGAACGGCTTACTATTCAAATTGTAAAAGAACTTCAAAAAGTATTAAACACAGAGGATGTTGCCTGTGTGATTGATGCTAAGCACCTATGTGTTAATTCGCGTGGTATTAGAGATGTTGAAAGTAGTACAGTAACATCTGAATTTGGAGGAAAATTTAAAGAGAAAGAAACTAAAAGAGAATTCCTTGATTATATTCAGCTAGATACAAAATTTTAGTTGCTAATTCTATAGCTTAATTATAGATTTGTTTGCACATTCCATTTGACAATTACATTATGCCTTTATACGAATCTCAATCCATAAAAATATATAATTCACTAAACGGTGAAAAGCAAGATTTTGAACCAATAATTCCTGGTTATGTTGGCATGTACGTATGTGGACCAACCGTATACAGCAATGTCCATCTTGGTAATGTGAGAACTTTTATGTCCTTTGATATCATTTATAGATATCTGAAGCACTTAGAATATAAGGTAAGATACGTCAGAAATATTACTGATGCTGGGCATTTAGAAAACGATGCTGATGAAGGTGAAGATAGAATAGCTAAAAAAGCAAGGCTTGAGGCTATAGAGCCTATGGAGGTTGTACAGCGATATACAGTTGATTTTCACAATATTCTTAACACCTTCAACTTTTTACCGCCAAGTATTGAACCTACAGCAACGGGTCATATCATAGAGCAAATTGAAATCATTAAGAACATAATCGATAACGGCTTTGCTTACGAAGTAAATGGATCTGTTTATTTCGATGTATTAAAATACAATGAAAGTAAGAGTTATGGTATTTTGAGCAAAAGGAAAGTTGAAGACCTTATCCATAATACAAGAGCTCTAGATGGCCAATCAGACAAAAAGAATCCTCAAGACTTTGCACTTTGGAAAAAAGCAGAACCACAACATATTATGCGTTGGCCATCTCCTTGGAGTGATGGTTTCCCGGGTTGGCACTTGGAATGTACTGCGATGAGTACGAAATATTTGGGTGAACAATTTGATATTCATGGAGGTGGTATGGATTTAAAATTTCCACATCACGAATGTGAAATTGCTCAGGCCGAAGCCACCAACGACAAAGCACCGGTAAACTATTGGATGCATGCCAACATGTTAATTATGAACGGCAAAAAAATGGCCAAGTCTACAGGGAATTATATTTTACCTAATGAAATATTCTCAGGTGATAATCCTCACATCACTAAGGCGTATTTACCAAGTGTTGCTCGGTTTTTCATGCTACAAGCACACTATAGAAGTATTTTAGACTTTACAAATAATGGATTATTGGCTAGTGAAAAGGGTTATTTTAGATTAATGGATGCTATCAATTTGATGGATAACTTAAAAACTAGCAGTACTTCATCAGTGGATATTCAAAACTGGAGGCAGAAATGTTATGATGCCATGAATGACGATTTTAACACACCAGTGTTAATCGCAAACCTTTTTGATGGCGCTAAGTTTATCAACCAAATTAAAGACGGCAGTGCAACTATTATTAAAGAAGATTTAGACCTTTTAAAATCTACGATAACCACGTTCACATTTGATATCTTAGGACTTAAAAACAGTGATAAAGAAGTAGCAGGAAGTGATAAATTATCCAGTGCTGTTGAAATTTTAATAAACCTGCGAAAAGAAGCACGAGTAAATAAAGATTTTGCATTATCTGATAAAATTAGGGATGAATTAGCCGAGGCTGGTATTCAGTTACAGGATGGTAAAGATGGTACTACTTTTACGACTAACTAGTTTTGAAAAAGCTTATTACATATCCATTTCTTTTTTTAATTAAAATATATCAAACCGTTATCTCACCTTTAACTCCAGCTACATGTAGGTACCAACCCACGTGTTCTCACTATGCCAAAGAGGCATTGCAAGTACACGGTTTGTTTAAAGGAGGAAAATTAGCATTGAAACGTATTTTTAGTTGTCATCCTTGGGGTGGAAAGGGTTACGATCCTGTTCCTAAGAAGGATGACAACTAAAAATTTTCCCTCGCGCCAGCTCGCCCTTTCGCTAAAAATGTACAGTGTACATTTTCTTATTCGCTCTGTCGCCTTAGAGCGGAAAGGGATTTGACCCGGTTCCACCAAAGGAAGATTAATTATAAGTTAATCTCTCTATCAAAACCTATCAAAATATTATATTTACTGAATAAATAAAACACCTATGCATTCATTACATATTGTTTGGGATCCAATCAAATATTTAGATCTGGGATTTTTTAAACTTCACTTTTATAGCGTTATGTGGATAGTAGCCTTTGTTCTAGGTTTTTATATCATGAAACGTATTTATAGAAACGAAAACCAATCAGATGAGTCGTTGGATTCTTTATTTATTTATTCTGTAATTGGGATAATGCTAGGTGCGAGATTGGGCCATGTTATATTCTACCAGTCTGAATTAATCACTGAAGATTTCTTCAGTATATTTTTACCTTTTAAGTTTAAGGGAGGAATTGAATTTACTGGTTTTCAAGGCCTAGCAAGTCATGGGGCTGCAATAGCCATGATAATTTCAATGTACTTGTATAACAAAAAAATATTGAAAAAAACTGTGCTTTGGATATTAGATCGCGTCGTAATACCAGTAGCACTAGGCGCTGTATTTGTAAGGATAGGCAACTTTATAAACTCCGAAATAATTGGAAAATATACTAATAGTGACTTCGGTGTAGTATTTAAACAACTAGGAGAATCCGAACCAAGACATCCTGCTCAATTATATGAAGCATTTTGTTATGTTTTTGTCTTTTTAATACTCTTTTACTTTTATTGGAAAACCAAAAAGGCAGAACAACAAGGCTTTTTATTTGGGTTCTTTTTAGTTTTACTATGGACCATAAGGTTCTTTGTAGAGTATGTTAAGGTAAGCCAAGGTGGTATTGAGGAATACTTTGGTAATGCATTATCTACAGGGCAATTATTAAGTATACCATTTATACTTATTGGGCTTTATTTTATGTTTATGTATAAACCTAAAACCCAGTCATCATAATGCCTTATAAGCCGTTAATTAAATTTGGTTTTTTTATTTCAATTTTGATTTCTCTACAAAATTGCAAAGAAGAAAAGACATCTTTGACTTCCGATAAAATTGAAGTTTCTTTCAAAAAAGAGGGTGTTCTTAAGCTTAAAAAAGGACTTTCAGATTCAATAGTTAAAACTATTGATATTGAAATTGCAGATGATGAATACGAAACGCAGACAGGTTTAATGTACAGAACCGATCTGGGTACTAATCAAGGAATGCTCTTCATATTCCCAGATGTTTCTTACCGTAGCTTTTATATGAAAAATACCAAGATTCCATTAGATATTATATATATTGATGAGCAAAAAACCATTGTGAGTTTTCAAAAAAATGCAAAACCTTTTGATGAAACATCACTACCCTCTGAGGCACCAGCCAAATATGTTTTAGAAATTAAGGGCGGCCTTTCGGATGAATGGCAACTTGAGGTTGGAGATCAGATTGAATTTGAGAAGACAAACTAAAAGACTTTGTTTATTCATTTAGAATTATGTTGCCTGCACAATAATTGAAACTTTCATAGTAAATTCTTAATTCAACTCGTGCAATGTGAAAGACAGTTCTTGTGCTTGGAATTGCTATCACACTTTAGTGAGAAATATAAAATAAAAGTGCCTTTCCAAGGAGTAAAGGCACTTTAAATATTTATTTAAAAACGAGCCTAATTATTCCTCGTCATCGTCTTCTTTCACTTTCTTTTTTAAAGATTCTGCTGCATCACCCTTCTTAGCTGTATCATACATTAATGGTGTTGCTATAAACATAGATGAATATGTACCTACTATTACACCAACAATTAAGGCAAATAACAATCCTCTAAGAGAATCAGCTCCGAAAATGAACATAGCCAATAATACTACCAACGTAGTTACAGAGGTATTCAATGTTCTACTTAAAGTACTATTCAATGAAGCATTTATGGTTTTACCAAACTCCCATGACGTATGCTCATTTAAGAATTCTCTAATCCTATCAAACACAACCACCGTATCGTTAAGTGAGTAACCTATAACCGTTAATATCGCAGCAATAAAGGCTTGATCAATCTCCATGCTAAATGGCATAAACCTCCATGTCAATGAGAAGATACCAAGTACAATTAATACATCATGGAATACTGCTGCAACAGCACCTAATGAGAATTGCCACTTCTTGAATCTTATTAAGATATATAAGAAGACCACTACTAACGAACCAAGAACTGCCCAAAACGATGATTTTTTAATATCATCTGCAATCGTTGGACTTACTTTACTCGATAGCATCTTACCTATTTTTGCATCTCCTGAACCGTTATCAAATTCTTCATAAGTCATACCTGAAGGTAAATATGGTTTTAAAGCTTCAAATAACTTAGTTTGCACCTGTTCATCTGCTTCAACAGAATTATCTTCCACTTTATATTTAGTAGAGATTTTTAATTGATTAGGTGCACCAATAGTTTTAACTTCCGCACTTGCAAAAACAGCAGGATCATTTAAAACACTAGTCACCTCTTCTGTGCTTATAGGCTGCTCAAATCTTACCTGGTATGTTCTACCACCAACAAAATCTATCCCTTGGTCAAGACCCGTTGTAAATAGAGAACCTAAGCTTGTTAATAGTAAAACAGCTGATATTACATACGCAATTTTACGCTTTCTCAAGAAGTTGATATTTACATTCTTGAAAAGACCTTTAGTCATTGCAGTTGAGAAGTCTAATTTACCTCCTCTATTTACATACCAATCAATTAATAATCTTGTAATAAAGATTGCAGTAAATAATGACGTAACAATACCAATTATTAAAGTAGTTGCAAAACCTTTAATTGGCCCTGTACCAAAGACGAATAATATTAATGCTGTTAAACCAGTAGTAATGTTGGCATCTAAAATAGAAGACAATGCATTGGCAAATCCATCTTTTACCGATTCTTTCTGTGATTTCCCTTTATCTATCTCTTCCCTAATTCGTTCGAAAATAAGAACGTTGGCATCAACCGATATACCAATAGTTAAAACGATACCAGCAATACCAGGCAATGTTAATACCGCTCCTAAACTTGCAAGTACACCAAAGATTAATAAGATGTTTAACAATAAAGCGATATCTGCAAATCCACCTGCTTTACCATAGTAAAAAATCATCCATAACAATACAAATACTAATGCTATACCAAAAGACTTAATACCACTGTCTATTGCTTCTTGTCCAAGAGAAGGACCTACCTCATCTGCTTGCACTATCTCAGCAGAAGCAGGTAATTTACCTGCTCGTAATACATTTGCTAAATCTACAGCTTCAGTTAATGAAAAAGCACCTGATATCTGCGAATTACCACCAGCGATTGGTCCGTTTGAAACACTTGGCGCAGAATAAACAATATCATCTAAAACAATAGCAATATAGCCTTGAGTTTCGAATGCTTTTTTAGTCATTTCTTCCCAAGTCTTCGCGCCCTTTGCATTCATTTGCATACTTACAGCTGGTCTACTAATCTGATCATAATCTTGTCTAGCATCAGTGATTACGGCACCACTCAATGGAGGAACACCGTCTCTATTAGCCTTAATTACATAAAGTTCAGAGTACTCTGAATCTTTATTTTGAATTCCCCAAAGGAATTTTGCATAACGCATTTCTGCAGGTAATAACGCTCTGTTCTTAGGGTCATTTAAGTGAGCTAATACTTTTGCTCTATCCTTAGCCAAGAACATTGCTGCTACAGAACCACCATTACCATAACTCTGAATGCCTAATGGATTTAAATCGGCAACAGCTGTTGAGTCTGTTTCTATCTGACCTGTTAACTCATCAATTGCACTTTCTGTGCTATCAACTACCTCTTCAGTCTCAGCAACTTCAGATGTTTCTTCCTCTTTTTCCTTATTTGTTTCAACTAATGCTTGATTTACTTGAAGAATATACGGTAAAACTTCTTGTGTTTTATATGTTTCCCAGAACTGTAATTGTGCTGTTTTTGTTATGATATCAACAACACGTTTTTTGTCTTTTGCACCAGGTAATTCAATTAAAATTCTACCTGAATTTCCTAAACGTTGGATATTTGGAGATGAAACACCGAATCCATCAATACGATTACGCAATACCTCAAAGGCAGAAACTATAGACTCGTCTATTTTTGTTTCTAAAATACTTTTTACCTCGTCATCAGTCATGTCAAATTTAATCACATCACTTAAATCGCGATTAGCAAAAATATCTGGAGAGGCCAATTTTGTCTCACCTTTAATGGCATCAAAAGCTCTAAAGAAAGATTCTAAGTAAGATTCTTGTGCATCTTTCTGTAACTCTTCTGCATCATCAAGAGCCTTGTTAAAGATTGGGTCCTTACTATTGTTAGACAATCCTTTCAAGATGTCTTTAACAGAAATTTGAATAATGGCATTAATACCACCTTTAAGGTCAAGACCTAATTTCATGGCATTTTCTTCAATTTCAGTGTAAGTATATTGAGATACACCTAACATATTGTATACTTCAATTGGTTCAGATTCATCTCCTACCTTAATTTTAGAAGTCTTTAAAGAATCTAGGTAATTGATTTCGGCTTGATTTCTTTTATCTTGATAATCCTCTTCGGATAAGTCAAATTTGCTAACGGCATATGCTTTAGCGTCATCTTCTATTTGGTTAGCCTTAAATGTGAAAGACAACTGGTAAATACTTACCAATCCAAATAAGAGTGCAAACAGTTTAATTATTCCTTTGTTTTGCATTTTATTGTTTTTATGTCGAAAATTAGTCGGGCAAATATAGACTTTAACGCCCTATTCGACAATTATTTTTAATTGTTAAATGGGTTTCAACTTTTTTGATTGAAAAAAGTATTTGATTTGAAAATGGGAATTATTTCAGATTAGCTATTCCCTAAAAATGAAGGTCCTGCACGTACCTGTGGAATTTGATGAGCGAATTTGCTCTTATTAAAATGATATATACTTGGTATTTTTAATCTTAAGCATTCTTTAAAACTATGATTCTCAATATCTTCTTTTGTAGACGAATACTTTAATTTAGGAAAATAATAACGGTCACTCTTATGATTTAACTCAGTGATCTCTATTCCTTCAAAATCCCAATTATTTATTGGACTGTCTTGTATTTCTGATACATTAAACTTATAGAGTTCTTCTTTTTCAGGGATTGATTTATCATTTGATTCATTTTCCAATGAATAATCTAATACTAAATCATCATCAGTGAGTACCTTTTGGATACGCATTACATCAGTATCACTATAATAAGTGATTGTTAATTGACCACTGTTAAACTCACCAATATCTAGTTTTTTAGCACCAATATCCTTAAGTTGTTGTTTTAGGGCTTCTGCGGCAGAATTTGCCTTGTCTGAAGAAATTTGATCATTAGTAAATTGAATAACAATTTGCTGGTTAGGCGCAATGTTATGCTCTATATATGTTCCTAAGAACATTAGAAAGACCATTACAATACCAAAATGTATTTTCAATTTCATACGCCAAATATAAAAATATTCTCTCTATCATTTTAACTCTCATATAGAATTAAATGACTAGAATACAATTTAATAGTATTACTTGTTTTTATACCCAATTATGAATAACGAATATCTTGGTAAATGTTTTGCAATTGACATTGCAATTCCAACACAGACAAAAACAAAAACAAATGTTAATATGATTAATGCTAACCAAGGATATTCGAAAGATATATTAAATTGATTTTTTATAATAAATGAAAAACTTAATAAAATAGGATGTAGAAAAAATATCGGAAAACTATATTTGGCTATAAAATTTATGGTTGAGTTATTATAATTTTCAAACCTATTTAACCAAATCATTAAAAATAAGCACAAAAATAACTTTTGGATAAACATTAAATCAATTGTCCCGCTAACTTCATGCCAATTTTGTTGATAATTTCCATTAGTGCCAATATAATTTTGAAAAATTGCTATCAAAATAACTACTAAAATTAGAATATAATCTTTATTTCTGCCAACTTTATAAATTTTCTCCTTATGCAGCGAACATAGAATACCTATTAAATAAATTGGAGTAAAATATATTAGTGAATGAAGCGCTTGAAATGGATATTCTAGCTCAAATGGTCTATGAATAAACAGAGATATCATTACTAAGAAAAAAACTATTATCATTTGAGACTTTAATGTCAAATCAATAAATTTTTTATGCAACGGAGACATTAAAAAAATCAGAATGATAAAAGGAATATACCAATAAGCAATTAAGTGTGCTCCTGAAATTAAGAACAAAACAAATGAACTTAGTGAATTATTGACATTCGTATTATTCATTTCCATAACCCAAAAATCAGATTTTATATAGACAGAAATTAAAATAGGTATGAACGAAAGAATGAGATAAGGCAGTAATACTCTCTTTGCTTTACTAATTATAAAAATCTTATAATTGAAGCGATTATAAAAAACAGAGTTAAATAAAAATCCAGAAATAAAAACAAAATTAAAAGTACCTCCAGTAATAATATTTCTTAATATATTTTCATGTACAGATTCAAATTTTATACCTGAAAAGGTATACAGGTGACCCATCACGATTAAAATTATTGAAAGTGCTCTGAAATGATTTATCGAATTTATAAACTTCATCTTGATTATCTTATATGAACGGTCGACATATTGCAGAAGAATAGCACTTATGCCAGAGATGTATCACATTTGAGCTGAAATTTATTTGAATACTTTATGCTATCCAATATAATCGGTTCTATGGTGTA
>Ga0181564_10004391_pt1 | contig 11925 bp, 9 predicted proteins | sample 011ome_24_FD_134512 | JGI IMG/M metagenome (GOLD analysis project Ga0181564, IMG submission 134512) | Coastal salt marsh microbial communities from the Groves Creek Marsh, Skidaway Island, Georgia - 011513CT metaG (megahit assembly) | ecosystem: Environmental > Aquatic > Marine > Intertidal zone...
GCAGTGCTTTGGGTTTGCCAGACGCGTTCACCGGTACTCAAACTGATCGCTATGATCGCGTCTGAATTACCGTCGGCGGGTGAAGAGTAGTTTTCACCCGTGCCCACATAGAGCAGATTACGTTCAACGTCGATGGTTGGGCTTGACCAGACGGGTGCTCCGGAAGGCGCCAGCCGCGCTGTACCGTGGCTGGTCTCCCCCACTTTTCGAGGCGCCTGCGCGATGGTGTAATGTCGCCAGACTTCTGCGCCGGTCATCGCATCCAGCGCCAACACGCTGCCTCTGAAGGTACAACAGGCATAGTTTGGATCCGCCGCTGGAATGACCTCGAGTGAGGATACGGGGATATAAACGCGTCCATCATGCAAAGCGGCGGTGCCGGTGAGTGTGGCGCTGGGGTGGTCATCTACCCGGCGCTGCCACACCAATTCTCCGGTCAGGGCGTTGACCGCATAAAATTTGGCAAGAATGTCACCAAACAAGGCCAGTGGGGGATCCTGCTGGGTGAGTACAATACCCGTGCGTACCTCCGCAGCAGCTTGAAAGGTCCACTGGACACAACCGCTGTCGAGGTCGAACGCATAAACGGTGCCATCCTGGGAGCCGGTGTACACAGCCCCCCAGCCGACCGCAGGCTGTGATCGTGCGCGTAAGGCACCTGGAAAAGCGAATGACCATTTGAGTTTTAACTCCGCGGCCTGCTCGCGGCTAATACCCCCCTGATCGAGCGGTGTATGCCGATTGGTATCATGTCCCCAACCCACTTGCGCGGGTGCTTGAGTGATATCGAAAGTGGACTCAGCGCACCAGGGTAGTTTCGGGTCGGATAGTGTCGTTGCCGAAGCCCGAGTGACGTATTCGACGATCTGCTGTTGCTGCTGCTGACTCAAATGGGCCGCCTGGGGCTGCATGATGCCTTGGCGCAGGCTGCGCAGGAGTGTATGCGGTGACATCATTTCCAGCCAGCTGAAGTGAGGTGCTTTAGCCACACTGCCATCATGGCATTGTGCGCAATGCGCCGCATACAGGGTGGCGCCTGGCATCTCCTCGCGGGGACCAAAATCCATGGCGGTGGCTTGGAACTGATCAGTGGAGACCAAAGACGACGGTGACGGGTCTTCGACGAGACCACAGCCACCGACAGCCAGCACAAGAGTGGAAAGCAACCAGTGTTTCATGTTGCATCCCCGTATTGCCGGGCGAAAGCTTGCCAGCTAGGTAGTTTTTCAGGGTGATCTGCCGGATGACAGCCACCCGCCATATTGACGCGTTCGAGAGCGCCAAACACGGACACATAATCAGCCACCGGAGTGTAGTAAAGGAATGAAATAGTTCGTTGTGCAATCCGCCAGCGCCCGTCTTTGCCCCGCTGATATTCGTCAGCGTAGCGCATGGCGGCGAGCGAGGTGACACCGTTAGGTGAGGTTTCGGCATGACTGAGCACCAAGCCAGTGGCCCGATCAGGTGTGTCATCAGACAACTCAATGGTAATGTCGTGAGTCCAGTGAAAACTTGGGCCGCGTGTTTTGAAGGTGCGAATAAACATCTCTTCAATCGCAGTTTTGCCGGTGGCGACCATTTCTCCATTGGCAGAATCGTATTTGGCTTCTTCGGTAAATAAATCCATAAGTCCCGGCAGGTCATGGTCGTCACAAGCGATGCCATAGGCGGTGATGAGTGCTCGGATGTCGTCTTTGGCCTCGAGCGCTTCGATTCGGGTCTGTAATTGTTCGGTGGTTCGCAGCATGGGTCTCCCTTAGCGTTTTTCGGCGCGTACCAGTTGTCGGGCGTTATTGGCGTAAGGCGCTGCTTCCGCACGGACGTTGTAGGACTGCTGGTCCCATCCCGCAAAATTAGTACCAAACACCAGGTGATCATTGTTCACCTTTGATTTCAGTAGGGCGGTTGCTTCATTGCTATGTAGGTGCAGATCGAACCATAGCCGGTGAAGAAATTCGTCAAACGCGCCGTCTTGCTTTAAGGCCTCGGTGGCCCAGGGGCGTTTACGCGCCGCCAGGGCCATGCGGCCGTAGGCATAGCCCGTGGACCCCCCACCATGGCTAAGACAGACATCGAGCGCGGGGTGGCGCAGCAGCACCTCGCCGTAAATCAGTGTGCACACGGCGATGGTTTCTTGTGCAGAAAAGCCGACGATAATGTCGAGGTCAAATTGGCGTAGATTTGGATCGCCAGCGGGGCCATCGATACCGGCTGGAGCCGGGTGTATGAACAGAGGCACATCGAGGCGGCTGAGGTACTCATAATATCGATCCAAGGCTGGATCGTTCAGTGGTCGACCGATATCCGTGCCAATGTAAGGTGCGTAGAAGCCCAATTCGTTAATGGCTCGATCCGTTTCTTCTATCGCATAGCCAATATCCTGCATTGGTACAGCAGCGAACCCACCTAATCGGTCTGGATAGGTCTGTACGACCTCGGCAAGCGCATTGTTGTGCACTGTGCAATAACGCTGTGCGTCAGACGGTTGGATAAAGTGGAAATAAGACAGCGGATTGGGCGATAGAAATTGGAAATCAATACCCGCGGCATCCATCGCTGACAGGCGCAGTTGAGGGTCCATAAACGGACTGTTGCGGTATTTAACTCCGTGGAGTTCATACGCGCCGACGCGAAAGCGAGGCTGGTTTTCACTGGAAAGTTCTGGTCCGTGAGCGCCGGCGGCTCCCATGGTTTCTTCTAAGACCGCGTGGGCGTGAGTATCGATTGAGACTGCATCATTAAGATTCATAGTTATCCTTGTGTGGTGCCTAATGCGAGGCCACCGTCCACGTCAAGAACCGCGCCGGTGGTCCAAGATGCGGTTAAAAAATAGGCAATGGCTTCGGCCACTTCCTCGACCTGACCGATGCGCCCCAGTGCATGTAAATCGGCCATATTTTTCAGACGCTCCCGTGCCTCATTGTCGCTGAATAAGCCCGCACGCTGGTTGATTTCTGTGAATACCGCACCCGGTGCGACACAATTGACACGAATGTGCCTTGGGCCCAACTCGGCGGCCAGACTTTTCGTCAACGCCTCGATAGCGCCCTTGGTCGCAGCATAAGGAGACACTTCGGGAAACGCCCGACGATTGTGTATGGACCCGAGAAAGACAATAGCCCCCTGGGTGTCCTCGAGATGGGGTGTGCACAGGCCACTCAGCATCATGCTGGCGATGACGTTACTGTGGAAGAGGGTCAGCAGTCTTTGCTCTGATAACTCGGTGAGCGGCCCGCGATACATGTTCCCTGCGTTGTTGATTAACCCATCGAGTTTGCCCCCATGGCGTAAGGCGGCCGCCACGATGCTTTCACGATCTTCTGCCGACGTGATATCTCCGGTGACGGCATGGCAACCCTCGCCCAGGTCTTTCGCCAAAGCGCTGATTTTGTCCGATCGCCGGCCGCAAATGGTGACACGTGCACCGCGTTCAACCAGATAGCGGGCGGTGCCGGCGCCAATGCCTGAACCCCCACCGGTGATGAGCACAGAAAGATCTTTCTCGCGCGTAGTCATTCGCGCGGTAAACTGCGCAGCAGGCTGTGACCCAGACCACCATCCACGGATAAGGTTTGACCCGTGATGTAGGCGGCCTGATCGGTGGTGAGAAACAAGATCACGTTGGCTATATCTAGAGCGGTACCCAGGCGTTGTAGCGGTACGGCTTGCGCGCGTCGCTCCCTGACCTCCTGATTTTTATAGAAGGGTGCAGCCATACCGGTATTCACGAAGCCCGGTGACACGGCGTTTACGCGAATGTTGTGAACCGCCCACTCCAACGACATTTGCCGGGTCATGGCCTCCACTGCCGCCTTGCTTGCGACGTAAGCTCCGGTATCCGGACTCGGTTGGCTGGCGTTGATAGACGAAAGGTTCACGATAGACCCGCCCGTTGCTTGCATGCGTTGCGCGGCGGCCTGTGACGCGAGGTAGGTGCCGATCAGATTGGTATCGATCACCGCTCGAAAATCTTGTTCGTCGAGTGTCATCAAGGGGCCCGGACGTAAAATCCCGGCACAATTGACCAGCACTGTGAAGTCACCAAAGCGGTCGAAAGCCTGTGTCACCGAACTGGCATCGTTCACATTTGCGACCAGGGGTTGCGCGTCACGCAGTGTTTGACAGACTGCGGTTGCTGCCTCCAGGTTGGCGTCCATTACGCCGACTTTATGGCCAGCTGCATCCGCCTGTTGCGCGATCGTCGCCCCAATACCACTGCCACCGCCTGTAATGATGAAACCGCTCATTTGAAGTTCTCCAGCGATACGGGGTAGTAGCCCCAGTTGCGGCGCACGGTATTCGGGTCAAGGCGCGGTGGATCATGTTCAATCCAGCGAGCATTGTGCTTGAGCAAGATGTGCACCAGGAGCGCAACGATACCGTAATGTTGATGATTGTTCGATTTCGGGTTCGGCACTACGCCACCATCAAGTGCTTTGCCAAGGCAGGCATGTACGCCATAGCCAAAAGACAAGCCGAATGGCCAGACGTTGCCGGGGAGGGCGCGCTGGGGGTCAAATTGGTCTGCGTTCGATCCAAACACGCTGGGGTCGCGGTTGGCCGCCTCGAGGTCAATCGTGACGATGGTGCCTTCCGGCACGAGCTGCTGGTTGAGTTTAATTGGGCTCAGTGCTCGTCGTCTTGCTACCGGGCTTGCGGGGTGCAGACGCAAACTCTCGTGTACCGCTTTTTGTATGAACGCAGGATCCTTAAACAGGGCGGTTTGTGTCGGGTTTTGGCGGCGCCACTCGAACAGGTTATGCACGGCATGGATCATGGCGTTGGCAGTACTGTGTGCACCTGCCTGTAGATAGAATGCCATTTCTCGACGCAGTATTTCATCGGTGAGCGCCAACGGGCTGTGTAACTCCACGAGTTGAGACAGCACGTCGTTGGGTAGGGTGGCGCCCCTCGAGCGTAGCGCGCGCCTGCGCTCGATGGAGGGTTGGAGAAATTGGTGATCAAATTCGGTCATGGCACGATGGACGTCAGCTTCGACCTGGTGACGATCTCGGGTTGAATGGACCAGAGTTGCGCCAGCGCTGAAGACTTTCACCAAAGCCAGCAGGGATTCGACAACCTCAGGGTCTGCAGCATGATCAATGCCGGCGAAATCTGCGGTCAAATGCATGGTGATCCGATAGCCGAACTCGACCAGGTCTACCCGACCGGCCTCGATGAATTCACGCACGATGGGCTCGATTTTTTGTGGAAAAACCGCGCGTTCGTAAGTCTGAAAATATCGTCGATTGAACACTTTGAGCTCGGCCAGTCGTCTCTGGCTATGGGCTTTGCCGTGTAGCGTGATGAGTGCATCTGCCATGACCACGCGGCCATCGTCGTAAAGCGCCTGTGCCAGTTCAGGATGCTTCAGGGCCGCCATAGCCCCTGCATAGTCAGATATCTTTAGCGGGTGCATGGGTGTGCACTGGCCATTAAGGAAAGCGCACGGGGTAAGACTGCCAGGTCTCGCGCTCGATACTCTGGTCTAATTCAGCGCGACGATCCGGGTCTCTTTGAATACCGTCGCCCAGCAGTTGCGCGCAGATCCAGGCGACGGTGCCGAGTTGATGTGCGTCTTCGTCCACCGCTTTGCCGGGTTTTGGCAGCGCGCCTGCAGCCAGGTTTTTGCCCAGGCAAGCATGCATGCCGATACCAAACGTGATCCCCGTTTCGCTGTTCATGCGCTGGATCGTTCGAAACGGATTAAAAGTAGCTGCGTCAGCGCCAAACACCGCAGGGTCGCGATTGGCCTCGCGCAGGTTGATGACCACAGTGTCTCCAGTACGGGCCTGTTGGCCGTCGTTAAACTCGATCGCTGCCAGTGCTGTACGCTTAGCGATGGGGCTTGACGGATGTAGCCGGAAGCTCTCATGTACAAAGCGTTGCACCAGAACCGGGTCTTGCTGTAATTGCGCCCTGGCGTCTGGGTGCTCTTCACACCAGTGCAGCAAGTGATCCATGGCGTGTCCCAACGAGTGGACAGAGGTGTGGGCGCTGGCGAGAAAGAAAAATGCGCTTTCACGCATCATCATGTCGGGACCTAACTGCAGTTTGGGTTCATCTTGCAGCAATACTGTCAACACATCCATGGGCAGCGTTTCTGCGGATTGCCGTCCTTGCGCGACCTCTTCAATCAACGCCAGGCGGCGTGCCACAGAAGGTTCAAAGTAGTCGGTTTTGAAGGTGGCGATGGCGTCTAAAACCTGCGCTTTGGCAGCGTCTAGGGCGTCGGTCTGTTTGGCCTGACCGAGCGTTGCAGCCACGCCGAAGGCACGCAGCAAGCCAATCATTTCATCCAGTGCCTCTGCTCGATCCGACGGACGATCGATGCCGGCGAAGGCCGTTGCCAGATAGACCATGAAGCGATAATTCAATTGGACCAGATCGATTGCGTGGGTTCGATCGATGTCGGCCATCACTTCTGCGTAGACTCTGGGCAACACCTGCTGCTCGTAGCGCTTGAAAAAATCCCGGCGAAACACGCGCATTTCGGTGAGACGCCGAGTTTTGTGCGCATCGCCGTGCAGCGTCACGAGCACGCGATCCATTAACAGCGATCCGGCATCATACAGCGATTGCTTCAGATCCTTCTCGCGCAACGCGGCTTCGGCTGCGTTGAAGTCAGTGAGTTCAACGGTTTGCGTCATCGTGCCACGTCCTGCCAATGCAAAATGCTGTGCCCATAGTGAGAAACGCGCCATCCAGGTGGATCTTTACGAGGCGGTAACTCAGCCCGTTTTTGTGCCACGCCGCCGAGGTAAACACTGAGGATGTTGGCCGGGTTACCCAATAACGAGACGTCTTGGTCAACGCCGGGCTCGACAACCAATAAGTCGGCCAAATAGCCGGGACTTACGGCACCCGTTTCACCAAAGAGGTTTAATGCGCGTGCGGCTTCACTGGTCGCTGCCCGAATGGCCTCAATGGGCGTAAACCCCAAGCAGGAAACAAAGACGTCTAATTCCCGATAGTGCCATTCCCCGTAGGGGGTGAGCGAGAACCCGCTTTCTGTACCACACACAATGGGCACACCGGCAGCGCGTGCGCGATTGAGCATGTCGACGCTGTCTTGAATTTCCTGCTTAAACAAACGGCGTAGTTCTTCTGACGCACCGATATGGGCGCCATGATCTGCCAGATTGGCCTGAAAGGTGAACGTGGGCACGATCGGAACGCTGTGCTCTACCACGGCTTCTAGCGCGGCTTCATCCATGTGGGTGGCGTGTAAAATCATGTCGAACCCGGCGCGCGCCGCGTCTCTGATGCTGCCCGCGCCACGACAGTGCCCAACAACGGGCACATTTAATTCGTGTGCCGTATCACAGACCAGCTTCAGTTCGTCATAGGACCAGACCTGCTGTTCGCCAGGTCCGTTGTGTCTTGGGGTCAGGCCGGTGACGTGGACTTTTATCCAGTCCACGCCGATTTTTATTTGCCGGCGTACTTCCTGCACAATTTCGGCTGGAGAGTTAACGACTTTCCCATAGCCGATGCGCCCCTGGTCGGGGATCAAACGGCCAGCGGTGCCGCCAACACTGGTCAACAGCGCATTGCCCCCGGTCGACATGCGAGGGCCGTTAATGATGCCGGCTTCAATGGCATCACGTAGGTCAATGCCGACGTCGAACAGGGAGTCTGCATCGAGGAATCCAGTAACGCCGGCGTGTAACAACTTTTGCACGTTACGCGCCGCGATAATAGCGGTGAGTCCCTCGCGCTGTCGGTGAAAAAACAACTCGTCGTTCGATGATGGTTCATCAAAGCTGATGTGGCAATGGGCGTCGATCAGGCCAGGCATGATGGTTTTGCCGGTGATGTCGATCACTGTGGCGTTGCTGCGATCGAGTCCAGTGCCGACGGCGCTTATTTTTTCTCCGGAGATGAGGACATCGGCATCGAATGCTGGATTTCCTAATCCATCAATGATTTGGCCGCCTTGCAATAACAGGTTGCTCAAACGCAATTCCTTTTCAAAGTGTGCCAATATATTAGCGAGTTTGCCTGTAAATACGGAGTGTTTATTCCATGCCTGCTATTCCAAAATCTTTCGGCCACTCTGTGCAGCGCAAAGAAGATCTGCGCTTCATTACCGGACGTGGTCGTTATACAGACGATGTCAACTTACGTGGCCAGACCTGGGCAGCATTTGTCCGTTCACCACTGGCGCACGCGGAGATTACGGGGTTTGACGTGGCTGCAGCGGTAGCGATGCCGGGAGTGCTGGCGGTATACACCGGTGAAGATTTTGCGCGCAGCGGGTTGGGCCATTTGCAGTGCGGCTTTTTGATTCACTCCTCGGATGGTAGTCCCATGAATGTCGGTGACCATCCGGCTCTGGCTGATCGTTTTGTACGCTATGTTGGAGACGCCGTTGCGATCGTGATCGCTGAGGACAAACTGACCGCGAAGCTGGCGGCCGAACAGGTCTTAGTAGACTACGAAGAATTGCCGGTGGTAGTCGATGTCGTTGCTGCAGGGGAACCCGATGCACCGCAATTACATCCAGCGGCGACAAGCAATCTGGTGTACGACTGGGAGACCGGTGATGCAGCAGCGGTGAAAGAGGCTTTTTTGCAGGCGGCTCATGTCACTACGCTGGATTTGGTCAATAATCGTCTGGTACCCAACGCGATGGAACCTCGGGCAGTGAATGCCCAGTATGATCCTGGCCGTGATCAACATACGGTCTACATTGCCAGCCAGAACCCTCATGGCTTGCGCACCACCTTAGCCGCGATTATCGGATTTGGGCCGGAGCATAAAATTCGCGTGATCAGTGAAGACGTGGGTGGCGGTTTTGGTTCAAAAGCCTTTAATTATGCAGAAGAAGTGGCCTGCTTGTGGGCCAGCAAACAATTGCATCGCCCAGTTAAATGGGCGGCGGAGCGGGGTGAAGCCTTCCTCACTGATGCCCATGGCCGAGACCATGTCACGACAGCCAGCATCGCGCTGGACGCGGATCATCGAATTCTCGGGTTGCGCGTGTTTACCCAAGCCAATATCGGCGCTTATCTATCGACCTTTGGCAGCCTCATTCCTACCCACGTCTACGCGCCATTGCTGTCAGGGCAATATGATATTCAAGCGATTCACGCTCGGGTGGTGACGCGTTACACCAATACCACACCGGTTGATGCCTATCGCGGTGCAGGTCGGCCTGAAGCGGGTTACGTGGTAGAGCGCTTGCTGGATGTGGCGGCTAAAGAGGTCGGCATTGCACCAGCGACGATGCGTCGCATTAACTTTATTCGCCAGTTTCCGCATCAGACACCGGTAGATATGACCTACGACATTGGAGACTTTGATGCCCATCTGGACAAGGCCTTGGCAATGATCGATGCCGAGGGGTTTGTCGAACGCCGCGCAGCTGCGGAAACGCGCGGTAAGAAGCGGGGCCTGGGTATTGGCTGTTATATAGAGGCAGCGGGTATTGGGCCCAGTTCCCGCATGGGTCGCTTAGGCTCAGGTGCGGGGTTATGGGAGTCCGCCGAAGTTCGGGTCAATCCCACGGGATCTGTAGAAGTGTTGACCGGTAGCCACAGTCACGGTCAGGGTCACGAGACCACCTTTGCGCAGTGGGTCGCAGATCAGCTGGGCGTAGATTTTGCCGACGTGGAAATTGTTCACGGCGATACAGATAAGGTGCAATACGGAGTGGGTACTTTTGGCTCGCGGTCGGGACCTCTGGGGCTCTCGGCCATTTCTCTGGCCTGTGGCAAAGTGATCGAGAAAGGCAAACTAGTCGCCGCACAGGTGCTGGATGTTGCTGCGGACACCATCGAGTTCGCCGATGGCGAATTCAGCAGTCCAGATTCGAACCAACACCTCAGTTTTACTGAGATGGCGTTTAATGCGTACACCGCCCACCAGTTTACCGGCGCGCAACTAGAACCTGGGTTAACCGCGACTTGCTTCTTTGATCCACCTGATTTCAATTTTCCGGCCGGTACCCACATCTGTGAAGTGGAGGTCGACCCGGAGACCGGTACCATAGAGATTGTAGATTTTGTAGCGGTGGATGACTTTGGGGTAGTGGGAAATCCGATGATCGTAGAGGGACAAGTGCATGGCGGTGTGGTTCAGGGCATCGGACAAGCGCTACTGGAAAATGTACGCTACGACGACTATGGCCAACTGATGAGTGGTTCATTTATGGATTACGCGATGCCGCGAGCCGATGATGCGCCAGACGTGCGCGTGGGATTTACTGAAACTCGGTCGACGACCAATCCATTGGGTATGAAAGGCTGTGGTGAAGCTGGAGCCATTGGCTCGCCGCCGGCGCTGGTGAACGCGGTCACGGATGCTCTAGAGATTCGCTCGATTGATATGCCCTTGACACCTGAACGGGTCTGGCGGGCAATGTTGCAAAAGTGATCCAAGCGCGGGCCACGCAGGCCCAGGTGGCCGCAATGCCACATCGCGCGTTAGACGATGAGGTGAGTGAAACAGTAAGGTTAAACGCAGCTCAAGCAGATTTTCCCGAAATGCGTTTGCGACTCCTGGTGTCGAAACGCGGCGGCAATATCCTCTAACGGGTAAGTGCTGTCGATGACAGGTTTGATGGCGTTAATTTCCAGTCCACGGATCATATCCTGCTGCTGTGCTCGACTTCCCACAGTAATGCCTTTGAGCGTGGCATTTTTGCCGAATAGCGCAGCGGTCGGGACGTTGCCTTCAAAACCAGCCAGCACCCCGATCAGTGAAATATGACCGCCTACACGAACGGCTGCAATTGACTGAGGCAAAGTTCCTGCCCCCCCAATTTCAACCACGACGTCTACGCCACGTCCGTCGGTGAAGGATAACGCTTCTTCGCCCCAATTAGGCGTTTGCTTATAGTTGATCAAATGATCTGCGCCAAGGGCTTTTAGGTGCGCCAACTTGGCATCCGAAGACGAGGTGGCGATGACTTGGCAACCGGTGGCCTTCGCCAGCTGCAGGGCAAAAATGGAGACTCCCCCGGTGCCCTGGGTCAAAATGGTATCACCTGGTTTGATCTGCGCCTCTACCATCAAACCGCGCCAGGCAGTGAGTGCTGCGCAGGGCAACGTGGCCGCTTCCACGGCTGAGTAGCCGGCCGGCGCCCGCGTGAAGGCGGTGCTGGGCCGGGTAACAATTTCTGCAGCAAAGCCGTCAGCATGATCGCCGGGGACCCCCATCATCACACTGGTGTTGGGTTCCCCATCCAACCAGTTTGGGAAAAAACAACTGAGCACCGAGTCGCCAACCATAAAGTCAGAAACTTCTGGACCGACCGCGATCACTTTGCCAGCCCCGTCTGACATAGGTATGCGGCCGTCTGCGACCGGGAGCATGCCCGCAACTACGGCATAGTCGTGATAGTTCAAAGAGCTCGCTTCAACCTGTACCTGTATTTCGCCTGGCCCCGGGTCTCGCGAATTCAGATCGGTTAACGTCAGGTTTTGTAGCCCACCTGGGCTGTTTAGGGTAATGGCGCGCATCTGGGCTCCGCAAGTGAATGGACCTTAGGACCATAGGGTGACTGTTCCCGATTGTAAACAGCATCGTGGCACGGCCGGCTGACTGCTGCGCACTACCAAGGCCGTGTGCTCGCGGGTGCGCAAATGGCTCCGGGCTAGAGGCTAGGCCAGAATGACGAGGGCCTATCAAGACGGCGCATTGGTGAGGTCGATTAAGTGCTGTGCCAGGGCCACGCCGCTTATGTACGCATGCTCAGCATTGGGTCCAAGACACCAGTCTCCGGCAACGCCAATCTGCTGAACACGGTCATACAAGAAAGGTACACCCAGCGCCTGATGCGTCCGTGCGAAACGCCATCGATGGGCGGTGGCGTACAGCGCAGCGACGTTGTGTCCGACGAGGCTGCCGAGCGTGTCCAACAAGATATCGCAAATCTCGTCGGGTGACCGTTCGAGGTGAGCGTCACTCCACTGGGGC
>Ga0181564_10004393_pt1 | contig 11923 bp, 6 predicted proteins | sample 011ome_24_FD_134512 | JGI IMG/M metagenome (GOLD analysis project Ga0181564, IMG submission 134512) | Coastal salt marsh microbial communities from the Groves Creek Marsh, Skidaway Island, Georgia - 011513CT metaG (megahit assembly) | ecosystem: Environmental > Aquatic > Marine > Intertidal zone...
ACACCACTTTCGTGTGCCCCAGCGCGAGGTCGGCGAACCGAAAACGCGATCGACAGATTCTACTCCTACCTTCATATAAAAAGTTAACAACGCGGGGAAGCATCCTCCGCGCCGCCGTGCTCGTCAGCTTCGCTTGGCCGCCTTCCCCGCGGTCGCGTGGGTACGCGCCTTGACCCTCATCTCGCCCGCCCTCTGTTCGAACCCGACGTGCGCCGCCGCCGCGAACGTCAGCAGCGACCACGCGAGGAACTCGAGCGCGTCGCGCGTCCCGCGGCTGAAGTACGCGCGCGCGAGCTCGTCGAGGCCGTCCAGCCCGACCACGTACCCCACCATGTTCCCCGCGATGAGCACGTGCACGTTGACCGCGCCCGCGAACGACCGCAGGCACCGAAACACCACGCTGTCCCTGGATTCGACCGTGGGAAACGCCTTTCGACCGATCGCGCCGACGAGAAGCTCCGGCGCCAGAAACGCGGCGAAGATGACGGACCAGCCGAACAGACGGCGGTTCATCTTGTCGTGCCACGCGGCGACGAAGAAAAAAACCGCCCACGCGTTTAATAAGCGGTACTTCGCCCCGCCGAGGGGCACGTACACGTACCGCACCAGCCACTTGTTGTAGGAGGCGTGCCATCCCTTCCAGAAACCCAGGATGGTGGCGTTGTTGTTCACGCACCGGAGCATGTTCTCGGGCGCCTCCACGCCGCTCGCCAGCGCCCAGAGCCGGAAGAAACGCCACATCACCGCAAACTTGAGGTACATGAAGTTGAGCGTCGCCAGGCTCGTGGCGCCAACCTCGAACGGCCCGAACGTCGCGCTGCGCGTCCACACTCGACCGAGCGCCATGGCGTTCGTGTACACGAGGTGCGTCCAGACCTCGAGGAGCAGAAACACGAGCGCGAACTTCACGAGTGCGTAGCGCGCGACGGCGCGCCGCGAATGCGTCGTCTGCGCTCGGTACAGCTGCGGCGCGAATTTGTGGAAAACGCACGTCGGGCCCGCCAGGTACAGCGGCGGATACAGGCAGTACGCGAAATACTCAAAAAACGAGTACGCCGCTCTCGGGCTCTCGAGAGCCGGCTGGCCGTGACGGCGTTCGTTCGCGTCATCGCCTTCTTCTCGCGACGAGTCATCCACGCCACGCACCGTGGCTGGGTTCGTCGTTCGAGACACGGAACACGCGCGAGCGTCTCGAACGTCGTGTTCGGCGGCGGCGGGCGAGAGCGCTCTCAGAGCGCTCTCGGAGCGTTTTTTTCCAAACATTTTGGGGCGTTCCTTCGCGTTCCTCGACGCCTTCGTTTCAGAATCCCGTTTCAGAATCTCCAGACGGCGGCGGTGCAGGTCCGCGCCGAAGCTGATCAGCCGGAGCACGAGCAGGTTGAAGTGCACCCACCAGCGGGGCAGGACGCCCTGGAGCGCGCGCGCGTCCAGCGGCGCGAGCGCGTCGCCGCCGAGCCGCGCGAACGACCAGTCGGGCGCGGCGAACTGCGCCGCCGCCAACGCGGCGAGCGCGCTTGTCCAGACGGCGGCGAGGCCGATTTTGGGGCGCCCCGCGAATGTCACGCACACGCAGTAGTGCGCGCACGTGATGGACACGATCCAGACCGACCGAGCGCCGTGCAGGTACGCCGCCGCCGCCGCGCCGTACGCGGCGTGGAACGCCGGCATGGCGTCGGGGCCCAGCGCGCGCCGCGCCACCGCCACGAGCGGCGCGGTGACCAGCGCGACGCCGAACAGCGTGGGGAAGGATGTCCTGAACGCGCGCCACTGCGCGTCGGAGAGGTCCACCTGGCGCCCGAACAGCCACCCCGGCTGCAGGCCGGGGAGCCGCGCGGGTCGCTGCGACGCGTCGACGCCATCCGAAAACCCGAGGGACGACTCCGCGCGCGCGCTCCACGCGCGCCAACCCGCGGACACGCCTCTGTCGTACTTCACGGACATCAACGCGCACTTCGCGGTGCCCACCGCGTCCAGGAGCACCGCGATGGAGAGCGCGAGCGCCATCTCCGAGGCAGGCGCCTTGGGGGGCGGAGGCTCCGCCCCCGGCGACTTCGCAAGCATGGTGGCGCGCGAGCTGCAAAGTGTCGGGCGACGAAAAAGAATCCCCGACCTCGTCTCGGACGGGTCGCGTACAATCCCTAGACTCGAATTGAGGTGACGTGGTCGCGCCCGAGCACAACTCCGCGCGCGCATCGAGCACCACCATCATGAAGTTCACGCACGTCATCCTCATGTTCGCCCTCGTCGGCGGCGCGACCGCGCGCGCCGTCCCCGTGGAGAACGCCCGCCTGGTCGCCCCCGGCGAGGCCCCGCTCGTGATGCAGCTCTCCGAGGATTTCCTCGCCGAGGCGACCGCCTCGCTCGACGCGGTGGGCGCGCACAAGCTGCCGTACAGCAACCCGTCCAGCGGCGATTGCATGGCCGGGGAGTCCTCCGTGTCCATCGGCGGCGTCCCCGGCGCGTTCTGCTCCCCCTCGTGCGGGCCCGCCACGCCCTGCCCCAAGGACTCGCACTTCGGCGCCACCGCGCAGGGCCAGTGCGTGCTGGAGACGCCCGGGCACAACACGCCGACGCAGTGCGCGCTCATCTGCAAGCCGGACGCCGGCGGCCAGATGGGCTGCCCCCGCGGCGCGTCGTGCCAGCCCATCCAGGGCCTCGGCATCTGCACGTACCCCACCGGCCCCCGCGAGGCCGAAGCCGAGGAGGCGCCCGAGAAAGAGACCCACTGAGACGGAGGGCGGCGGCGGATGACGCGCGAGCGACGCGTACGCGTACTGCGTTTCACTAAAAAAATGGTTTCGAAATTTTTTGTTTGCTATCCTACGTACGCGCGCTACGCTCCCGACTACGGTTTCTCGCGCTCGACCACCTCGTACTCCTTCTTGGGCAACGGCGTGTGGTACACCAGGGAGTGGAACACCCAGTGCCAGTCCATCACGGGCACGCCCAGCGCCTCGCCCACGGCGACGCCAGCCCCGTCGCCGCCGTCCACCACCGCCGTCGCGCCCTCCGCCCACCCGAACCTCCGCGTCTCCTCCTCGGCGCTCGCCTGCGAATCGGGCACGGATTCGGGAACCTCCGTCTCGCACGTCTTCGGCGTCTTCGGCGGCGGCAGCGTGAACCGCGCGAGCGCGCCCGGCGCGCGCGCGAGCACCGCCTCCGCGCCGCCCGCGAGCAGCAGCCGCTCCATCTCCGAAACCAGCAGGCGCGCCGGCGCGGACGCCACCGCGACCACCTCGCCGGCGAAAGCGCCGGGCGCGCCCGCCGCGACGCGCGCGCGGCCGCCCGCGGGGCCGACGCCGAAGACGGCGAACCTCTCCGAGGCGGGCTTTTCGTCTTCGTCCGGGCCCGGCACGGTCCAGCTCCCGTCCTCGGCCCGGACCCCGCGCCCCGCGTCTTCGAGCTCGAAGTCCCGCTCGGGGAGCCACCGCCGCGCCGCCGCGCACCGGTCCAGGTACGAAAAAGGAAGCACCCACGCGCCGCGCGCCACCGCCTCCAGGTACTTCACCGTGCGCGAACGAACGCGCGTTTTCGTTTTCGTTTTCGTTTTCGTTTTCGTCGGCGTCGTTCCGTCCGCGTCGTCTCTCGTGTCCACCAGCAGGTGTGTCGCGCGCGCGGGGAAGCCCTCCGCGGGATCCGCGGCGGTCGCAGGTTCGATTCCCGCCGAAGCCTCGGCGGCGATCGCGTCGTTCGCGCGCGCCAAAGCCTCGGCGAGCGCCGCGACTTTGAATCCGCGGGCGCCCCCGAGCGATTCGCCCCGCGAAGACGCGGACGGCGCGGCGTACGCGTACGCGAACACCCGGGGGATCTTTTCGGGCGATTCTTCTTCACGTGCCAATTCCGGTTCCGGTTCCAGTCGCGGCGCCGGTTCCGAGACGCGTCTCCCGTCGTTCCGTCCTTCACTCGATGCCTCTCCGCGCGGTTCGCGCGGAGAGGAATCCGCCTCCGCCGGAAACGCCGCGTCTCTCTCGTCGCGCAGCACGATTTCGATGAGCTGCTCCACCAGGCCGGCGTCCAGCTTCTCCAGCTCGGCGTGCAGCTTCTTGAGCGCGTGCGCCAGGCGCTTCGGCGGAGGCTTCCCGTGCGCCGCCGCGTACAGACGCCGCGCCTGCGGCGCCGTCAGCGACCGCACCCGCGACGTTTCGCAAACGCGCGGCGAGGTTCCCGCGGCGTCCCGCGCGGCGGTCGAGTCCGAGGTGGCGGCGCGATTTCGCGTCGGCGATTTCGCGGTTCTCACATCGCGCGGCGTCGCGAGGCTTAGGCTTCCGCGAGGCTTAGGCTTCCGCGCGCTCTCGGGACCCGTCGCGTTCGGGTCGGTGTTTTGCGTGTCGCGGTAGCTGACGTAGATGGGCGTCGGGCTGGGAAGCGTCTCGGAGGGAGGCTCCGCGACGCCTTTTTCTGATTCGGACGCGTCTCGCGCCGCGCCCGGCGCGGCGGCGTCGGCGGCGTCGTCGCCGTCGTCGCCGGTCGCCGTCTCGAGACGCGCCGCGAGGAACGCCAACGCGGCGTCGATGTGGCGCACGTCGCGGGCAATCTCGCGGCACCTCGCCGTGCTCGGAACGGGCGGCTCGCGCGTTCCGCTCTCCGGGGTTCGCGCGGGAACGAGTCCCGGGTCCCGGGTCCCGGGTCCCGGCGAGTCCCGTTCCTGAAAGCGGTTCTCGCGCTCCACCGAGAACCTCGCGCGCGCCGACTCGATCTGCTCGATGACGCCGTTGTAGGACTGGTTCACGCGCAGGTCCTTGAAGTGCAGGGGCATACCGCACCGCGGGCATTTGCTCTCGTACACGCCGTGGCCCTGCAGCTTGTCCTCCACGCACGCCAGGCAGAACGTGTGGCAGCAGGGCAACGTCGCCGGGTCCCGCAGGACGCCCTCGCAGATCTCGCACGTGATCTCGTCGCTCAGCCTCTTGACGCCCGCGTGCTTAGACGGACGGAGGTCTTCGTACTCGTCGTACCCGTCCATCGCCGCCGCCTCGGCCATCGCCGCCGCGACGGAGGCGCGCCGCTTCGTGGGGGGCATGCCGACCCGCGCACCGGCCGCGCGACCTCGCGAGTGTGCCTCACGCGTTCAAATCGAAAGCAAGTGGGCACACCGAACTGTCGACGATCCGCCGACCCGACCACCGGATCGACGTCGCGAGAAGAGACGCGTTCGCGAAAGCGTCAAAGCGTCAAAGCGTGGCGTACTACTACATAAAAGGACTACTTCATCGCGGCGTGCGGCTTGACCCCCTGCGGCACGACCCCCGGCCCGTGCGTCCTGACGCCGCTCTGCGCGACCGCCTCGTCCGTCTCGTCGAACCCGTCCGAGCGGAAGAAGGTGTAGGACAGGATGACGTCGTTCACATCCGCCATCGCCGGATCGCTCGCGAACTCGGGGTCGAGGTAGAAAAACACCGGCATGTCCACCTCTTCGCCCCCGCGCAGGCGCTGTTCCTCGAAACAAAAACACTGCACCTTGTTGAAGTAGCTCCCCGCCTTGTTCGGCTGCACGTTGTACGTCGCGACGCCCACGACCGGGTCCTTCGATCGGTTCTTCGCGGTGAAGAACGCGAGGGTCGTCTCGCCGGGGCGGACGACGACGTTTTTCTGCGTCGGCGCGAATCGCCACGGCATGCCCTCGGCGACGTCGGCGTTGAACGAGATGGTCACCGAGCGCGCGAGCGCGGCGGCTTTGGTTCCCGGAGGCAAAGACGCGGCATCTCTGAGCTTATCCTCGATGGTCTTTCTGCGCGTCGTGCCCCCGAAACCCGTGGCCTGGCAGAACATGCGGTACAGAGGCACGGACGCGTACGTCGCGCCCACCATGCCCACGGCGAGCGCCAGCAAGTAGATGCCGCCCGCGCTGGCGTCGCCTCGAGCGCGCGCGTTGCCGGACGCGATGCGCGCCGCGCGCGCCGCTGCCGCCGACGCATTTCGCGTCGCGGCAGCCTTCGCGGAAGACGGAGGCTGCACCGGGGACGAGGGGGCTCTCGAGGCGAACGCACGCGCGCGAGCGCCGCGCGCGGCGAGACCCGCGGCCGCGGAGGACACCGCCGAGCCCCCGTGGGTCCACGTGTTCGCGCGCCAGCCGTCTACGGGGGGCGGGAACCACAGGTGCGGTGCGCGCGCCGCGGCGGACGGGGCGCCGTGCGTCGCCGCCGCCGCCACCACGCGACGCGCGCCGTGCCTCAGCATGCCGCGGGGGACTTGCTCAGCAGCGAAGTGGCGCTGGGAGGGTCACCGACGCAGCTCCGTCATCACGCGTCGAGCGCATCGGAACGTCGGATCGCGAAAACTGGACGAAATTTCGACGGCTCGACGCCTCCGAGGTTTTTCCGTTGGTGATGCGCGGCGGGCGAGTGTCGCGCAGCCGCGGTCGCGACGACACATCATCACCGCGCGCGGTCGCGTCGAGCCCCACCTCCGGGCGCCGCACGCGTGGCGATGGCGATGGAGGAGACACGTACGTACGCGCGCGCCTCTTCGAGCCCGTCAGACGTCCCGCGCCCCCCCATCTCCGCGAGCGACTCGGCACTCTCGATGACGAAACGCCCGAAATCACGAACGTCTTGGAGCGCGCGACTGACCGCGACCCCACGCGCGCACACGTCATCCCCTCCCCTCCGTCGACGCAGCGACGCAACCGGACACGCGGAGCGATGTGCCGAGCCTCGTCGCGCTCGAGAGTCTCGCGGCGGCTTCCCCCGCGACGAACGCAGCCTCGACGCCCGCGGTTCCGTCCGCGGACGACGCCGCCTCGCGGCGCCTGGCGGACGTGTCCGCCAAGTTTTCCCAGTTCTACAGCGACCTGGAGTCGGAGAAGGCGCGCCGCAGCGAGGCTGAGCTCGGGCGGCGCAACCAGCTCTTCGAGCAGGTGCAGCGCATCGAGCTCGACGTCGAGGCGGAGGCGCGTAGGCGCAGGGAATCCGAACGCGCGCTCCGCGAAAAGCTCGCCGCGGACATGGCGCAGAGCGAAGCGCGCGTCGAGGCGCGCCTGCGCGAGGTTTCCGGCGAGCTCGCGCGCGGTTTCGATGTCCTCACGAAGACGGTGGCGGAGTTGCGCGAGGGTCTGCGCGAGGAGCGGAAACAGAGGCGGGAAGACGTCGAGCGGTTAGCGGAGCACGTCGCGGAGCGCGTGGAGGAGTGCCAGAGTGGCATCGACGACGAGCGCGTCGCGCGGCTGGAGCGCGAAGCGCTGACGCTTAAGCGCGTCGGGGAGGACGTGCTTCGCATCTCCGAAAAAGTGGACGACGAACGCGCGGCGCGCGAGGAACGCGTCGGCGCCGTTCAGAGCGACTTGGACGCGGTGAAGGCGAAAGACACCGCCGAGGCGGACGCCTTCGAAAGCCTGGTTCTGGCGGACCTCGCCGCGATCAAAAACGCGCTGAACGAAGAGAAACGCGAGCGCGTCGGCGAGGACGAGCGCATCGTCGGCGCCCTCAACGCGTACGCGCGCGTCACGCAGGAAAGCCTGAAACTGGTCAACCGAAGCGACGACGCGTGACTTCGGGAAAAAGGAAGCGGGGGGACTTCGGAAAAAAGGAAGCGAACGGACCTTTCTCACCGCGGTTCGTACCGTCGCGTTCGTTCGTGAGATGGGACGTGTCGTGAGACGATAGAGAGTGGTGTGTGTGGGGTGTGTGCGCGTAGATTTCGTCGTGAAGCGCCCGCGTTTCGTCAAACTCTCCCTCGAGCGTTACGAACCGCGATCTCTCGAAAAAAATGCCCGACTCGCGTTTCGCGCGTGGGAGCGGAACATTCTCGGCTTTCTGGGGTGCTCCGACACAGCCCGGACGCGCCGAGTCGCCGGGTTGGGCGGGGGCCCCTGGGATGCTCAAGGGTCTCAAGGGTCTGGTGTCTGCGGCAAGTCTCGCGAGTACGACGACCGCGGTGTGCGCGCGAGAGTCACGACGGGTGCACGCGATGGCGTTCGCGCGAGGTCCGGGATCTGGGGATGGAGACGGCGCCTCGGTGCAGCGGCTGTTCGACCGGTGTCAGGAGGTGCTCGGCGCGTTGCCCAACGGCACGCCCGCGACCGTGGACGACGTGAACGCCATCGCGCCGCTTATGGACCGTGTCACGCCCGCGGACCTCGGCATCGTCCCGCCGACGCGCGCCGCGAACCACCTCGCCCTCCGGCTGTTCGGCCGACCAGGAACCGGACCTCGAGCGCCGCAGTACCCGCCGCTGGAGTACCTCAAGCTGCACGAGTGCGCGGCGTTCACGATGGGCGTGTTTTGCTTCCCGGAGAACGGCACGATCCCCCTGCACGACCACCCGGGCATGACCGTGGTCTCGAAGCTGCTCTACGGGCGCGTGCGGGTGCGCTCGTACGACTGGGTGAAGACCGAGGACGAGGACGCGCGCGCCGACGTCTCGACGCGCGTCCCGCGACTGGCGCGGCTGGTCGCGGACCGGGAGATACAGCCGCCCATTCCCCCGCTTTCGCTGTACCCGAGCGACGCGAACGTGCACACGTTCCACGCGCTCACGGACGCGGCGCTGCTCGACGTCCTCGCGCCGCCGTACGCCGTCGACAACGGGCGCGACTGCCACTACTTCGCCGAGACGCCGCTCGGCCCGCGCGGCGAGCCGTGCGGCGAAAACGAGACGTGGCTGCTGGAGACGGAGTGCCCGGAAAGCTTCGAGGTGAACCGGGGGTCGTACGTCGGGCCGAGGGTGGGAAGCGAGGCGGGAGCGGGGTGATCTTGTGGCTAGTTATTATAGCTATTAAAGATTTCGTCTCGGTTACCTCAGCGCCTCGCTCACTTCGTCCGTCCCGTCCGCGTCGAAGAGGTGCTTGTAATCCGGGTTGGCGGTGATCTTGTACGAGGACATGCCGGTCAGGCGCCCCTGCGCGATCACCTCGGGCAGGGGGGGGCATCCCTCGAGGTCCATCGACCTCGCCGCGAGCTTCTTGCGGATGAAGAGCGTCACCTCGGCGATGACGAAGAGCGACGAGACGGCGACGAACCCGATGAAGGGAATCATCCCGTTGACGCGCGCGATGCGCGCGCCAATGTCGTACTGCGCGTCCACCTGCCTCACGCCGTCCACCCACGCCTCGCTCGCGCCGCCGGGCAGGACGTACGAGGGCGCGTCGCGCGCGCCGAAGGCCCAGACGGCGACGGCGAAGTGCAGCGCCACGGCGACGGGCATGGAGTGGATGAGCAGCGCGGCGAGCTTCGCGCTGTAGCGCGGCGGGTTCGCGCAGTAGCGCACCAGCATCACGCGGTCGATCACGATGGACATCGCGATGAACACCACCATCGCGACGTGCACGATCGGAATCGCCGCGGAGAAAATCAACGAGTACACAACCTGCGCGATGAACTGGCCGTACCGCTCCGAGAGCAGAAACGGCGGCGGCGTGGTGAGCTCGTTCAGCTCGCGCTGCGACTTGACCTTGTCCGTGAAGTACCAGCGGTTCAGGCGCCAGATCACCACTGGCGTGAGTAGCGTGAACGGGAACGATCCCGCGTTCAGAATCACGATCTGCGCGAACTTGTTGGAGAAGTCCGAGTACCAATACCCGGTCATGTCCGGGTGGCCGCCCTTGAACAGGAACGGGATCCCGGCGAGCGCGTCGATCTGCGCCGCCATGAACAGCGGCAAAAACGCCATGTTCACCACCAGCGCTATGATCATGTACGACGCGATCGCCAGCTCCTTCTTGGTGAGGCTCTGCGGGTGTTCCCAGTACGCCAGCTGGTTACACAGCTCCTTCAGGATGAGGTTCATCACCGTCGACACCGCCACGGCGATGCCCAGGTACACCACCCCCAGAATCTGGTCGTCCCAGTACTCCTTGCAAAACGAGCCCAGCCCGTCGGCATCGTCGTTGTACGCGGCGAAACCCTTCTTTTTGCAGTAGCAGTGGTGGCACACGTGCGCGGCGCACTCGTCCGCGTTGGAGTCGGGAAAGATGCCCCCCGACCACGCCTCGTTCGCCGCCGCGGACGCGCGGAACGCCGCCGCCGCGCCGGCGTTGGCGTCGTCGACGAAGAACCCGTTCGCCGCCGACATGTCGGCGACCCACACGCCAAACTCGACGTGCGCCTTGCACGCGAACACGTCCGTGTCCCGCGCGATGAACGGCACGATGTCCGCCCGCGCGCCCGGTGCCGCGGCGGACGTGCTCTCCAGATCCCATATCGCCGCGCAGTCCAACTTCTCGCCGCCGGCGCCGACGTCGTCGCAAATCGCGTACGGGTTCAACGAGTTGTTCGCTGCCATCGCCGCGCCGATCACCGCCAGCGACACGAGCAGGACGAAGGTCATGATCGCCGCGGACCGCAGCTTGCGCTTCCACATGGTCTTCTCGCGGAAGTGCAGGTTCTCCCACAGCACGTCGGAGGGGGGCTTCGCCGTGCGGATGCGCAGCTTCTGCGGCGGCATCAGCGGCGCCTCGCGGTAGAGGCGGATGTCCGCCTCGCCGCGCGCAATCATCTTCGCGCGCGCATCCTTCGGGCGCGCGCCCTTCGGCAACAAGTCGAAGCTCAGCGCCTTGAGCGCCTCCTTGGATTCCGCCACGCGCGTGATGCAGTCCACGCACGTCTGCTCCTCCACGAACGTCACCCACGCGCACACCACCGGGAAACCCTGCTGCGCGCACGCCGCGACGGCGTCGGCGTTTTCCTCGCGCCGAGCGTTGAGCGCCTCGATTTTCTCCTTGATCAAATCCGGGTTGTAGTCATCCGGGTTGCTCGACCCGGCGGCGCCGACGGTGCCCTTCTTCATCGACCGCTTCGCGGCTCGCGCGGCGCTCTCCGTGCGGTCGCTCATGGGCAAGCTCGAGTCCTTCGCCACCTCCAGCACGAGCGCGTAGAAGTCAATCGCGAGCCCGGGTAAAACGCCGCGCTTCACCAAGTCCTTCTTGGTTTTGTCGTAGGCGAGGTGCCACAGCCGCTTCCACTTCTCCGGGCCGTTCGGCTCGTTCTCGATCTCTTGTCCCAGCAGCCGTTGCGCTCGGCGCAGCATGTACTCCAGCAAGTCCGCGTTGGCTTCGAGCGCCATCGCGCGTTTCCGCAGCTTGATCACTCGCGTCACGTCGCGGCCGAGGCACACCTCGTGCACGGCGCCGCAGTGCTTTTCGAAGTGCGCCTTGACGCTCGCCTCGGTGGCGTTCTCCGGCAGTCCCCGAACCTCCACGGCGTAGTCGTCGATGGTGATGGTGTTCACGTCCACCTCGTCGTTGACGCGCGCCTTGTAGTAGAAGTGGTACACCGTCAGCGCGCACAGCACGAGCATCTGCGCGGCGTCGAGCGCGACAACCGCCAGCGTCGCGTCGCGGTCCGCGTCAGTCACTTCCCCGGCTTTGGACTTGTTGGAGCCCCAGAACAGCGCCGCGCCGTACGTCGCGCGCGCGAGGCCGCTCAGGCTGTCCCACCCGGTGCCGTTCTCGTCGTTCGCCACGTTCGCGAGGTGGAACAAACCGCCGGAGAGCACGGTGAGCAGCAGGAACGCGATGAGGTAGTCGCGCAGCACGATGAACCAAAAGACGATGCCGTCGCTGAAGCGCTGCATCATGTCGTCCAGGGGGATGCTCGCGGGAAGACGCTTCGTACGACGCCCGTCCTCGCCTATCTCATCCTCGCTCTTCAAGTCGTGCGGCTGCTTGCGGCGCATGCGTTCGAGCGCGAGCTCCAAGTTCGGAGGCTCGTACACCGAGGCTCTGATGTTGCTCTTCCTCGGCGTCATCAGCTCGGGTCGCTTCTTCTTCTTCTTGCCGAACACGCCCGAGCTCCGCTGCTTGAAGGGCTTGCCCGGGGTCCCGAACACGCCGCTGTCCGAGCGGCTGATGTCGGCGTCGTCGGTGTCGACGGTGATGCCCACGGCGGACGCCCGCAAGTCCACGCCCGCGGGGATCGAGGGGAGACCCGCGTCATCGTCGATCGAGGGGAGACCCGCGTCAGCGTCGATCGAGGGGAGACCCGCGTCA
>Ga0181564_10004398_pt1 | contig 11915 bp, 11 predicted proteins | sample 011ome_24_FD_134512 | JGI IMG/M metagenome (GOLD analysis project Ga0181564, IMG submission 134512) | Coastal salt marsh microbial communities from the Groves Creek Marsh, Skidaway Island, Georgia - 011513CT metaG (megahit assembly) | ecosystem: Environmental > Aquatic > Marine > Intertidal...
TAAATAAGAGGTTTTCTTATGAGAATCCATTTTATCGAGGTAGTATTTTATTCCTTCATCCATTCTGAATTAGGTTAGAATTTCCAATTAATAGGTTTATCGGGTCCTGTTTCATTATAATCGATCGTATTCCATGAGTAGTCTCTATAAGCCCCTAAACGAAATTGCAATTCGGGAGTTTTATATATTTTCCATGATACTTTGATTACCCGATTTATCAGATTCTCCCCTGTTCTGTTATCTATTATATGATTAAGTGTAACATTAGGATATTTTTTAACTACTTTTTGACTTTTATGAATAGGGCATGCGAGTATATGAGAGGCAGCCCAGCCCGCAAAATAACGTTCGATAAGTTTGGGTCCTTCAGTAGGCTTAATCCAAACACCAATAGCATGTTCATACTTTTTATCGAACTCTATTTTCTCCATTAATTCCTTGTGGTTGTATCTTTCAGGTTGATTTTCATTTGGATCATCTGCCTTCATGGCAGAGCCAATTTTCATATTCAGTATCTCCTCGAAAGCATAGGTTACCAATTTATTTATTTGGGGATTTGAGTTTATAGTAACTGCTATTAGATAATACCTGTTATGTAATTCTCTAATTTGTAAGGGAAAGACTCGGTGCAATTTGTCTTCATTTTTATTGGGTTGATGAACCCCATAATAGTTGAATTCAATACCCACTCCTTGTATCATATGCCCAATTATTTCTTGGGTTAATTTTAAAACCTTTGGATCATGGGTAATATTAGTAGAAGTGAATTCAAATACGTTGTTTAATTCATCCAAAGTTTTCATGTTTGCAGCATACTTTTGCTTGAGTTTTTGGACGGTGTCTTCTACATCTGGGAGATTTTTAAAAGGTTCAATTAGTTTGGTTAATACTGGAATGTGCCTACAATCGGTTTCGCCATAATTATGTAAATCATCATAATCTATTCTGTACACGCCTTCTCTTGTGAATTTAAGGGGTAAATTAACCCCTAGTATTCCATCCTTTAATGCTTTAATATCTGCATCGATAGTTCTATTTGATGCTTTGAATTTCTTATTGACTTCTATAATTAAATCATTTAAGTTGTACAGTTTATTACTAATTAAGTCCATAATTAGTTGGCATCTTTGGATCTTCTCTTCGTTGCTGCGTGGCATTGTAAGGCGAAGGTAGTAAATTTTCCCAAACGAAATTAAATAAATGCGCCAATAATGCGCTGAAAAAAATAATAATTGCGCTGGTATTGCATGAGCCCTACTTTTGTAGTCATCATTTTGAGTTCAAATGAATAATTTATTTAAAATAGACAAAGTTGGCGACACATATATTCAGCAGGGTGAGTTATCCAAAAGGAATGAAATAACCATTGAGCAGTTTTCCCGTGAATTGGAGCTGGACTACAATGAAATGTTGGTGTTATCGGCAATAGTGGCATCACATCAACGAGATAACCACCAATCATTTAGAAGTTTAATTAAGTTATTCCCTGCAAAAGAATTTGGAAATGATATGGATGAAATATTAACCAAGCTCAAGCAACTGGGATTTGTAGAAAAAACTAATTCGGGAAATGCCAGGAGAGGGGATCTCTACCCTACCCAAAACCTCATTGGTTATTTGAGCACGGGTAATCGAAGCTTCCTTGTTACTGCTAAGCTTACCCCAGTTGAGCTATTAATAAATATTTGCATGCAATGGTTTGTAGATAGGGGACCCCGTAATCTTCCCAATCCATTAAAAACATTATTGGAGTATCGCGAGAATCCATTAATTAAATGGATATCTCGTATTTCTCCTGATGTAAATGAGCAGTGCGTAGTTCTGCTTACTTTGGGTTATCAGCTGCAGAACGATGAACCGATGCCACTAGAAGATGCATTTGATATTATATCTGATCAGCCGTTGAAGAAAAAACAGTTAGAGCTATTATGGAAACACAAAGATTCATCATTATTCACTCCAAAGACCCTTCAAAGAACTTCACTTAACAGTAATGAGATAGAACTGACGCCCTTCTTTGTGAGAAAATGGATTCCTAGTTATTTAATCCCAAAAAAGGGACAAGCGGAAATAAAAAGTCAATTCTGTAAAGTGTATACTCATTGTTCAATTTCAACAGTGAATTTGATTTACAATACAGATTTTGAGAATGAAATGAACCGGATTTTAGAAAATTTATCTGATTCCGGATTTGGAGCTTACACAAATAGGTTAAAACAACAAAATCTTCCTAATAACCTATCGGTTATGTTGTACGGAAAACCGGGAACTGGAAAAACCGAGTTGGTCAAGCAAATGGCACGATTAACAAGAAGACATTTAATAATGGTAGACCTGTCTAAAGTCAAGAATTTTTACTGGGGAGAAAGTGAAAAAAACATAAGTAGAATTTTTAATGAAATCATTTATATGAAAAAACAATTACAAAAAGAGCCCATCGTATTATTCAATGAGGCCGATGGATTTTTCCATCAAAGAGGTGCTGGATCTTCCAATATGGGATCCACGGAAATCGCAATTACCACCTTATTCTTAAATGAGTTGGAACAGTTTGAAGGCATTGTGTTTGCTACGAGCAATCATACCAAAACTATGGATGAAGCTTTTGAGCGCCGATGGACCATTAAATTGGAAGTCCCACATCCAGACGCTAGGATTAGAACTCAAATTTTATATAAAAAGTTAACCGGGATGATTTCCTATAGAACGGCAGAGATTTTAGCGAATAAGTACAACTTTTCTCCAGCGCAAATAGATAATGTAAAAAAGAAGTTATTGCTGATGGATCAAGGGGAAATTAATTCTGAATTAATAGAAAAATACTTGATTCAGGAAATTTCAAGTTGGAATGGTGAAAGAAAATCAATAGGGTTTAATACAAAGTAATATGACAAATAAAATTAAAGTTATTTCAAGATCAATGATTGACCTCTATTGTGAGTGTCCGCGATGTTTTTTCTTAAGTTTTGTGGAAGGGATTAAACGCCCGCCAGGATACCCATTTACATTAAATGCTGCAGTAGATAAACTAACCAAAATGGAGTTTGACCATTACAGGAATTTGCAAATTTCTCATCCAAAGTGCGGTACGGAAGGTTTGTCGGTGGTTCCTTTGGAACATCCGTTGATGGGCACTTGGCGTAATAACTTTCGAGGTGTAAGAACCTTAAAAAGAGGAAGGATAATATCAGGTGTAGTAGACGATATCTGGAGAAATACACAAACGGGTAATTGGCATGTGGTAGATTACAAAGCAACGGCTAAAAAGGATCCAGTAGTTGAATTGGATGAAAATGCCCCTCACCATGAAGCATACAAGCGCCAATTGGAAGTGTATAGTTGGTTACTAGCTGAAAATGGCTATCCAGTACACAAAACTGCTTACTTATATTATTCAACGGGAAACAACACCCTCCCAAATTTTAATGATAACCTGCAATTTGAGACTCACATTATCCCAGTAAATTTAGATTGGAATTGGGTAGACCCCACCTTAAATGCCATGATTGATCTTATTGATGAGGTGGATCCTCCTGCAGAGTCCGAAAACTGCAATTATTGTAAATATTTTAAGCAAAGAACACAATTAATGGAATTAGTAAATTATGATTAATACAGAAGATTTAAAACCGAAAATTGGGGATTTTGTACATCCCATCAGAGAGTATTTTCACGTTAGTAATTTCACAGACCCTCTTGCTTTTAGAGGCTTTCTGACCCATCCGTCTATCCCAGAATTCATGATAAATGAGTTGCGTAAATTGCAAAGTCCTGAGGATTTAGACGGGGCTATTATCGAGAAATTGGCACACATGGCAGCATTAAATCCTAATAACAGGCCAGATTCCTTTACTATTGGAGGTTGGGACATTGATTACAGCAAACGTCGTAATTATTGGTTAAACGAGTTTAGCAAAATACAGGAGGGCATTATGGAATCTGCAAGAAATAATTGGGAAATGGCCAATCGACGATTCAAAAAACTCGAGGATATTCTTGCTGTCGAAGATTTGGAAAACGATAGCGTTGAATTGGCTGTAGGAATGTATAAATTTGGATTGATATGAGTAAGAAAAATACGGACGAGAAGACTTTTGGAATAAGTAATGAATTACTTAAAAGCAAACAAGTAAAATTAAAGGCTGTAGTTAAAAAATTGTCAGAATCAGTTGAAAAAATTAATTCTACTTACTTAGCTAAGTATAAGGGAATCACGGTTAAGGCTATTTTGATAGGAGAAAATTGTATCAGTATAGATACGCATTGGCTTTTAACCACTACAAAATTAGGATTTAGAGGGATAATCATGAAGTTTATTAAGAACTTATCCCACAATGATGGATCGGAGCTGGAAAAGCAATTAGTTGGGAAGCGTATTCTTGTCACAGATTGCATGAAATTTGTTTTAAGTCCCACCACTTATAAGAAACGAGAAGTATGGAAAAAAGTATTCAATGAAGGGTTCGAGGATTGGAGACAGAGTTTGCCTGAAATTGGTGAAGATTTAACAGTTGGGTTTGCTTACAAAAGGGTGTTCGATAGGTTTACGCAGAATAATTGGGGCAAAGATTGGTTAAAGCAAAAAGCTAGCAGCATTACATATTACAATGCTAAGACCCACAAATGGATAACAATAACACCCAAAAATGAAAAAAATTTTACTGTCGGTGATTTTTAACCATATAAAGGTCTCATAGCCCCAATAAATTATTTTCATTTACCCTCTATTTCGAATATAATTTTACTTTAGTTAAAGTTGATTTCAGATTTTCGCGACTACTTAAATATTAAATTTCTCCACAAAGTATTTCCTTAATTGAACTTGGCAACTGTTATTTTGAGTGCAAAATCTGCCCAAGGATTTGGAATTGAATCTTAACAATTCCTTTAAATAAAATATTTATATTCGAGAATGAGACTGTTTCTCCTTGTATTGACATTCTTTAGTTTCAGTTATTGTTCTTCCCAAACAATTGGCAGCAATTTCCATGCGCGCCAAGGCACCACTTATCAGATAATATCGAGTATTGGCCAGCCATACGCATCGCACATTCAATCGTTTGGCTTTAATAACAACTTAAATCAAGGTCAGATTCTCCCGAAACTTGATCCGAACGTGATAGAGCAAGTGACGCTGAGGGTTTTTCCAAACCCCGCTCGAGAAGTTATTCATATCCAATTTTTAATGGATCAAGGGATTCGAGTCATTGAAATTAGAGATATCAAGGGCAGGATAATCTTAAGTGAAAGTTTTGAGCGCCCACAAAAGGAAATAGTTAAAAACATCAACCATCTACATCCAGGCATATACACCATTACTGGAACTTCTACACATGGACAGAGATCCGTTTCTAAGATTTCTAAAGTCAAATCCATACACCAACCTTAATCTAATGAAATATTTATTCTTCTCAATTGCGGCATTATGGTCGCTAGTACCCCAAACAGTGCAAGCCCAATCTGTTGGTGCTAGCATACAAACCGGGATTTATTCTCCCAATTACACCGACCCAAGTGGAGTAAAACAAGAAGTCGCAGGAAAAGGCTTTTTGAGTTTAGGTGCTATGTATGAGATCAAGTTTGGCAATTCTGGGAAAATCGTTGTACCTGTGATTCTATCGTATAGTCGTTTTGGAACGGAACAGAACTTTGCTGAAAATCAAATCATGACCCATGATGCCAACGCCGTTTCCTTGGGTGGAGGCATTAAATATTTCATGAAGGAGGACCATACAACGTTTCGGCCTTTTGTGGGTTTATTACTCAATTATGAGGCCCTTTTAAATTCTACTTATTACTATGATGCCCAACAATCTGGAGACTTAGATTGGAATTCTAATTTATATGCTCAATTACAAGTTGGGGTAGGAATTGAAACCAGCTCCAATACGCGATTAGATGTTTATGCTGTCTTCAGTCCGGGATTATTGAATCGGGTGGATAAAGACATCTATGGAACCTACCAAGATCAGATTGTTGGACTTGGTGTAAACATGTTGTTTAACTAATAAAGACCAGTCACAATGAAAAAAATATACAGTTATTTATTGATGATGTTTTCCATGACGGCAGTCATGGCACAAAGTTTCCCAGCAGATGGTATCGGCTACCAAGCAATGCTGAGCGAATCAAGTAAAATCACTTATGGAACGACATTAACGAATGTACCGGTTGCCAATAAAGACATCCAAGTCCGCTTTGAACTCATTCAAAGTGGCGGGGTTATTTTAACGGACCAACACAGACTCACCACTGATGTGAACGGAATATTCTCATGTATCATAGGAACAGGGAATGTGAGTCCTGTTGGTCAAAGGTTAAGCGATATCAATTGGGGCGCAGATTCTGTATTGGTACGTGTAAATATTGATCAGGGAAAAGGTTTTGAATTATTCTCTGAGCAAAAGCTATGGAGTACGGCCTATTCGCAATTTGCAAACGTTGCACGATATGCCAGTTCGGATAATGATACCAGTGCAACCAATGAATTACAGTATTTGAATATTATCGGAGACAGCATCAAATTGACCAAGGTGTCCGGCGGTATTTCAATCAAACCACTGAATGATGCAATTGCTAAGAACTCGAACGACATTGCTTCTGAAAAAACCAGAGCAGAAAATGCAGAGCAATCTCTTCAAAACCAAATTACGAGTCTCGATAATGATTTGAAGACTTTGGGAGATGAGCTCGCTAATGCTAAGGATTCGATTAGCTCTAACCGTCAAAAAATTGATGATAACATAAACGAGATCTCAAAGAACCAAACCGATATTACCTCAAACAAAAACGACATTGATAAGAATACTAAAAATATCAGAAATAACACAAGTGATATAGCCGGATTGAAAGACTCTGTTACATCACACAGTACTCAAATCAATGGTAATATCACTGCGATTAATGCTAACAAAACGGATATAGCTACAAACAAAACCAATATCAGTACGAACACAAGTGAAATCGCCGGATTGAAAGACTCCGTTACATCACACAGGACTCAAATCAATGGTAATACGTCAGGAATCAATACTAACAAAACGGATATAGCTACAAACAAAACCAAAATTATTACGAACACAAGTGAAATCGACGGATTGAAAGACTCCGTTACATCACACAGGACTCAAATCAATAGTAATACTTCAGGAATCAATACTAATACAACTGATATAGCGACCAATAAAACCAATATCACTACGAATACAACAGATATCTCTAATTTAAAAGATTCAGTTACTACTCTTCGTGCGGATGTTAATACCAATACCGCTGATATTGCAACCAATAAAACTAACATCACTACAAACACCACTAATATTGCTAGTCTTGGAGATTCTATTACTGCATATAGAACTCAAATCAATAGTAATACCACTACAATTAATACGAATACAACAGATATATATACTAACACTGTTGGGATTTCTAATTTAGTTGATTCTATTACAGCACATAGGACTGAGTTAAACAACTTAAATCAAAATTTTGTGGATTTAACTACAAATCAAACAGTTGCTGGAGATAAAACATTTAGTAGCGATTTAACAGTAAACGGGTTAACGGTGGGTAGAGGCGGGAATGGTATTTCTTCCAACACCGCCACTGGTAATCAAGCCCTTTATTCCAACACAACAGGGAATTATAACACGGCTAATGGTTATCAAGCCCTTGAATGGAACACAACAGGTAGTTATAACACGGCTAATGGTTATCAAGCCCTTGAATCGAACACCACAGGGTATTACAACACTGCTAATGGTCACAGAGCTCTTCATTCGAACACCACAGGGAGCTATAACACCGCCAATGGTGTACAAGCCCTTATATTCAACACCACAGGGAGCTATAACACCGCCAATGGTTATACTGCCCTTTTATCGAATACCACAGGTGATTTCAATACCGCCACTGGTAATTATGCCCTTTTTTCGAACACCACAGGGAGCTATAACACCGCTAATGGTTATAATGCCCTTTATTCGAACACCACAGGGCGCTATAACACCGCTAATGGTTATTATGCCCTTTATTCGAACACCACAGGGAGCTCTAACACCGCCAATGGTATACAAGCCCTTTACTTGAACACCACCGGGAACTTGAACACTGCTAATGGTCACAGAGCTCTTTATTCGAACACCACAGGGAGCTATAACACCGCCAATGGTGTACAAGCCCTTAGATTCAACACCACAGGGCGCTCTAACACCGCCACTGGTTATCAAGCCCTTGATTCGAATACCACGGGAGGTAATAACACCGCCACTGGTTATCAAGCCCTTTATTCGAACACCACAGGGAGCTATAACACCGCCACTGGTTATCAAGCCCTTTATTCGAACACCACAGGGCGCTATAACACCGCAATTGGTTATGGAGCAAATAGCGGCGTAGCAACTTATTCTAATTCCACGGCTATAGGAGTGGTAGCTAAAGCATCGGCAAGTAATAGAGTTAGAATAGGCAATACTTTTGTAACTAGAATAGAGGGGCAAGTAGGCTGGACTAGCGTAAGTGATGGACGCATTAAAGAAAATATTCAAGAATCTGTACCAGGACTTTCCTTTATCTCTGAGCTTAGACCTGTTATTTATACCCTAAACACTAGAAAGCAAGATGAAATAACTATGCAAGCAGTGCCAGATAGCATAAAAAAGATTCTCATGCAATCTGATGAAGAATATCGTCAATCCTCAAGCATCGTTCGTACTGGATTTATAGCACAAGAAGTTGAAGCAGCTGCAAAAAGAGTAGGCTTTGATTTTGATGGTGTAAGTGCTCCTGAAAATGAAACGGATTTATACGGTATTCGGTATGCGGAGTTTGTAGTTCCACTTGTCAAAGCGGTTCAAGAGCAACAGGAGATGATAAATAGTCAGCAAGAATTAATTAATAACTTACTTCAACGAATAGAGGCTTTGGAGAAAGAGTAGTTCAACAGATCTTATTGACCTAATTATCCAAAAGGTGGAAATATTCTCCACAATGTATTTCCTTAATTGAACTTGGCAACTGCCCTTCTCCATAGGCGAACCCGCTAGTAATTTGGCATTATATCCCAATGAGTAAAGCTTGATATAAAATTCCGTTCAAAAGACTTAAAGAAAAAGCACTCGTTGTTACTAACGAGTGCTTTTTCTTTAAGTTTAATAAGTTCTTTTGGTCTTTATCTCATTCAAAGAGATATATAGCCAAGGTTATTTTAGTTTGCTTGATTGTGATATTCTTGCAAGAACATACAGCGGAAGAATTCCCAATACGCCATGCATTATCATCGGATAAACGCGCATAGATTCTGTAATACCCTCGGGCATATTAGGATCAAACTTCACTAAGAAAATAGCCACAATATTTACAGCACTTAACGAGAGCAGTGTTCTTAGCATAAATGACTTTACTAAAGGTTTTACCTCTTCGTTCATCTCGTAATCTCCAATATTTTTTTTGGCAGGGAATGAGATGATACCCATCATTAAAAAGAGGGCAAGGTTAGTAAGTGATAGCATTTTGTCATCATTGAATGTTGGTATGAATGACGAAATTGCGAGCAACGAAAACAAAAAGTATCCCAGCAAGAAATACAAGCGTTTTAGCATTACTGCGCCATAAATACTTATGGCAGAAATTACAATTGCGATAATTAAAAGTTCCATAGTTTTATTTTTAAGTGTTTAGTTTAGTGTTTAAGTAGTTTGTGTGTACTAATATCCTCCCCGTTACATAACGTAACTGTGTAAAACCCGTTTTCAAATGATGAAATTTCAAAATGATCTGTTTCGGTGTATGTTGAAACTAAAGCACCCGTACTATCGTAGATCAAAACAAGCTCTGTTTTACCGCTTAAATGCACAATATTATTGGCAGGATTAGGATAGATTAAAACTCCTGATGAAGAATTTTTTAACGTATTCATGGAGTTTTTCGACAAAAATAGTGTCCGTTTAAACTCCAACTTTTTTGTGCCTGTTGGACTTGTGCTTATCACATAGTAATTTTCCATGATAGGCAGTGGATAATCTCCTAGCCAAAACTGCTCAAAATATTCTTCTAATGTTAAGGTCACACCTAAAATTGAATGTGGTCCCTGAATGGTAGTCATTTTACCTGTCACCAATAACACATCAGAATAGTTTCCGCCATCAGGAAGAGTCAATGATCCAAAATTTATACCTTCTATTTCTATTTTATGCTGCCAAGGTTCTTGTGTTTTGCTTGGTACAAAAAAGTGAGTCGTCTTTAAATCCTGTGCTTGTTTAAAGTTGTGATCAAATGGATACGAAAATATCTGTAGCCCTTTTTCGTAGCTAACTTCTATATTATCGGTAACCCTCCCCATTGAATACCATCCGTCTTTTCCGTAGTTCCAGAAAAACTCGCCATTTTCACTTTTCAGTACATGTGTTGCGTTTGGGTAATCAGCAGCATGTTGAGATTCTTTTATTGGCAAAATAGACATTTCGTAAGTTCCCGTGGGTTTGATTTTTGAAAAATCCCATGGACCTTGATCATCAATTGTCAGTGTATCTAGGATTTGATCAAATTTCATAGTGATACCATTTTCAGGTATCATTAGTTTATCGATTTGTTGAGCTTTTGTGAAAAGTGTGTAACCGATAAAAGAAAATGCAAGAAGTAAAAGTTGTTTATTTTTCATAATGTAAATGGATAGCTATCAATTATTTTTAATGAACATTATAGGATTATGCGATTCCGCAGTTAACTTTAAACAATATATGCCTGCTGATAATTTCGAAATATTAATTTGATTGGTGCCCGCTTGTATCAAACCTGATTGAACTATTTTTCCATTTGCGTTACATATTTTGTAACCACTCTCCAAAAGTCCTTCAGGTAATTTTAAATTAAGCGCTTCCGAGCTCGGGTTTGGGTAAATTTTTAGAAGAGAACGCTTTTTAGATGTTTTATTTAAAGGGAGACCATTAATGAATTTGGTCACTAAGACATTTTGGAAACCAGGAGGGCAAGGACCTGTTTGGGTCATAATTCTACTTTCTACTACAGGAATAGCATATCCGTCAGCCCACCATTGATAAGCATCCATATTGGTAATACATGCAGAAGATCCAATTTGTCGGTCAGACCATGTACGTTTGGCTCTAACCAATATGGCGTTTTCAAAGACCGTTTTATTAGGCATCGTGAGTTTACCACTGGCAATTCCCTCAGTGATAGCTCTATCATCTCGAATTAAATAGGGAGGTCCGTTAACCACAGTGAAGGGATTTTCATTTTTACGTTCTTCGTGTTTATCACCAACACCAAAAGGGTATGGCATTACCGTTAAAGGCTCTTCGTAAATAGACGAAAGAACGGTTTTTTCTCCGTGGAAAGTAAAACCATCATCCCGATAACCCAACATGAACTCTCCATCATCTTCATATTTTACGTGTGTAGCATTAGGATAATCCGCGGACGAGGGATTTGAATAGATGGGTGCTATTTCTATTGGCGTCCATTGGATTAATCCGGTTAAACCTGAAAAATCCCAGTCCCCTGAGCGTTTAAACGCCAATGTGTCGTTCTTGACTTCTATGTTATATCCAACTCCTTTTTCGGGGATGGTTGGAGATTTTATAGTTTGAGCGGTTGTTGGACCGAAAACAAATACTAAGCCCATTATGAAACTAGATTTAAGAAAGTTCATTCAGCTAATATCGCTCTTTTTGTTAAGTTGTTTATTATCAAATGATTAATGCATCTGGCAAGAAAAGAAAAATAGTTTATTTATTATGTTGGATATGAGCCTTTTTTATAGCACTCAGCAAATTTGTCATAAAAATGTCAAAATATGGAAATGTTAAAAATTTAACATTGTGCGATATTCGTTGATGCCATTGAATTAGGGATTAAACTCATTGAATATCAACAAACTTAAGAGACGTATTAAATGA
>Ga0181564_10004402_pt1 | contig 11910 bp, 10 predicted proteins | sample 011ome_24_FD_134512 | JGI IMG/M metagenome (GOLD analysis project Ga0181564, IMG submission 134512) | Coastal salt marsh microbial communities from the Groves Creek Marsh, Skidaway Island, Georgia - 011513CT metaG (megahit assembly) | ecosystem: Environmental > Aquatic > Marine > Intertidal...
AAAAAAGAAAAAAATAAAAATATGAATGACAATAGTAAAAACAAAAATAAAACTAAGAAAATAGAATTTAAAGAAAAAAAGTCATCAAAAAATAATAATAAAGATAAAGAAAATGTAGTAGAATTAAAAAGTTTAAATTTACAAAATCCATCCATCAAAAAAATAAAATTATTAACACCTAATAATTTAATTCAATTAAAATGCAGTAAAAAAAGTAGTGCACAAAATAAAAATGTTTTAAAAAAAATTGTTTCCAATATTGAAAAATCATTGATGAAAAATCCTTTTTTAAAAAAATCTATATCTTACGTTATTTTAGAAGAACATAAGTATCATCAAAAATCTCAAATCATTAATATTGGTTGAATTAATGGAGTGAAGCAATTAATTCCTCTAAATTAACATCCACATGTTCTTTATAAGAATCTGGCACTGGAACTTCAGGTAAATTCTCTTCTTCTTGATTTTCCTGAATTTCTATTGTAGTTTTTGTTTCCAATTCTGACAAATTTAAAATAGTTGAACTTTTTTCTTCATCAGTATGAAATAATTTGGACTCGTCAATATTATCTTCAGTCCAAGCATTATTATATTGGTCATAATTATCATTAGATACATCATTATAAACATACTTTTCATTTTCATATTCTAAAAATATAATATGTAGTGCTCCTTTTCGACCCATTCTTTGCGCTCTTCCAATGACCTGATTCTTCATTTTTTTGTTCATTTTATGTACAAAAATAATATGTGTTGAATTTTCTAGATTCATTCCACAACCAAATAAGTTAGAATTTGCTAACAAAATTTTTGAATTTCCAATTTTATAATCAATAACCGCTTGTTCAATTTCCCGAATATTACCTTTATCTAAATCCGTATAATGAACATTTGTTGATGTACAGTAATTCTCAATGCGATGTAAAATATTTGGGAAATCCGAAAAAATAATTGTCTTTGTATATTTATCCTTATTTTCATCAATAAATTTCTGAATAAATGATAATTTTGTATTTCCATACTGTAATTGATCTGTAGGCTGACTATTCTTTAACAAATCAGGAATATTATTAGATATAAATTCATCTTCTTCTTTTTGAATACATGTTTCTTGTTCTTCTATAAAAATTTCCACATCACTAGGCGTCACTTTGACGTATGGCTCAGATGGCGAAGTTAAAGCTGAAGGATTATTTACTTCAGGCTCAGGTGGAATATATTTTACATAAGAAGTAATATCAATATCTATTGTTGCACAATAAATACAATGAGTATTTTTTAATTCATGAAACCAATGTTTAACACAAGTGGAGCATATTTTATTAATACAACATTTACTCGAAATATAACACTCTTCCATAATTGTATAACAAATAGGACATAAATTATTTTCACGGAATCTTTCTTCGATAATCGTAATTTTTTTATTATTTTCTTCAATAATTTCTTTATTTTCTTCTAATTGCTTTATTTCAATTTGTAAATTTTCATTTGCATCAAATGATTTTTTTAAATTCATGATTGTTTTTTGAAAATCATTCACATATATTTCAAATTTAAAATAATTTTCCAGAAAAGTTGCCAATAAAAGATTCTCTTCTTTTTTATTTTTATTAGATTCATTGAATTCTTCGGAATTTTGTAAATTTGTTTGACTATATTGTTTAAATTCTTTTTGAATTGTTTTAATTGTTTCTTGTGATAAATTTGTTAAAGCTACTAATTGTTTAAAACTACTTTCTAAAAAGTTCATATTATAATTGGGAGTTTCTTCACTCTGATTTTCGTTATCACTCATTGTTGTTGTTTTTTTTTTTGCGTTCGTATTAGCACGAAAATTGTATAAAACTTCTACAATATTATTCAAATGGTTCCGCAAATTTTTACAAACAAGTCTTCTTTTTTCCAGTACCAATTCGTAAACATCCGACAAACCACTTTCTAATTTAAAATGTAAATAAAAATCAAATACAGATTGAAACTGATTGATTAAATTCATAATATTTTTTTTGAAAGTATAAATAATATCTAAATTTTGATAATGATTTTGAAATTCTAGCAAATAATTTTGCTGATTATTTTTCAATTTTTCTAGATTTTCTATATTTTTCTCTAGATCATTAATTTTTAAAGAAGATGATTTTATAAGTGCTTTATTTTCATGTAAAATAATCTTAATTAATTCTTTCTCGTCATACGCAACTGTTTTTTCATAATGTTTATTATTCAATTTAAATTCCATAGCATTGATATTTTTCATTTCTTCTTCAGATACTACTTGACTTAATATTTCATCGACTAATATATTTGAACAAAGAAAACGTTGCGAAATAGGTTCATCTAATATAATAAATTCGTCTATAAATGATGGTTCACAAACACATGTAATTTCATCTAGGGATAATGAATTTATTTCTTTTGTAAAAAATCCACTTTGTTTAATATTAAATGATGCTGATATTAACATAATAAATTCAGCATTAATATCTTTTGTAATTAAATTGGAAATACTATCAATTTCATCAATAAATACACGCTTAATTCTTAAATCTAGACTTCTTAAAATAGACGCAATGGTTGAATAATAAGAAGAAGTCGTAATAATAATATCTTTTCCATATAAATGTTCTGGATACGAGTAGAGATCTTGAATACTGCTATAATCAATAAATTTACTATAGGTCATTGAATCGCTAATTGTCTCAATACTCATCATCCACTGATAATATAAATTTTGAGGAACAATAATAATATTGACATCACTCTGTTTTAATTTAGCTTGTTGAATTTTTTTATCTAAAGATAAATAGTTTTTCCGAAGTTCTTGTTCTTCAATTGATAAATTATTCCATGTATCATCTTCATTCATATTTACAATAGGCATATGTTCATCAAATGAATCTTTATCTAAATTCATTGAATCTTGACTATTATATTCCTCTTTACGATTCACTATTTTCATAGTTTTAATTTCATGTGAACCATCCTCTAGTTGTTCATTAGCTTCATTTTGTTTTTCATAATGCAGTGATTTCTTTTTTAATTCATTGATCATAGATAAAATAACGTATGTTTTACCAGCTCCTGGTTTATCTCTCATGATACCTAATTTTGATTTTTTTTCAATTTCTAAGCATCGATGGAGCATAGCCCTCTGATGTTGTTTTAATTGAACATTAATATCATCTGGTTGTTTATATAAAATAGAATCATGATTTAACATAATATAATATATATATTATAGTTCAATTTCTTTATATCCTTGGAAAATAAAATTATTTTTTTTATTATCATTCGTATTCAAATTTTACTGAAAATGATGATTAATATTTTTTTTTCTGGATCCGTTTTAAACATCATATTTTTATATAAAAATTTATCTTTTTCAATTTGTATGTTAATTGGCGCTTTTAAAAATACAATATGATAATAATTATACAAACTATTCATTACTTCATATAATTTTTTCTCATTGGGAACATCCAATTCAATTTCCAAATCAATCATTTCTTGTTTTTTATATTCCGGTCCTCCCCATGGAGGATCCATATATAAAATATATTTGGTATCTATTAGCTTCGCTTGTTGTATAACATGCATAAAATTACCCATATATAAGTGCACGTTATTTAAATCAAGTACCTCAATATTATTTTTCAAGACTTCAAAGTGCGTTTTATTTTTTTCAATAGCATGAACATGTTGAAAATATTTCGAGAAAAATATACTGTCACCACCAATTCCAGCAAAAGCATCAATAATAGTACAGTATTTCGTATTTAACTTTTTCTGTTTAAAAAAATCGATCATAATTGATTTCATCCATTTTCCTTGAAGTGGTTTGGTAATACTATATTTACCAATATTTGTAATCAATAATTTTTGATTTTTATTTTTTGCATAGTGCACATGTTCATTTAAAAAATAAATGGATGGATTAAAATTTTGAATTATATATAAGCGATTTCTTTTACCATGGTGATCATTAGGATACATATAATGATGAGACTTTTTGTATTCATTTTTTGATAAATATTCTTGATTTTGATTTATATTTTCAGATATTTTTTCAGATATTTTTTCTTTTTCATTGGCTTTTTCACTACTATGATCACTACTATTTTCTGAACTATCTTCAAATAATTCTTTGATATTATCTTTATAATCCATATTTAAATGACTATATTTATTATTAAAGATATTCATATCCTCTATTTAAGATTAGTGCTATCTTTTTATATTATTAAATAAAAATAGAAAAATGATTTTTTATTTTTTTTGATTAGAAAAGAATTGTTAAAAAAAATTGTTCACTTAATATAAAAATAAAGTATTATTATACATATATAAGTAAAGAAAAATATGGGTGTTCCGACTTTTTTTCTACAAATAATAAAAAACAAATATTATAAAAATGTTCACAATGGCATTCAAAACGGTAAAGTAAATTGTGATTATTTTTTCATGGATTTTAATGGTACTGTTTACAATGCCTATGAAGTGGTACGAAAAAAGTACGAAGGACAAAATTTATCTCAAGATCAGTTAGAAGAATATATTATCCAAGAAGTCATTCAATTAACACAGCATCTTATTTGTGATGTTATTCGGCCTAAAAAAATGACATATATTGCACTAGATGGACCCGCTCCACGTGCTAAAATGGTTCAGCAGCGATCTCGTCGTTTTAAAGGACCCATGGAAAAAGAATTTATGCAGAATTTGCGAAAAAAATATAAAATTAGTGAAGAAAGCTTTGACTGGGATAAAAGTGCTAATATTTCACCTGGCACTAAATTTATGGAAAAATTGAGTCATGGTATTTTACACGCGATGAAAAATAAAGTTTTCCAAAAACACAATCCTAACATGGCTATTATTTTTAATAACGGAAATGTTCCCGGAGAAGGAGAACATAAATTCCTCGATATTATACGGCAAATGCGCACTTTGGAATCGGCTAAAGATGATCAGATCTATCTTTATGGACGTGATGCAGATTTAATTGTCTTAGCAGTCACAACACACAAAAATAACATACATATTGTTCGAGAAATTAAATTGGAAACGGATAATGATTTAAAGAAAATGTACGAAGATTACGAATTCTTACAAGTAAATATTAATGAACTTAGTAATGGATTTTATAAAGAATTAATACGCAAAAATGAATCAGGGAAAAAATTTGAAAAAATAAAAGTTCTCAATGATTACATCTTTTTGACATTTTTAGTAGGTAATGATTTTGTTCCATCACTACCTTTTCTGAAAATTAAAAAAGGTGGATTAAATAAAATGATCGCTATTTATCATAAAATTAGTAATCAGCGTAATGATTATTTAGTTAATTATGATTTAGATCAGAAAAACAGTAGTCCTTCTATTAATATGGACTTTTTAAGTGCGTTATTTCAATATGCAGCAGAAAACGAAGATGAATGGATGAAAAATGATCTCCAACGCGAAATTGACCGCGCTTTAACAGGATCACTTGATCAACGAACAATGGATTCTGAAGAAAAAATGAACACATATGAAAAAATGAAAAGTCGCTATACACATATGGTGGTTGCCAATCCTAATCATCCTTTATTTCCCATTTACCAGGAAGAAATTCGTTCCTTGGATTTTAAGAAAGATTACGAAACATGGCGAGCTGATTATTATCAATTTTACATGGGAATTTCCATGGAAAACGATGAAGAAGAAATGAAAACAATGTTGGTAAAGTTGGTATCTAATTATTTGGAAAGTCTTCAATTTACATTAAAATATTATTTCAAAGGATGTCCTTCTTGGCAATGGCATTATCATTATCGTATGGCACCTTTGCTTCATGATATTTCAGAAATATTGTTATCCCATAAGAAGCAATTCGAAAATATTTCCTTTACTTTGGGAAAACCATATACACCTTTCCAGCAATTGATGCTCATTTTACCTCCCCAAGTTGATTATATTATTCCGGAACCTTTACGACCCATTATGCACGATGATTCTTTAGGAGCCACACAGTATTATCCACTTGAAGCGCGATTGGATGTAACTGTAGGAGGAAAAACACAGTATAGTGAACCAATCCTTCCGGAAATTGATGAAGAAGTATTGTTGCCCTTAATTAAGAAATATGAAAAAGAATTGAGTCCCGAAGAACAAGAACGAAATGTAATCCGAACAAAATCATTTCGAGTATAAGAATTCGATTTTTTTACTATAACATTTGTTTATAACAATTATCTATAAAAATATAAATGTATATTTATATTTTTGTAATTCACACCGCTCTAAATATTAATATCCTTCATTCTGACCAATACCTGGAAACGTTATTCTGGTACAATCACCATACATAACTAATGGGGTCTGTAAAGGATTTCCTTCCTGATAACCAGATTCTTGATAAATATATTTATATTCAGTGACAATATTATTTTCCATTTTAGTAATATATATACTATAAACTCCATTATCATTAATAGAATCCGCAATAATTAATCTCCATCCAGTAAAATCTAAATATTTATCATATTGTTGTTCCCAGACACCTATTAAATTATTTCTATTTGGAATATTAGGATTATCTGGTTTAGATAATACAATAAGTTCTACAAATTTTCCATTTTGTTTGAATTCAATTGTTTCTTGTAATTCTAAAGGATTTTCAAGTGGTATTATTTCACCGTTTAAATTACCATATAAAAAAAGTGGTTTATTAAATATACCAATAATATTAGGGGGAATGTCTTCAGTTTGTTTGGGTTTCAATTTGAAAACTTCTACACGACGACCCCATTTTTGTCCAAAAAGAGAGCCATCATTATCAACAGTGATATGAATTATTTTAGCATCTTCAAAGATCCCACTTCCACTACTTACATTATAGACAACATTATCTCTTGCGCCAATTGGCGTATTTTTTTTATCATAATAAAATCCTTCTGTACTTAATTCTCCATTAGGTACTGAAATTAAATAGGAACGTCTACGGTATTGTTTAGTAATACACGAACGTGGATTGCTTGGTTCAGTATTTGTAAAATTTTTAGATAATGAAAAATCATTTCCCATACAAGACCAAGAACCATTAGGATCATTCGGACCAGTAGTTAATGAAGTGACAAGATTTTCACCTTTGCCATCTTCTGGATCATCAACTTGATATTTCAAACTGTTATAACTAGGTTCATCTTCATATTGTAATATATACCACACTGTAGTAATTAACTCATAATCTTCGGGTTTATAGTTGACCATTTTTGTTTATAATATAGATAAAGAAAAACATTTAAAAATAGATGAAATAAATAAATAAACAAATAATTAATAATTCATTAAATAAACGCATATTTTTTCTTATATATGTTTGATTTTTTCAATAATTTTACTTGTTGATAAATTGTCTTTTCCATAAGTCACATACTTCATAATATTTTTTTTGATCGCTTCTTGATAATGATCAGTCCAATGTGGTTGTCCATCTTCTGAAGCATAAACCACAACATCAATTTTTTTTTCTTCTAAAAAATCCTTCGATAATGGTTGAAAAGAACAATTTGCTACTACTTCATCCACAAAATCAATATGTTGTAAAATAGTTACTCGGTTTTCTAATGATAAAATAGGAGTACGTTTATAACTAAGTACATTTTCATCTGATATTACTCCTACAATTAAATAATCTCCCATTTCCTTACAACTTTTCAGAAATTGAATATGACCACTATGAAACAAATCAAATGTTCCATCACAATAGACAATTTTTTTATTCATATATATATCAAATAAGATTTTATATTATGAAATTTACATGATAAATAATCAATTTTTTTATCACAATTATAATTGATATAAACTTATTTTTTAGGATAATTAAATAATTCAAAATCTTCTTTATATAAATTATACACAATATTTCTTAATTCATCATCATAATATTCATTATAATTATATTTTTTTCCACTACTATAAGTACCATCCTTTATTAATTTACGATTTATCTTTAATTTTTTACATAAAATTTCCCAATCTTTATTAATTTTTTCAAACTTCATCACATAATCCATTTTACAAACACCATCAATATAAACAAATTTATATTGAGGTATATAATGACTTACAATATGATGTTTTTTTTCTTCATTATTCAAAATAAATTCAAAATTATCTCTAATAAAATAAACAAAGCTTTTAAAATCTGTAAAATTTTTAACAAAACGAGAACCTTTTTTTTTACAATGATGAAATTCAGAAACTAACCTACTGTAAGGATTTCTAACCACGCAAAATTTAAAAAACTGTGGATTATAATTTTTACAATTATTTTGTAAATATGAAAAAGTAGAATGATCTAATTCATATTTTCCATGAGTTGTATTTAAATTTCCCCACCATTTCTGAAGATCTGCTTTAAATGTTTTACGATCTAATTGATAATCAATTAATACTTTTTCAACAGAAGTGCCCGCACATTTTGGAATATGAATAAATATAGTTTTGAATTTTGGTATTATTGGCATTATTATAATGTATAATTTCTATTAATATTTTATAATTTATTTATAAATTAATTTATAAATAAATTAATTTATAAATAAATTAATTTAATAGTTGTATAAAATAAATTAAAGCAAAGATTTCTCATCTAATAAATAACAGCTACGTATTTGTGATGCACAAAGGGGACATTTCTTCTTATGATATTCATCAACATGTTTTTCCAAGCACACTTGATGAAAAACATGTCCACATGAAACATAATTTTCTTCTTGAGACATCAAAGTTGATGTTTCTTCTGATTGAATTACATACGCATTTTCTACAGTATTATTGCACAAACAAATTGCACAAACTTTAATAACTTCTTTATTTTCCAGAAATGATCTTTTCTGATCTTTTCTTGATCGAATGAAGCTCACATTATTTTGTTCTGTTTGTTTAACTTGTAAACGTTCATTTTGTTCAATCAATATCATCTGTACGTAAGCAGACCATCCAAGACGCGCGATTGCCTGTACTTCACGCATCGTGAAAGCATAACTACATCCACTATGGTATCCGCCCGTTTCCATTTGCATTAAACGTTCATCAATTTGTTTGCGAATATCCGATGGCTTAGAAAAAATATATCCGTTTATTCCTGGATCTTTCTTCATTTCTTCGAGACCACCATTCACATATAAAGTTGCTTGATATGCGTCTTGTATCATTTTTCGTTGTTGTTCATTAGAAATAAATAAAAAATTTCCTTCAGAATAAGTATGTACTTGTTCTTCAATATTCATCATAATATTACTTATGAATCAAAATTACTAAAGATTAATTTATTTAGATAAATGGTAATATATAAATTCATCAAATTTGCATTAAAAAATATCATTTTTTTTCAAATAAAATAGTTATTATTTTAATAATTCATTCAATTGGTTTATAGATTCTTCATTGGAAACATAAGTCAATTGACTCGTCGTTCGTTTCAAAGAATAATTCGAAAAATCAAACAAATAACGTAATTCCACAGTTTTACTCATATCAATATTTTTATGATCTTTAAAATCCCTGAATTTTTCTAAAGCTAATTTACGTGTGTCTGTATTATTCATTACATTATAAAGCATATAGGTCATGATCTCATCGCTAATTTCTTCATTAAAACGCCTCTTATATTCATAATCAATCGTTTTATATAATTTTATATAAAATACAATGGTTTCTATATCAGACCAATCTTTAAAGTAACTATCGTAAAAATCATTAAATTCCGTAGAATTCATTAAATTCATCAGTTTTCTGAAAAAATCATTTTTCTTTAAAATTTTCCCCCCTTCTTGTTTTACTTTGTTTGTTAATGATCCTTTTGGATTGGTTAAATTAGAAACACTATCACAACTTTTCGATAACTGCATTCTATTTGTTTATTTATTTATTACTAATAATAAATATTTAAATAAGAAAAATTTAATTCATTTAATTTATTTTTAATAGTTACAGCTTTCATAACATACTGGAAAAGGTACTACATCGCGAATATTATTCATACCAGTTGTTAACATACATAAACGTTCGAAGCCAAGACCAAAGCCACCATGGGGACATGTTCCATATTTTCTGAGATCGGTATAAAATGATAAATTATCTTGATTCATTCCTTTTTTTTCCATCATGTTCATTAATTTTTCATAATTTTCTTCACGTTGGGATCCTCCAATTATTTCCCCTATACCATAGGGCATTAGCAAATCAAAAGAATAACAAGTATCATCTTGTTCATCTTGTTTCATGTAAAAACTTTTTAAACTCATTGGCCATTTTGTCACAAAAACACCATTGTTATATTTTTGGGTAATGTAATCTTCATGCTTCGCACTTAAATCATCGCCCATTTTCAATAATTCTAAAGGTAATTGTTGTTTCATAATATCTTGATTGACTTCGGAAACTACATCATGATAGGTAATTATAATAAATTTTTGAGAAATGATTGTTTCAAGACGGTTCAATAAACCTTTACTTACAAAAGCATTTAAATTTTCTATATCGGGCTTGTGATGTGTTAAAAGCTGTTTTATACAAAATTTAATGTATTCTTCGCCAATATTCATTAAATCTTCCATACTATTTTGAATCATCTCAATTTCCAAATGCGTAAATTCTGACAAATGCTTGCGTGTATTGGAATGCTCCGCACGGAAACTTTTATTCATTGTATAACAATTTCCTAAGCTACATGCCATGGCTTCTAATTGTAATTGACTGGAAACCGTTAAATAAGCAGGGCGACGAAAATGATCATTGTTCCATGTATATTTACCCTGCTCAGGATTATCGCTTTTTACTGTAAAATCTTGTTCCGTTACTTTAAATGCTTCTCCACCCCCTTCACAGTCATTAATCGTAATAATATTGGGGTCTAAATGAAGAAATTCATGCTTATCAAAAAATTGGCTACTATATTTCATGAGTGCGGATCGAATACGGAAAACACTTCCAAATGTATTGGTGCGTCCTCGTAAATGATAATAATTGCGCAATGTATCAAGATTTATTTTACCTTTGGCTAAAGGATATTTGGTTTCAACAGATCCAATTACTTGAAAATTATGCATTTGCATTTCATAATCTTGTCCTTGTGCTGGTGAAATACCAATAGTACCTTGACATTCTATATAAGACCCTGTGCTAACACGATCATTAAAATCTTCAATATAAGTTTCATCCATAATTTCAGAATTTAATACAATTTGTAAACCGTCTACATTACTGCCATCATTAATTACACAAAAGGTTAATGACTGACTTGATGAACGAACAGTGCGTACCCAACCAGAAACGTGTTTTAATTTTATCATAAAAATAGACTCAATAGGTTCTAAATTTTCTTTGTTTTCATCTTCTTTGTTTTCTTTATAAAATAGATCTTCTTCAGCTAATAATTGTTTAATATTTTTATGAATATTCATATTCATGTTTACTTTCTAATCCTGATTTAGTAGTATGTTTTTAAATATCTTTAAAAACATAAAAAATGACACCTTTTATTTCAACTTTCTTTACAGATAAAACTACTAAATGAATAATTATATATTTCATCATGAGCGGAATTGCCGAAACACTTATTATTATTGGGATATTTATATCTGTTATGACTAGAGAGTTTTATAAATTATGGAATGAGGAATGATGTTTTGACAATGAAACACATCTCTATCTTTATTCATAATAACTAAGGGTCACTATAATGTACATAATTTTTACATATAATTATATGTAATATTAAGTATATATTCTGTATTTATGATTGATAAATTAGGTTCTTCTATATTAGAAGTACATTTATATTAATTATATTTTATTTATATATACGTTTCATCACATATTCTTGTGAATTATTATAATTTTTTATTTTTTATTTTT
>Ga0181564_10004409_pt1 | contig 11901 bp, 5 predicted proteins | sample 011ome_24_FD_134512 | JGI IMG/M metagenome (GOLD analysis project Ga0181564, IMG submission 134512) | Coastal salt marsh microbial communities from the Groves Creek Marsh, Skidaway Island, Georgia - 011513CT metaG (megahit assembly) | ecosystem: Environmental > Aquatic > Marine > Intertidal zone...
CTTGCCGCGTGCCGGTGACAGTGCGTTCCGATGTGGGGACAGAGGGGCAGAGCACTCGTTCTACATAGCTATGTAGCTACGTAGCTACGGTACACGTACGTCGGTTTGCCCGATTTTGTATTTTCCAGAAACGTCGCCAGTGATATATAAATGTTTTCCTGGTCGAGCGTCTCCCTTCCCGGACCATTCTTGGATGCGGATCTCGCCGTCAAACGCTCTTTAGGAGCGAAGACGCTTGCTTGAAGATGGGCACCAGGCTTTTGAAACTCGGTATGTACAGTTCTAGACGTCCCTTTGTCCTTACAACGCTCTCTTCCCATAATCTTTTCTGACATCTTTCCTGTCGCGCAACTGAATGTGTCCTCGCAGGATCTATCGTCGGGGCGTTCCTTGCCGTCTGGGTACGTCTCCTCTTAGACTGATGCATCTTCTGAAGCGTTCTCTATCCTCGCGTGTCTCTCTGTGTTCCCTGATGTCATGTGGCTGACCATCGTTTCCATTCCGAACAGGCTTACGCGATGCAGAGCGGACTCTCGGAGAAGTACCAGAAAGCAGTTGAACTTTTGCCTCTCTGGGCGCTCGTGTCTTTCGGCTGCTACTCTTTGTGCGTGATAGGTTGGAGTTTAGCGCACTTTCCCACCTGTGAGGATGATGCTGCTTCCCTTCGTGTGGAGATGGACAAAGCTCAGAAGGAATTGAAGGCTCGGGGAGTACTTACCGCCGCGGACCTCAACGGCGAGAACGACTGACGAGGCGGCGATCAGCTCGTTCTAGCTCTATAGGATAATAGTTTTAAAACGGTGGTGTCTCTGCCAGCTATCCAACACACGCCACATCTCATCACCCAGTCCGCGCAGGCGCATCGCCGTTCGCGTGACCATCAGCGACACGTGCGAGTATCGAATGCACTCGGAGTAAAATAGGTCCCACTTCTGGGTCGTTCATGTAGTCGTGCGCTGAGGAAGGGTCCTCGATCATCGACTGGAACGCCTGCACGACGCGTTCGGACCGCATTCCTTCCTGAATGGTCGGATGGCTGAGGATGTCGCCGAGAAGCATCTGCATGCTTTCGGGATTCCCACGTGCTCCCACTCCAACATCAATGTCCTGCATTGCCCTCATTCTCCCACTACCCCTTTCACCCAAAAGCCAGGCGCACGCCGCGTCGTGGTTGTTGTGTGTTGCCCTGAGCGCGGCCATCACTTCCTCGCGAGGGAAACCCATCTCGACGAGGCGTTGCACATCAGCTTCATCAGGGTCACCTGCGGGCTCGCGCGGAGCACGAAAAACAGTCGGTGATGCTCCTATCGTGCTCATCACCTGCCGAATCTCAACATCCGTCAGCTCAGCGTCCGCCTCTGGACCATCTCCGACTTCCAAAAGCCATTCCATCGCCGCTCCCGGGTGATTGCGGTGGAGGAGAAGCGCCTTTTTAGCGCGCGCCTCAGGAAAGCCCATATCCAGCAGTGTTGCCATCGCATCTGGATCAGGTTCAGGAAGGGTGATACCTTCCAACCGACCTGCCCGCATCGCTACTGTGGCGTACGCTTCACCGCTTTGCCCATCGCTCGTTGGCGCTGCTTCACCGACGCGCAAACCCTCGAAGTTCTCGTTCAGCCCAGAAGTGCCGCCCGAAGGAGTCGAAGACGCGCTCATCGTAGCGCCGGCCTTTCCCATGACTCTATTGATGTGCGCGACGTCTGGACCCGGCTGGCTAGATTCGCACTCTTTCCAATCGTCCTTACCCCGCTGCTTGACGACTACGACGACATCCCCTTCCGCGACTCCCGCAGCGGACAAGAGCTCGTCTCCGTTTGCGAGAGTCCGCCCCGAGTGGATGAGTCTTTGGCCCGAGGGCAGAAGATCTACCAAGTTGGACTCGTACAGCCTTGCCTTTAGCTTATCCACCGTATCATCGGCCGCGATATCGTCAAGTTCCCTGGCTCCCGTCTGTAAGTTGAGTATATTTAGCCTCATCTCAACCCCCGGAGATCAGGCCGAGGAGGTCGGCGACGACTGAAGTGAGTATCATGACGGCTGCTCACAAATCGCCTCTTGGAAAACCGCGCCTTGCGTCCAAAATAAATCAAAAGAAAAGCTTTCGCGGGCAGAAAAGCTCTTCGCAGCTCCTGGGTAAAAAGAACGATACTCTCAGCGGCGCACACAGAGAGGCATACTCGAATCTGCAAGGCCTTGCAGGACTCCAAATGATGCTGTCGCACTAATACTCGCAACAGCACAGTCGATGCCACGCCGCAAGGAGTTCAACGAACGCGGGTAAAACTGTGTGATTGAAAGTCTTCAGAGGATTTAACAACTCGCCCCTCGTAGTTCACACTACTTCAAGCGTGCCGCCATTGGACGCGAAGACATGCTGCCATATATCAAGGCCATCTATCATCTCTGTGCTACAGTTGCCGAGCCTATTATCGCACGTGAGTGTTCCCAGGAATCGTCATAGTACGCCATCTCCTGCTGTAGGTCAGGTCTTCCATCATATGAAAAGGAGTTGCCCAACGCACCCGCGACGCGACCGTCGCTAACTTCTACATACTCACATCCCTACTGTCTTGACCATATGCAGTGCATTTTCAAACACGACGAGCTCTCGGTAAAGAATTGGCGATAACACTTGACCAAAGGTGGGGCCACAGTGCCCAGCCTCGTCCAGAAGGTGCGCATCGACGACTTCCGGCTTGAAAGAGAGTAAGAGACGCAGGAATGAAACACGCAAGAGGGTGGAAACGACTGAACATGCCTATTCCCGACTGATGCGCAGGTAAATTGGTGTGGATACACGCAGTTTCTGTGGGGGAAGGGGCGGCAGCTCTGCCCCTGATACGTAAAATTCTGGAGCGGGCACCTGAAACCAATATACTCGTGACTGGCGGAACACTTGCCGCTGAAGAATGGAGGCGTTATAGATATCCAGGCTCAGTTATACGTCAGGTACGCAAGATAGCGCAGCATGCACGCAAAGGTATTCTATTTTAGAATACAATCAACTGACCTTCGATGAAAACCCATCTCGATTCGTCTGAATGATGCGTTATTTATGCAGAGCGTTCCCATCGACACGCGTAGAGCTGTGCAAAGATTCATTGCGCATTGGAAACCAGATATAGGTACGTAATGCCATGTTCTGAATCATTTTGAATGTCTTTCAACGCGAAATTTTAGAAATGAAAAGGCTCACAGAAAGCGTTCATGTCGCAATACTTCACTCATTGAATCATTTCGGCTTTTGCGCTCACAGGGGTGTTCATAGAGTCAGAGCTATGGCCGATTCTCATCGATGAAGCGCACAGAAAAGGTAAGGGCGGATAACATCTAAGAAATCCTTGAAAGCATGAAAACTTACATTCATCATACAACCGCAGGCGTTCGACTATTTCTCTTTGGCGCGCGAATGTCGTCAAAATCGGCGAAACGATGGCAGTGGCCGGTTGCGAAGGCATTGTTGAACGATACGTTGTCCAAGTTTCAGATTATATCACCCAGAGTAAGTAGAAGCAAGTCATAAATTCGTCTGCTCCCGTACAATTCTAAGTTATGCTTCTTTGCTCCTCGCAGGATATTGAGCAGTGTCGCTATTTCGAACAGCTTGGCATCCCTTCAGGCATGTTAGGATCGCCTTGTGACTTGAAGCTCATAACAGCCGTGGTTTCTGCGACCACTAGTTCCGACCCACCAAGCAGGTTCGATTCAACATACCTAAGTCACGTGATGATGTTGCTCAGGCGCAGAAAATTCATTTGGGTCGCTGCGAGCACGCACGATTATGAGGAATGCGCTTGCGCGCGAATTCATTCAAAGCTCCGTGAAGAGTTCTCTAATCTGCTCACTGTTATCGCACCGCGCCATCCGGCTCGATCTTTGCGAATTAGGAGTGAACTCGCAGATCTCGGTCTGCGTGTTAGGCTTCTATCTCGCGGCGAGCTCCCTCTTGACGATACGGACATCTATGTCATTGACGTCGTCGGCCTGATGCCCGAGCTCTACGCAGTTGCGAACGGTAAGCCCGCTTTCATCGGGGGGTCCCTGTTTAGCGGTAATGGCCATAACATCGCTGAGCCCTCAGTTGCAGGTTCCGCCGTTATCGTTGGCCCTCACCACGGTACGTTTGAATCACTTGTCAGTGCTTTGAATGCTCGGGGAATACTCTGTACTTCTGTATCTTCTGAGCATGATCTTCTATCAACCGTCAGGCGATTTCTCGATCGTCCTGAAGAGGCTGTCTCGGTTGGTCTTGCCGCGTGCAAGCGCATTCGGGGTCTGGTGCAAGACAGCGTTGAGATTTTTGACTCGGTTTTGCTTCCTCTCGTGCTCTCGGAGCTTTCTCAATCATCAGGAGGTTGATCGTAAAGCCAGCCAGATAGCTAGCCAGTAGGCAGCTTGCAGAGCGCTATGCTTTGTCTGAATTCACGCTTATCATTTCTCAGCTCCATCCCGTGCTTGCAGTTTTAGTCTTTCGTCACTCCTCGCGCCCACGACACATTTGTCATTTCTTTCTTCTTGCGCTTTACCTATATTTTGATTTTATCTCGCAACCCCACTCATGAGTAGTCAGTGTCAATATATAGCTTAGCATAAAAGTCGACGGTTTTGCGATGGGTCGGAACCAACAACGGTCACACGTCTTTGTCTCGGAACGCGACAAGGTGTCGGCAGAGCTTGGTTCCCACGGCACGCGTCGTGGGAACAAGCAGGTAGGATGGGTCACGGACACGCGACGTCGCGTCTTCGCGCTTCTCATGTGGCGCACGCGATATCTGTGCGGGTGCGTTTGTGCCCCCGGTCGTCCCGTCGCGACAAACTCGGCACTTCGTGCTTTCCCAGCATTCCTCGCTCCCTCACAAAACTAACGCTAGGACCCCTACCCTCCTCGACCTACTGCACAGATGGACACTTTCGCAGAAAATTTGCAGACCGCGAGGGCATATAACGACATGATAAGCGCAATGCTACAGAACGAGCTGGAGATGCCCTCTGATATCGTCGGTCTACCTGAGCTCGCCGCGCCCGCGTCGAACTTGTCGTCAGGGGAAAACGCCAACACTGAGCTGATGAAAGGCGAGAACTTAGGGTTAAGGCTACGCTCGTCATCCGAAGCGAATAGCGCGCGTTCTGGGATATCTTCACAAAAGGCTAGCGCCCTCGACGATGAGATTCAACGCCTGCAGCGTGACGTTGAGCGCCATCGTGAGGTCGAGGCTGAACTTGAGGCTGCAATGTCAACTGGCGCCGAGGCTTGGTTGTTCGACACCACGAAAAAGAGCGCCGAACCGGTTAAGCTGGTCGAGGTTGAGGATGCGCGACTTAAGGCAGCGTTGGATGCTAACGCTGCTTTGAAAGAGAACCTCGCAGTCGAGATACGATACCGGGGCTTTGCTGAAGAGGAAGTTTCGACGACTCGGAAAGAACTGGATGCTGCGAGCAATAAACTGGTGGCCGCGGCTGAAAAGGGTGAACAGCTTATTCGTCGCATAGCCACGTTGGAGGCAGACCTCGAGACTCGAAACGTTGAGGCAGACGAGCTCAGGGCAGAGCTCTACATTTCAAGGGGCCAGCAGGTTGTATCGATGTCAATTACAGTTCTGGATGACTCGAAGCCTACGTCTGTGCAGGATGTCAAAACAGAGCAGGCAGGCGCATCGGCAGAACTTGAGGAAGCTCTACAGGGGAAACAAATGGCAGACGCGCAGGCGTCCATGCTGCGTTCTTGTTTGGAGGACACCGAGGAACTCTTGGAGGAGTCAAGATCGAAGGTGAACCTTCTAGAAGAGAAACTGCAGGCTAATAATCTCGAGAAGTCATCTGGAAAGGAAGATGACATCGAGGAACTTCGTGGTCAAGCATCTGAAGCGGAGAGCAGAGCAAGCGCCGCTCTGGAGAGGGCAAAAAGCGCTGAGTTCGAGGCAAGCCTCGCCAAGGAGGAAGCACAAAAAATGCGGCTCGCTGCCGAAGTTGAGCGCGACTCTTCCATCTCTGCTATGAAGGTACTTCTGGAGGAGGCAAATGAGAAACTGCAGGCAGCGGGTGAAGTCGAATCTGACCCAAGTCCGAGTTCTTTGGAAATCACGGATGCACGTGTCGAGTCCTTGATGGAAGAGCTCGCCTCTGCTGAAAGCAGAGTTTCTGAGAAGGAAGCGGAGGTTGCTGCGTTGCGCGCCACGTCCGAAGCTCAAGCCCTTCGCATAGGGAGTTTCAAGTCTGAATTGGATGTGTCTCAGGGTGAATCAATCTCGAAAGTAATCGAGGATGATATCACAGCATCGCACCTCACGGAGTCCTTAGAAGAAAAAACTGGGCAGATTGTTGCAGCTGCGGAGGAACATGCCGAAGCCTTGCGGAAGGAAATCCAGTCTTTGATGCGGTCGTTACAAGAAGTGCGCGCAGAGAAGCAAGCGCTCGTCGATGCAGCCGAGCAGGCTTTCAGCAACTCCGAAGCGCGAATTAAATCTGCCGAGGAGAATGTCGAAAGCGAGCTGCGCGAGTCAAAGCGTTTAACAGCTGAGCTGGCGGCTTCACAACTTCGCGTCGCTGAGATGCAGTCCGACGCTCAAGTTGCTGCACGTTCGTTCGCCGAAGTTGAGTCAAATTTGTCAGACACGAGGCATCAGGTGAGAGAGCTCGAGACTTCGATCGCCGCGTTTCGCGCAGAAGCGAGGGAAGCCTTGCAGCGGAAGACGGATGAGCTCGTCGAAGCGTCTCGCGCGGGTGCAGATGCTCAGTCACGGGTGCGAGCTGCTGATGCTGAGATTCAGAGGCTCAACGAGTCTCTGCTCGAGCAGCCAAAGGAGGTTGACGAGAGTCCATCGTCTGAGCTGGTGAAGCTGCGTGAATTACTCGCTGAATCAGAGGCTGCAAGGCGAAACTCGAGACTCGTTGAGGCCGATCTAAGGATATCATTGGAAACTTTGGAGACCTCTACCATGGAGCGAGATGCTGAATATGCGGCAAAGCTTGAACAGCTCACTTTGAAGCTTGCAAAATCTGAGGAGAGCTTGAAAGCAGCGCGCGCGGAAACTGCGAAAGCAGAATGGACCGTTTCAGAGTTGAAGTCTCGACTTCAAATCGAAGAGTCGAAAGCTCCGAGCAAACAGGCCGAGATCGACAAGCTGACCTCAATGTTATCGGAAGCCCGCGCGAAGGCATCTGATGACAGAGCCTCTGCGTTGAAAGTGTTTAACGCGAAGCAGGCGGCATCAGACGCAAAGTTGGTTTCCACTGAGCATGAGTGCGCTACTCTCCGTGGTGAACTTGCAGATGCGCGACTTTCTATGAGGCAGTCGACGGATGCTGCTGATTCCTCGAAGCGACGAGTCGAACAACTCCTGGCCGAGTCTACATCCTCGACTCAAAAGCTTGATGAGGTGGAAGCCATGCGCAGTGAAGCTGAGGAACGTGCGTTGAAAGCAGAAAGGACGCTTTCGGCGTTCAGAGAGGAGGCGAACACTACGCTCAAGATTAAATCTGAGGAGCTCGTTGTCGCGTCGTATGCGCTCTGTCAAGCTGAAGAAGCTAAGGCCGCGATGGAGGAAGAACTCAAGTCCTCCAAGGCTACCATATCTAAGGATGAAGGCATCGCAGTCGACGAGAGCCTCCATAAGCAAGTTGTTGAGCTTCGTGAAGCGCTTAAGGAGGCTCAAGAGGCTCAACTTGGGCAGCAATCGACGCAGACAGAGTTCCGACTTTTACTCGAAGCGACGGAGGCCACCAACGCACATCGTGAAAGTGAATTTGAGCTTCAGCTCAAGCGCTTCCAGGACCAAGCAACAAGCGCTGAATCACGAGCGCAAGAGTACCTGGCCAATACTGCTAAGATGGAGTGGTCAATGTCGATACTTGAAACGCGCGTGCAAGAGGAACTGTCGCGGACCTCAGCGAAGCAGGACGAGGTTGACAGCTTGTTGAAGCAAGTACAGGAGCTGAAATTGCAGGTTGAGGCATCTAGGGCTGAAGCTGATGCGAGGGTCGCAGCATGCGAGTCAGAAACATTCGAGTTGAAGGAAGTCCTCGCGACATGTCGTCGCGAACTCCAAGAAACTCATGACGCGTCTGCTAAGCTTGCTCTTAGTTTGACCGCCGCTGGCCTCGATCGCGAGGGTTCGGCCGAGACTTGGGCGCGTCTCGTCAGTGAAACCGAGTCCAAACTTGCCGTCGCGGAAGGGCGGGTCGCAGAAGTTGAGGCTGCGCTTTCCACGTTCCGCATGGAAGCGAAACATACTTTGGAAGCTAAGACTTCAGAAATACTTGCAGCGTCACTTGCGGCTGGAGACGCTGAGGCGTCGAAAATGACAGCGGAAGCGGAGGTTCAGAGGCTGAAAATTTTCATCCAGAAATACGAGGAAGACAAGTGTCTCGATTCGGCGATCAAGGCGGAAGTTACTGAGCTGCGCAGCGCTCTCAGGGATGCCTTAGATTCCCACAAGAGTCAGCAGTCTTCGCTAACTGAATTGAAGCTCCGCTTGGAAGCTTCTGAGATGTCAACAGTAGAACGCGAGGCTGATCATGCTACGAAGCTCGAACAACTCACGACGAAGCTTGTACGGCGTGAGGAGAGCTTGAAGACGGCGCGCGCGGCAACTGCGAAAGCAGAGTGGAACGTTTCGGAGTTGAAGTCACAGCTTCAGGTGGCGACTATCAAGCTTAAAGATGCTCAAGACCGGAGTTCCTCAGCCACCGTAAGGCTGACGGAAGCTGAGCAGGAACTTATGACTACTAAGATGGAACTTGCTGAATCTAGGAGACTTTCTGAGCACTCTGCGATTGATCTCGGAAACGTTCGGAAAAGGTTGGAGGCGCACGTTGTTTCTGCTTCACAACTTGAATATAAGTGCGCCGCCGCAGACCAACGAGCATCGAACGCTGAAGGCGCGCTCCTCGCCTTCAAACATGAGACGATGCTTCTCGTCGAGCAAAAGCTGGAAGAAATTACGATGGCTCACCATTCTGATGCTGAAGTGATGCGTGACGACTTTCAAAAGGCGGCGACGGACGCCGTCGAGAGAAAGACGGCGGAGCTCGTGTTGGCCACGCGCGCTGCGGCTGCGGCGGAGTCGGCGAGTCAATCGTCGATCGGCAACATCGACAAGGTGAAACAAGTGTTAGCCAAGGTGGAAGAGAACGCTGCGAAGGACTCTGAACATAGAGTGGATGCAGTCAGGCATGAGTTCACAACGGAAATCGATCGTTTACGGGATCTTTTGTCCAAGGCGCCAGACTCTCGCGATTTGGAAATCGAGATCTCGAGCCTTCGATCGGAACTGGAAAGTGTGAGGGAGGCGCACGTCTTGCAGAAGGCTTTACATGACGAATTGAGCGCGCAATTGGATACGTTTCACGGGATGTACGAGGCTCACGAATCCGACGCCCGTGAAGAACTGTCTGGTCTTCGCAAGCGTCTAGAAGAAAAGGAGAGGACCTTGCTCGAGGCAAACCAAAGACAGATTGCGGCTGACGCTGAGATATCTCGTCTCGAAGCCAATCGCAAAGAGTTGGAACTCGTCAACAAGATATCTAATGATGCGTTGTCTGGCGTTTCCAGCGAGACCCAGATCGTGATGACAGCACATATCAAACGAGCGACCGAGGCAACAGATCGTGCGACTCAGATGGCTTCGACGACCGCCGCTGCACAAGCAGAGGTTGCTATTTTGAAGATGCGTTGCGTTGAACTCGAACGCCTTCTCGAGTCGGAGCAGAACCTTGTTGCCGCCGAGAAGGAAACGCTTGCGGAGGCTCTCGCGGAACAGACAAACCTTGCGATTTCGGCTTCTGATCGAGCCTCACTTCTTGAAGCGTCGAAGATTTCTCTCGAGTCTGAATTAAAGCGCTTCCAAGAGCGCTGTGCCGAACTGGAGCAGGCTTACGACCGTGATGAAGTCAACGGTCTGGTTACCGAGATTCAGGAACTTCAGCGCGACAACGCTGAAACTCTCGGCGTGTGCGAAACGCTCAGGGAACAGCTGAAGCTGGTCGCCGAGGCAGCGGAAAAATCGAATGCCCTCAACAAACGTCACGTTGACGAGACAGAAGCCGCGAGTCGCCTTCTCGAGTCAGAAAATGATTTGGCTCGGAACCACAGCGCTCTGCTGGCGGAGGAAGTCTCGATCGCGCGCGCTAACGTCGCCGCGCTCAGCGCGGTGCGAGATTCGCTCGAAAGTGAGCTAGCTGCCAAGGAAGACATCGTCATCAAGGCGAATACTGCGCGTGACCAGGCGATCGACGAAGCGCAGGAGCTTCGTATTCAGCTTACAGACTTACAAAGCGATACCCACAAGCTTGAGATGGATGCCGTCTCGAAGTTGGAAGAACTCTCCGGCGAGGCACAAGTAAGCGCTGCGTCGTCGGAGGAGCTTCACATGCAGCTCGTTGAGATTAAATCGCAGGCGGAGAGAGCTGCGCGTGACGCGAAATTGGAACGCACGGCGCTAGAGGGAAAATTAAGAACCTCCAACGCAGAGCTCTCTGCATCACGCGAAGAAGTCGAACGGTTGACTACGGAGCTGCACAAATACGCAGATGGGCGAGCGGCAAACGTGGAAACAGCCAAGGAAGAATTGCGGGAGGAGACGGAACTCTTGATGCAGGGCGCGCAGGCGGAGGTTACGAAAGCGCTGATGGAAAGCGAGCGCTTGAAGCGGCGTTTGAGGGCGTCCGGCGCACGTGTCACGCAGCTCGAAAACGAAATCATACGCTTACAGAAGCACGAACACGCACTGCATGCGCTCATGGATGCAACGGATGCGTTAGACTAAAGCACATTAGCGATAGTTATTATCATATTTAGACTAGACTACTTAGGCTCAAGAGGCTCAGAACTCGATGCCCTCGCTGGGCGGGACTAACAACGTGCCCGAGTTCCATCCCTCCGTGCTACAAACCTGCGGCTCTCTTCGTGCTGCGACCCAGATATCTTCCATGCGCGGTTTGATATCGCGGACGGCGAGCCATCGCGGGTCGAGCTGCTTGGACACCATTCGCTTCGCAGATTTCGGCGGTTCCTGGGGAATAGCAGTCAAGCCTTCGAATCGCCTGCCGTTCCGCGGCAGCGAAAGGTCCATGTTCGCCGCCGCCATCGCGCGCACGTGCGTGTCCGCGACCGCCGCAGCCTCCTTTTTTCCAGTCACGCCCAGAGGTGCCATATGATGCTGCAACTCGGCGTCTTTGTCGAACACCGCGAACGGGATGAGCGCGTTTCGGTGCAGCAGAGGCCTCGACGACATCAGAGACGGCTTCGCCAAGTCAGTCTCGGCGCCGCGCACGCCGCCGAGGGCGTCGTCGGGATCGAATTCATCGTCCTCCTCCTCTTCCTCCTCTGGTTCGTCCATCTCGGGCGCTTTCGCCATCACCTTCGCGGCCATCTTTGCCACCACTCGCGTGGCACGCTCAGAAGGAGTGGTATCCGGCGGCTGGTGATACTTCCCGGAGCGGGAAAACGCCGGCCGCAACACGCCCGTCGGCTTCAACACCCTGGCCGTGGGTTTCGTCTTGGCAGAGGGCGTCGGCGGCGGCGCGGCGCGCGGTTCGTGTTCCGCTGCGGACACGTCCACACCAGACGCCGACACCTGCACTTCGCCCACGTCGCTCACGAATCGAATACCCGAGCCGCCCTGGTTCGTCTCCGACGGAAGTGGTCCGTGGCCGAGCGGTTGCGGGGGAATGTCCGCGCCTAAACCCTGCTCTCGAAGCAGCGCGGTGACAGACGGCGTCAACCTCCCCTCGAACATTCGAGGCGCACCCGCGGAGCTGCACACCATAGCCAAATCGACGGTTACGGTAGACGCGCTGTATTCGCATCCCACGACGCCGCTTGTGTATGACGCGCTCGCGATCGAAGTCCAGTGCTCGGTTTCGAACAAGCGCGCTTCCCCGCGCCCCGCGTGGTGGGACTCC
>Ga0181564_10004412_pt1 | contig 11899 bp, 8 predicted proteins | sample 011ome_24_FD_134512 | JGI IMG/M metagenome (GOLD analysis project Ga0181564, IMG submission 134512) | Coastal salt marsh microbial communities from the Groves Creek Marsh, Skidaway Island, Georgia - 011513CT metaG (megahit assembly) | ecosystem: Environmental > Aquatic > Marine > Intertidal zone...
CAACACTTCTTCACCTAATGCTTTGGAACCACTGTAGAAACTACAAGGACCATTCCGAAAAGAAAAATTTGCCTCATCCTCCTCCGTCCAGCCCTCACCGTCTGGTCTTCTACCGGAGTAAATGCATCCACTAGAAACATGCCCCCAAGGAATCCTCAAATCCTCACAAACTTCCCGAATAACACCAGGCAGCACAGCATTCCCCTTTAAACATTCAGCCTTAGCCAACTCACAAGCATCCACATTCGGTTTACCGGTAAAACCTGCTGCATTAATTACAAATCTTGGGTTGGAAGACTTTAGGAATTCCTTCAATATTTTGGGATTGGTGTAATCGATTTCAGATCGGGAAACTCCCGATACCTCCCTTCCAACATTTTTGAGGAAATGGAAAATCGTGGAACCTACATACCCGGAATTGCCTATAACGATGAACATATTTTTTTTTATATCAAAAACCTAGTGGCCAAGACAACTTGAATACAATTAAAGAATTTTTAATTATTTCAGCTGAAAGATAATTAACTTCAAAATTAATTAATTTATAACTTTAGTAACTTGAAACAGGCTAAAATAAAGCTTTTGTTTAAATATTTACTGTGTTCACAAATTAGTTCTAGCTTCAAAACTCAAAGTTTTACAATTACTTCATAAAAGGGTAAAAGTATGTTAAATGAAATATTTGCCGAAGGAAGGTTTATGCCTCGAAACGAATAACATAAACAAGATTTACCATAAAAACTCTGATAGAAAATCCAATCAAAAGAGTAAAATACAAAAGCTTTTTAGTGCTCTTTGGGAAAATGAAAATGTTGAAAAAAATGACATTCAAACATTCCACGCGCTTAAAGATGTTTCATTTTCTTTAAAAATTGGCGAATCATTAGGAATCATTGGACTCAATGGATCCGGCAAAAGCACCTTGATGCAAATCATTGCTGGCACACTTAAGCAATCTTCTGGGAAGGTTTATGTCAGAGGGAAAGTGGCTGCATTGCTAGAACTAGGCTCAGGATTTAATCCTGATTTCACAGGTAAAGAGAATGTAATAATCAACGGAAAAATCCTAGGACTGACCGAATCTGAAATAAAATCTAAACTTCAGAATATTCAAAATTTTGCCGAAATTGGAGGGTTTTTTAATCAACCAGTGAGTGCATACTCCAGTGGAATGGTTTTACGCTTAGCATTTGCCGTTCTTGTACAAGTAAATCCTGAAATACTTATCATTGATGAAGCTCTCGCTGTGGGTGACGCAAAGTTTCAATTGAAATGTTTTGCTTTCTTAGAGGAATTTAAAAACAAAGGTGGAACTTTAATTATAGTGTCTCATGATTTAAATTCGATTGCTAGATTATGTTCACATTCGATCCTCTTACATGAGGGTTGCTTAATCGCATCAGGTAAAGCAAACGATGTAATAAATGAGTATTCAAAAATCTTATCTATTCCTACCGATTTTCCCCCAGCAAATGAAACATCACAAAGCTTCACAAAGAGAGAGAAAATTATTGAAGTGGAGCAATCTAGATCGAAAGAATTTTCATATGGAGGGGATCAAGCCCAAATTAAAGACATTAGACTCCTAAATAGTCAAAATCGAGAAACACAAGTTTTGAAATCGGGTGAAATATTTACGGTTTCATTTCAAGTTTATGCAAAGAATGAAATTGAAAAACCAATATACGCACTGACTTTAAAAGACACCAAAGGGCAACAAATTTATGGACAAAATACCCACTTCGCTAAAATAACGACGAACAATTTAAAAGAGAATGACAAAGTTTTGGTTAAATTCGTTCTGTATTGTAACTTAAATGATGGTGACTACTTCATTTCACTGGGTGTAACAAGATTTAAGGATAATAACTTAGAAATTGTACACAGAAGATATGATGTTTTAGAACTAAAAATTATCAGTACTGACGGATCATTTGGTTGTGCTAATTGTTTTTCAAAAATCGAAATAGAATAGGATATTGCTCCTAAGTAGATTAGTGATAATATGTCTCATTTTTTAACCTTTTGCTTTTATCTCCTATTTTATGGTTTTATTAATAAGTTACTATTCGATATCAAAAGTCAAAAATTGTTTTAGTTCAGTTAGGACCCAAAACATAATATGATCTTCGACGAATCGAACGTTTCCTTGCATTCAGCGGATGTAACTCAGGAACTATCCATAAATTTCTCAATTGGTGGTAAAAAAGTGGTTATGCCTGCAGGGCAAATCTATCAGTTACGTAAACCCCAAAATTATTACCGCGATACAAGTGAGGAAAATTTATACTCTGTAATTAGTGAAATCAAAGAAGGCACTGATTGGCGCAAGGTTGTAAAACGGAAATTTGCCCATTCTCAACCATGGTTGCATGACATTATAACGAGCCCCAAACGAACAAAATTCATTGATGAATTTCTGAAACCTAACAAACTTTCTGTCTTAGACATAGGTGCAGGATGGGGACAATTCTCAATCCCACTTGCAAAATGCAACCGTGTTTGTGCAATAGAACCTACTCCAGAAAGACTGGATTTTATAAGTGCAATTTCAGAACAGGAGAATGTTCTAAATAATATGTTTTTTTTAGGCGCCGATTATCTCGCAATTGAATTCAAAAAAAAATTCGATCTCATCTTGAGCATAGGTGTCTTAGAGTGGGTAGGTTCTTTTGTGGATTCACTTTCACCAGAGCACGCACAAATTGAATTTCTTAAGAAAACAAAGTCTGAACTTTCAGAGAATGGAAAACTAGTTATTGGAATCGAAAATCGTCTAGGTTTAAAATATTTGATGGGAGCTAGAGATGACCACCATGGTTTCAAAGATGTAATGATTTACGGAAAAGAATTTGCAAAGAATTTTTTCGGTGAAAATTATATCGATTCAAGAAAATGCCTTATACACTCGCTTGCTGATTACGAAGAACTGCTCAATGCAGCAGGATTTGAAAGAACCAAATTTTTTGTGTCAGTACCCGACTACAAAATAATTGAAAAGATCTTTCCAATCTCAGACAAAGGCAGTCCTTTCAATGATTTTTTGTTACAAGACAACTGGATCATTGAACATGATGGAATCGATGGTACCCCGTTACCTAACCAAGAAAAATTAAAACACCTTTATAAATCATTGGCGAAGATGAATATTGCCCATTTATTTGCCCCAAGTTTTTTTATTGAAGCAAGCTAAATGAATCCAACTGACTACCCATCATTTCATGAAATATTATCTCTTATTCCCAAAGAAATTGAGCATAATGGAAAGCTTGTATGTTTAAACCCAGATCAAGATTCAAATTTTAAAGGAAAAAAGTTTTACAGACTTTCAACGGACAATTCTAAAAAAGACATCCATTTAACTTTTGGTGAAGATTTAGCTAAAAACTTTGAAAAGCAGACATTTTTTAAAGATTTGCTTCCTCAGTTTGTACCCAAACCTCTTTTCATAAACCAAGGGTCAAACCCAGAGATTTTCCTAATGGGGCAAGAATATGTCGATGGCATTTCAATTGACCAACTAAGTCTAAATTCTCCAAAGAAAGCTCAAGATTTATTTTTAAGACTTAAAGAAAATTTAGATGATCAGATTTCAAAATCGACTTTAGGCGAGTGGTTGGAGGAGTTGAGTCTACTAAAATCAGAGATTTTTAAGATTTCTTTGCTTGAAGACTTAGATAAAAAGATTCTAGAGAACGAAATTCTCCCAGCCATTGAAAATTATATTTCAACACAAGACCCATTGAAAAGATGGTCAAATGGAGATCTTGCTCCTCGTAATGTTTTGGGAAACTTAGAAGGCAATGTGTGGCTTATTGATTTCGAATTTTCTCACCAAACACATTTCTTTCAGGAAGATATGGTAAGATTTTGGCAATACTCATCGGAAAAGCTAAAGTTTTCGAATTTTCATGATAGACTTAGAGACTCGTTCAGCGACTGCATCATCTCTTATTTTTGGTTAAGACAAGCAATTCTAGACCATAAGACCAAACCGGTATCGACAAAATCTGATTTCCTTAAGGTCAATCTATCAAATAGCTTGATGGCACTTAAAAAAGAAAAAGTACATTCGCCTACATTGTACGGATCGTTGGCAACAATAGATCGCTTAGACAAAAACATCATAGATTTACACAAAGAGAAATCTGACAATGGTAGTCATATTACAACTTTAAAAAATTACATATCTTCCCTGGAAAAAGATATAGTAAACAGAGAAAGTCACATCTCTTCCTTGGAAAAGGATAAAGCAAACAGAGAAAGTCACATCTCTTCCTTGGAAAAGGATAAAGCAAAAAGAGAAAGTCTTGTTGATTCTCTTAAAAGCCATATTTCCTCTTTAGAGAATAAAATCGAAAAAAATGAGCATGATTTAAGCTTTTACCTAAGAGAAGTTGAGTTACAAAAAGACAAAATTTGGAGAATGCAGAATAGCTTTTCATGGGTCATGACATCGTGGATAAGATTTCTGAGAAGAAAATTTGTGGATCCTTTAACCAAGTCTAAAAAGGACTCACTTTGTTCAACGAATGTTACAATAATTAGAACCTACTCTGAATGGGTCAGGAAATATAATACAATCAAAGCCTCAGAATTTGAAATTTGGAAGGAAAAATTAGACAGACTTAAAACTACTCCCAAAATCTCTGTATTGATGCCAGTTTGCGATACTGAGGAAGAATTTCTCCATAAAGCAATTCAGTCGGTAATTAAACAGTTCTACTCTAATTGGGAATTCTGTATTGCTGATGATGCTTCCCTTAATCCAAACATAAAAAGGATTTTGAAATCTTATGCCGAAAAGGATTCTAGAATTAAACTTGTTTTCACAGAGGTTAGAGGTCACATTTCTAAAACAAGTAATGCAGCTTTAAAGATCGCAAAAGGAACATATGCTGTCTTTCTTGACCATGACGATGAACTTAGAGAGCACTCCTTACTCCGAATCGTAGAAGAAATTAACAAATCTCCAAAAGTACGCTTTTTATACAGTGATGAAGACAAGATCGATGAAAAAGGGAATCGGTATGACCATCATTTTAAGACCAAATGGAATCCTGATCTACTACTGTCTCAAAATTATATCTGTCATTTGGCTTGCTGTGAAATTGAGCTTCTAAGAAAAAGCAATGGTTTCAGGGAGGGATTTGAGGGGGCTCAAGACTGGGACCTTTTTCTTAGAATTACTGAACGATTGAAAAAAGAGGAGATTTCGCATATTCCCGAAATTCTGTATCACTGGAGAGCATCATCAAAATCGACTGCGAGTTCTCTTTCAAGCAAAAGCTATGTTCATGAAGCAGCCTTTAAAACTTTGAATGACACAATAAAAAGGAGATCCCTTAGAGCTGCCCCTAAACTTGTAGACAAGAAAAATGGATACTGGAGAATTGCCTACGAGATTCCATCGGATGAACCATTAGTGTCAATTCTTATTCCGACAAAAGACAGAATTGACTTATTGAAAACATGCGTAGATAGCATTTTAAAAATAACAGAATATAAGAATTTTGAAATACTGATCTTGGATAACGACTCTATTGAAGAGAATTCACACAAGTATTTTGAGCAAATATCTGAAATCAAAAATATCAAAGTAATCCGAGTAAAGAGCTCATTTAATTATTCTTACATCAACAACTATGGAGTTAAGCAAGCAAATGGAAATATCTTAGCCTTTGTCAATAATGACATAGAAATTACAGACCCTGACTGGCTTCGTGAGATGGTTTCGCATGCCATCAGAAAAGATATCGGATGTGTGGGTGCAAAATTACTTTATCCTAACAAAACTATCCAACACGCAGGAGTTATTATTGGCATAGGAGGTGTTGCTGGTCATTCATTCAAAAATTACCCATCAACTCACTCCGGTTACAAGCACAGATTAAAACTTGTACAAAACTATTCGGCAGTTACTGCTGCTTGTCTAGTTGTTGAAAAAGAAATTTTTGAAAAAGTTGGAGGGTTTGATGAAGAGAATCTCAAAGTTGCCTTTAATGATGTCGACTTTTGCCTTAAGGTTTTATTGGCAGGGTTCAGAAACTTGTGGACTCCTTACTCCGTTATGATTCATCATGAATCTGCTTCACGAGGATTAGAAAAGACAATAACCCAGAAGAAAAGATTTCAAAAAGAAGTTTTATTCATGCAAAAAAAGTGGAGTGATACTCTTATGAATGATTCATTCTATAATCCTAACCTTTCTTTGGATTCTGAAGATTTCTCACTCAGTTTTCCGCCAAGATCATAAAATTTATGGAAGATTTTCTACAAAAAAAACAAATCAAACTAAGAAAAATCGAAGAGATCATTAGTCCTACGAAAGATTACATCAAAAATAAAAATAATTTTGATTTTCTTCCTAATTCTCTACGAAAAGAATACGATCTTAAGACAACTGAAAATATTTCAGCCCATGGTTATGATCGTTTCGCACGGGAACTCATTGAAAAAAACCGTGAAGGACTGGTTTTAGACTGTGGATCCGGGAAAAGACCAGAGTACCTCGATAATGTAGTAAATTTTGAAATAGTTCCCTACGAAACAACCGATGTTCTGGGCATTGGAGAAAAGCTTCCCTTTAAAGACAACTGTTTTGATGCAGTTCTCTCTTTAAATGTACTTGAGCATGTAAGAGATCCATTTAAATGTGCTGCAGAAATTTCCAGAGTTTTAAAACCCGAGGGCAAGCTTTACTGCGTGGTTCCATTAATGTGTCCATATCACGACTTCCCTGACCACTACTATAATATGACTCACTCAGGTCTTAAGAACCTATTTGAAGAATTTTTAGAAATCGACAACCAAGATATTATAGCAAGTGGTCTTCCTATCTTTTCCCTAACTTGGATTCTAAATAGTTGGGCGAATGGATTGGACGAAGATACAAGAAAATCATTTCTTAGTATGTCAGTGCAAGAACTTCTTGCCGACCCAGTTCAATATCTAGATCGTCCTTTTGTAAAGAATCTATCCAAAGAAAAAAACTTTGAACTAGCAGCAACAACTGCTCTTTGGGCAACAAAATCTAACACCAATAATAGTAAAAATTATCTGCCTCTTTTCCTGCAGAAAAGGGCAGAAATTTATAAATTGCTTCATGGGAAAGGTATAGAAATTGGACCCTTCGAACATCCGGCTACATTATCTGATCAATGCACGGTCGAGTATTGTGATGTGATTTCAACTGAAGAAGCAAAAGATTTATTTCCAGAAGTTGATCACCAAAATCTAGTTGAAATCGACCATATAATTGACCTCGACCAAAATGGCCTCTCCAAATTCGAAAATGAAAAATTTGATTTTGTGATCATTAATCATGTGATTGAACACTTATTCAATCCGGTACTTGCTGTACTTGAATGCATAAGAGTACTTCGACCAAAAGGACTTTTGGTAATAGCTGTTCCAGACAAAAAATATACTTTCGACCAGGAAAGACCCCTAACAACCTTCCAATCTATTCAAGATAGAATAAAAAGAGAACCAGCCCACCCTATCCCAGAGGACTATCAGGAGATTATCACTTATATTCATAAGAAATTAATTAACGCTTCAGCAGAAGCTCAAAAGACTGCACTGGAAGGATTTTTAAAAAGACGCGAACATCTTAACATCTGGGACTCAAAAACTTTTAACGAATTTATGATTCAAGTCTTAGGTCTCCAGAATGACTCCTTAAAAATGAAGAAGAAATTTACTGCAGACGAAAATCAATTTGAATATATTGCCATATGGGAAAAAGGATAGATAAGCAAGAGATAGACTTGCTAATTGTGGGTGCTGGTCCAGTTGGTTGCACAATTGCAGAACGTGCGGCTCAAGTTAAAGGTTGGAAAAGCTTAATAATCGACAAAAGAGAACATATTGCTGGTAATTGCCACGATTGTATAAATTCTCATGGCCAACTCGTTCATAAATACGGACCGCACTATTTCAGAACCAGTTACGAAGATGTTTTTCGTTATTTATCAAAGTTCACCAGTTGGATTCCCGGTAATTATATAGTTAAAACATCAGTAAGAAATAAACTTTACCCCATTCCCATTAATTTATCAACGCTCGAGAAATACTTCGACCAAGAACTAGATGCGGATACAGCCCTTAAGTTGCTTCATTCATTACGAGTACATAAAGAAAATCCAAAAAATTCCGAAGAATTTATATTGTCCAGACTTGGAAAGGAATTGTATGAGGACTTTTATCTAGGCTACACCCTTAAACAATGGGACATCCACCCCAAGGACTTGGACCCTAGTGTATGCGGAAGAGTACCTATTCGTCTAAACCGTGATGAGTCTTATGTTAATGCAACTCACCAGGTCATGCCAAAGGACGGTTTTACTAAAATGTTTTCAAGAATGATTGAAAGCAAAAATATTTTTTTTAAAGGAAATACTAACTTTGAGGATTTGAAAAAAATTATCATTCCAAAAATTGCTACTGTGTACACTGGACCAGTCGATGAGTATTTCAACTATTGCCTTGGAAGGCTGCCATGGCGCTCCCTTAAGTTTGAATGGAAAACATATAAGGAGAATTTAGTACAACCCTGCGTACAAATAAATTATCCCAACGACCACAAATATACTCGAAGCGTAGAAATCAAACATGTAACAAAACAGAACATAAATACCTCTACAGTTTCCTACGAATACCCTCAATCCGTTGGTGACCCTTACTATCCAGTACCACAGCCCGCTTCTTCAGAATTATACCTTAGATATAAGCAACTTGCTGAAGAAACCTTTCGTAAAGAAAAAGTTTATTTTGTAGGTAGGTTGGCTGAATATACCTACATCAATACCGATGAGGCCATAAAAAAAGGTCTAGATACCTTTCAAAAAATAGCCAATTCAAATGAAACCGATTGATTTAATAGTCATGGCACCAACCTTTAACGAAGGAAAGGTTGCGAAAAAGGTGATTGAGGAATGGCATGCTACACTTAACGCCTTAAGTATATTACATTACCGATTCCTATTGGTAGATGACGGTTCGACTGATAATACGAATGAAGTTTCTAGAACTGCAGAAATACCCAATGGGAATCTAATAATTTTTCGGAAGAAAAATTCTGGTCACGGTAAATCTTGCATTTGGGGTTACCGAAAAGCTCTGGAATTGAATCCCAAATGGGTACTTCAAATTGACTCTGATGGTCAGTGTGACCCAAAATTTTTTTCTACATTTTGGAAAAAAAAATTCAATAATCCAATAATATATGGCTATCGTAAAACGAGAAAAGATGGTTTCTCCCGCCTGATTATTAGCAGGATAATTTCTTTTTTTGTATTTCTTTGTACTATGAGATTTTCAAGAGATCCGAATGTTCCATACAGATTATTTCAATCCGATGTTCTAAGTCAATTAATGGAAAAAGATTATGATGCTGAACTTAGTAATATGCTTCTTACTTATGAAGCAGAAAAAAAGTTTAAAATCCTGCGGGTCAATATCAACTTCAGAGATAGGTTTGCAGGAAAGAGTACCCACAAAATCTTCAAATCAATTACTTTGATTTTTCAGTTAATAAGGAAAATATGGTGAATTTCATAAAGCATAAAATCAAATATATTTTACTCCTACCCGTACTTTTTCTTGGAGTTCTAATTTATAATAATTCTCATAATGTGCTTTTAGCAGACGAATGGGATACGCCGGGACACATGCTATTAAAGTCAGTGGATGCAAATCCTACGTTTCAAGATTTTATTTCTCAACACAATGAAAGTCGTAAGATTTTCCCCAAAGTTCTTTACTACAGTTTAAGTAAAATATCTGGACTCGATATTACTCATGTAATCTTTATCCGTTTTGGATTAAGCGTATTGTGTTTTTTCTTGTTATTAAAATTATTTCAAAAACAAAACTATCAAATCTTTTACTCATTTATTATATCCATTTTACTATTTTCTCCGACTCAAGCATTATCTCATTTAACAAGCATTCAGGTAATTACACTCATTCCTCCACTGCTTATAATTTTATTTTATTATTTTTATAAAAAGCTTAATAATCTCGGTCTTTTTTTATTTTACATCTCTATCTGCCTCATCGCTACTTTCAGCTTTGCTAACGGGATGTTGATTTGGATTATTCTTTTTCCAGCATTCTGTTCTGAACTAAAAAACAAAGTATCTTATATTAGAACATTTTCTTTACTAGCAGTTTTATGCTTCTTCGCCACGCTTTACATTTATTTTATAGACTACAGCAGACCAGAAATTCACCCAAGCATTTTGGAGGGTTTATACCGTCCATTAAAATCACTAAGATATCTTTTCTTATGGTTAGGTAGTCCTTTTGCTGTAGCATATGCAGATTCAGGATTAATTGGAAGTATCATCGGGTGTACTAGCCTCTCTGTTTTTTTATTATTTTTCATTACTCACTTCATCAGTAAAACAGATTTAAAGAATAAGATTTCTTCTTTTTACAAATCACCGTGGATCGCCTTGATAGTCTACTCATTTGTATCCGGTATAGCTGCATCCTTGGGGAGAAGCGGCTTGGGGGTTTTACAAGCCCTGTCTCCACAGTATCCAAGTATGGCAATCTGGTTTTACATAGGTTGTATAGGATTTATAAGTTCAATTTCTGATAAAAGGCTTATCCCAATCAAACAATTTTCATTCTATTCATTAATTACTATAACATTATTATCATACCCCGCAGGAATGAAACAGATGCAATTTTTGGGGGAAAGATGCGAAGAAGGTTTGTTGACTGTAAGGCTTAAATCCTTGATTCCCAATAACCCACTATTTAGTTGGAAACCTAATTATGGACTATATCCAGCTGATAGTCATCCCGTTTGGGAGAGACTTGAAGATTTAGTAAATTCTAATTTAATTGATATAAATATATACGATAAACATAAAATAAATTACAATTTATCGCTTAAAAATAAGAATTTAGGTGGCTACTTTTCTTACATTTCTCATAAAAACCATACTGAATATTGGGGTTGGGCATTTCTTCCAAATAAAAGAAGGCCGGCCGACTTCATTTTAGTATGTAAGGAGGAAAACGGAAAACTAGTACCTTTTACTTCTCTTCTGTTAAATGAAAAACGACCTGATGTCTCAAAGGCATTGAATTCATTTAATCATGATGACCAATGGGGATACCGTAAGAAAATTTACCATAAAAGACATACTACGCCAATTGTTGTGGTTGCTGTAAACTCAAAGAACTTTGAATGCTTTCCCTTAAAACTGGAATTTTCTCAAAGCGTCAACGAGGAAAATAATCAATTATAAGTTATTAAGTGGAAGAGCATTTCAGGGAAATTATGCTTTAACGCTTGGTAGGACATTTCATTTATCTTGAGATGAGGTGCCCATATTGGTGATAAGTATTTTGAGGGTATGGAAGCAGTTGTAAAACCATTGGCATTAGCAAAAACAGGGAAATACAACTCGCAATACCGAGACTGGAAATCTTTGGAATTAAGCATTCTTAAAAAAAGTTTATTATAGATACGGCTCATAAATATAAAAGATGCAATTATTTCTTGCTTTCGAACGGTGAGTCCTCAAGTGAGTCATATGTAAACCAATCAGGTGATGGCACCCAATAATCACCAGATGTTATAAGATCAGATTTTTGAATTCTTGATCTATACTATCCAATAATTTTGACCAAATCATTACCTGTATATGCGATATCGTACTCTATAAACCAAGGTTTTCAAAATATTGGTATTTTAGCTAGCAACGAAATTAAAACGCACTATCAAAGCTGGTGCTGGATTCTGGAAAAAAACTCAAGATTTTTTTATTAACAATATCAACACAAACCTACAGGACAAGCAAGAAGGCATCATAAACAATGAAGTAGATGTCTCAAACCAAATGATTTTAAATTTTAAATCTTGTAGTCTTTTTGA
>Ga0181564_10004415_pt1 | contig 11892 bp, 12 predicted proteins | sample 011ome_24_FD_134512 | JGI IMG/M metagenome (GOLD analysis project Ga0181564, IMG submission 134512) | Coastal salt marsh microbial communities from the Groves Creek Marsh, Skidaway Island, Georgia - 011513CT metaG (megahit assembly) | ecosystem: Environmental > Aquatic > Marine > Intertidal...
AAATACACCGATAAAAATCAAGAAGCCCCAAACAGGGTGTATAACTATTTTATCAATTCTAGTCGTATTGTCATTATTCTGATCATGTGCATTATGCTGAATTTGGGTAGGTACATTATCCGTAATTATTTCTTGAATTTTTTCGTAGCGATTGTTGATTTCATGAAGCTCTGCCTCATTTCTATTATAGCTGCTGTTTTGCACTACCAATTTATAAAAATTCTTGTCTCTCAACCATGCTAAATTTTCTATATTATTTAGGCATTTAAAGAGTCGGTATAGGTTTTCATTGGAGTACTTTTCAGCCAGTATGCCAAGTGTTTTTCCTCCAATCTTTTTTGAGTCAATTATTGATTTTCCCTTTTTTGACTTTTCTGCTAGAAGCTTGCACTTCAAGCTATTGACCGATTCTTTTTTAGCACTTATCTCAATAATAGGGATGTTTAAAGCGCTACGTAAACCTTCGATATTAACTTGTGTTTTGTTCTTTTTAGCAACATCCGACATATTTAATGCTAAAATAACCGGAAACCCAAGATCTATAATTTGGGTAACTAAAAACAAATTTCTCTTGAGGTTTGTAATATCTGCAATGAGAACAACTGCATCTGGAAAAGATTCATTTTCTGTATTCAAAAGTATATCTTGTACTACTTTTTCATCTGGAGATGTTGATGATAAACTGTAGGAACCTGGCAAATCAATGATCTCATATTTTTGGCCATCGGCCATAGTGCTTAAACCGGACCTTTTTTCTACCGTAACCCCCGGAAAGTTCCCTACTTTTTGATTTAAACCAGTTAATTTATTGAATAGGGTGGTTTTACCGCAATTCGGATTCCCCACCAGCGCTATCTTTATTCTCTTGTTCAATTAGTTATTTGATTGGTTCTAACTTGGCACAAATATCCAAACTGAATATAGTTTCTACAATACCCCTTTTAGGGTATTATTTAGATTCATTAAAAATAATTATCAATAGGTAATTTCGCTATAATTCAATGATAGTAGTTATTTCGGATAATTTCTTTATTTTTTTTAGTTCAAAATACCCTAAAAGTGGTATTGTACACTTAAATTTCCAAATCTATTTTTGCAGTGTTAAATTAATTAGATTGATTCTAAATAAGCAATATATAAACGAATAAAATAAGAGGAAAATGAAAATACTTAGCCTAAATTTATTATTGATTTTTTTTGTAGGAATAGTGCAGGCTCAGGTAATATCTGCAGATAGTAGCACAAACGAGCCGCTCAATACAGCTCAAAATATTTTAGCAGGAAATGGTGGTAAAGCGATTACTGTAGCTGGTTATGGAGAGGTGCATTTCAATCAAGAGTTTTCCGAAACGCATAGACACAATGGAAAAATGGATGTACACCGTGTGATTATGTTTTTAGGATATAAGTTTTCTCATAAAACTTTTTTCGTAACGGAATTAGAATTTGAACACGTGAAAGAATTATATGTGGAGCAAGCATTTCTGCAACATAGCCTTAATTCGAACATTAACTTTCGAGCGGGCTTAATGTTAATTCCAATGGGAATTATAAACGAGTACCATGAGCCAACAACTTTTAACGGGGTAGAACGACCAAATATGGATAATAAGATTATTCCAACAACATGGAGAGAAATTGGTGCTGGTTTTTCAGGTAAATTTCCTAGCGCTTCCTTGCGCTACCAATTATACGTTGTTAATGGTTTGTTAAGTTACGATGGTGCAGGGAAGATTGGTGGAAATTCAGGTTATCGTTCGGGTAGACAAAAAGGAGCAAACTCTGTTTTTACCACTCCTAATATTACCGGTAAAGTAGATTTTTATGGTGTAAAAGGACTAAAATTAGGGCTTTCTGGATATTTTGGAGGAACGCAATCCACAGCTTATGACAACGTAGATTTACGTGAAAATAATGCACTTGTAACTGCTGATTCTACAGTAATAAATATGTCCATGGTGGGAATGGATTTTCGCTACCAGAATAAGGCTTTTCAAGCTAGAGGTCAATTCATTTATAGCAATAACGATAACGCAGAACAATACAATGCTTATACAGGAAGAGACTTAGGGTCTAGTTTTCTTGGGTATTATATAGAGGCTAGTTATGATGTGCTTACACTTATAAAAAAAGACGCTAAAATGGAATTAAACATTTTTGGACGATATGAAAATTACGATACGCATCATTCAGTTATTGGTATGAACCGAAACCTAACTTATGGACGGTTAGATTATACAGCAGGATTTGGCTTGAAATTGGCTAATGGAGCGGTATTAAAAGCAGATTATCAACAGTTTATTAATATAGACCCAACCACAGATGCGAAACACCAGATTAACCTTGGATTAGGGGTCTGGTTTTAGATAGTTTGCATAATGTATATACCTTTTGAGTTATGAAGATATTTATTCTTATTGCGGTTTTTTCTCTTGGTGTTACACTTCAGAATGTGCCCTGGTTAGATAAGAATGGTCAAAAGAGAATGGATAAAACCTTTGGGAAATTGTGGAAAGACCAAGAGGTTGAAATAGTTAACTTGGAAGTTCCAGTTTTAGTTCAAAAGGAGCTGGGGTTTAAAATTAGAAAGCAGACTTTGTATAAGTTAATAGGAAATGGCAATCACTTAGGTTATATGTATTTAGACAAAGCACCAAGCAAGTTTGATAAGTTTGATTACATGGTAATATACAATCTTGATTTAACTATAAAAGAGGCAAAGATTTTGGTGTACAGAGAGGATTACGGTGGCGAAATAATGAGTGGTTCTTTCGCACGGCAATTTAGAGGCAAAAATAGTTTTTCTCAATTAGAATTGGGGAAGGATATACAGGGTATTTCTGGAGCAACAATATCTTGTCAATCTGCAGTTAAAGGGGTTAAAAAATTGACCAAAAGGATATATAAACTGAATCAGTCGGGTAAACTTTGAAGGTTCTAATTTATTTTGTTAATTTGTGCCGATTGTGACTTAAAAATAATGACAACACAAGAAGCTAAATTAGTAGAATATCTAAAGGAACAATCTGTTACTATGAATAACACGATTTTATTGGATAGAAATATTGCAGAAAAATCAATGACTTATTTATTGAAAAATGGAATCACTATTCTATCCTTGTCTTTTGTCAGTTTATCTGATAGTGGTGTTGAGAAAATTAAAAGTCTTTATATTTCCTATGCAGAAAAGCCGGCTTCTATGGATAAAATGATGCAAGACATTGAATCTGTAACTGCGGAATATTCGCACATTGAGATATCTATCGAGTTAAAAAAGACATCTTGAAACTAGAAGGAAAAATACACAATTTGCCTGGCTATGCTAAGGCCTTCCTATTTGCTTTCTTGCTTACATTGAGTTTCGGATATTATACAGGGGTTCTATTTATTAAACACACAACAGAATTTACATCACAAGGAATTGAAGAAAGTTATAATGGCAATCAAACTGAAGAAGAAATTACCGAAGATGATTGGGAGAATGATGATTGGGAAGGTGAAAACTTCCAACCAATGAAATATAAGAAATCAGAACAGGAAATTATTTCCATAATACATGAGCATGTTATTTCATTTTCTTTAATATTTCTGCTTCTTGGAGTATTGGTGCTTCTAACATCCATTCCTATCTGGTTAAAGAAAATACTGATAATTGAGCCTTTTATTTCTACTGTATTAACGTTTGGTGGTATATGGATGCTTTGGAAAGATATTACCTGGATGAAATATATCGTAATGTTTTCGGGTGTTTTACTGACAATTACTTTTAGCGTTTCAGTAATAATTGTTATTCAGCAATTATTGAAAAAGCCTACCTCTTAAATAAGTCCATCTTTTTGGAATATCTGGATTCCGAGCTGTATCATTTTCATTATTTCTACTTTTAGATCTTCATCTAAGTTTTTAATGCGAAAACAGCTTTTTCCTTTTAACATTTTACGCAAAGCAGGAGAAATATCTTTAAAGGCATCAACATGCGTATAAATAGGGAAGAAGTATAAGCGAATGTCTTTTGGTTTAGTTACTACGCTTGCAAAATACAAACCATCTACTTTTCTTTTGCCTTGCCATGCTTCGATAGTGCCGGTTACTTCAAAAGTGACTTCTGAGTTTTTCGTGATTTTTAAAGCAGGTTTTTGTGCGATTAAAGCGTCTTTAAGAAATTGCTGTATTTCAGCCAATGTCATAGGATATCTAATTATTTATTTCCCCATTTTTAAATTATGTCCTAACTTATCTTTTTTTGTTTTGAGATACGCTTCATTGTGTTCGTTATGAACAACTTCAATAGCAACGTTTTCAACTATTTCCAAGCCATACCCAATTAATCCAGTACGTTTTTTTGGATTGTTGGTCATTAAGCGCATTTTTCGAACACCAAGATTTCTTAATATTTGTGCACCTATTCCGTAGTCTCTCTGGTCTGCTTGAAACCCTAATTTTAGATTGGCTTCTACCGTATCGTAACCTTCTTCTTGAAGCTTATAGGCTTGCAGTTTATTGACTAATCCTATTCCTCTACCTTCTTGATTCATGTATAATACAACGCCTTTTCCTTCTTTTTCTATTTGATCTAGAGCATTGGCTAATTGAGAGCCACAATCACATCTTAGAGAGTCTAATATGTCTCCTGTGAAACAAGATGAATGCACTCTTACCAATACAGCTTCATCTTCGGTCCATTCACCTTTTGTAATAGCAAGGTGTTCCTCGCCTGATGTAGTTTGTTTGAAGGCGGATAATTTGAAATTCCCGTGTTTAGTTGGCATATCCACTTCTACTAATTTTTCAATTAATGATTCATGCCTCAACCTATAATTGATAAGATCTTCAATACTGACTAATTTTAATTTAAACTTTTTTGCAATTTCAATTAATTGCGGCAATCTGGCCATCGATCCATCCTCGTTCAATATTTCAACAATTAGACCGGCTGCATTAAACCCTGCTAACCGAGCAAAGTCAATAGCAGCTTCTGTATGTCCAGCCCTTCTTAGTACGCCTCCAGCTTTTGCTCTTAACGGGAAAATATGCCCAGGTTTCCCCAATTCATTTGGTTGTGTATTTGGATCGATAAGCGCTTTCACTGTTTCGAATCTATCATTTGCTGATATTCCAGTAGTAGTACCTCGTCCAATCACATCAACAGAAACAGTAAATGGTGTTTCAAATTGCGCACTGTTGTTTTGTACCATTAGGTCTAGACCTAATTCATCGCATCTATTTTCAATCAAAGGAGCACAGATAAGGCCTCGGCCGTGGGTTGCCATAAAATTGATAATGTCAGGAGAAACGTTTTCTGCGGCAGTTAAAAAATCACCTTCGTTTTCTCTGTTTTCATCATCTACAACAATAATCACCTTTCCTTGTTTTATGTCCTCTATTGCGTCTTCTATTGAATCTAATTGAAATTCCATGTACTTTTTTTATAAGGTTGCAAAGATAAGGTTAAATAGAGATGATTCTATGGATTACTTCTTGTTTTCGATTAAATGTATTAACTTCTGGGTTGAAACCTTCCAATTAAAGGTGTTTTCCACGTATTTCTTTCCAGCAGCTGCTATGGAGTCACTTTTTTCGGGGTCGGAAAGTAAATTTAGGATAAGAAGTTTATATTCTTCTGGAGTATTTCCGATTAAGATTTCTTTTTTATCTGTGGCTTTGAGCGCATTGTTAGCAAGACTAGAGGTAATACAAGGGATTCTCATTGCCATTGCTTCTAATAATTTATTTTGAAGTCCTGTACCTATGTTTAAAGGAGCGAAAAATATTTTCCCTTTCGCATAAGATTCTCTTATATCATCTACCCAACCAGAAACAGTAACATGTTTAGAGGCAAGTTCCAAAACAGCTTTGGCAGGAGATGATCCTGAAAGTAAAATTCTAATGTCAGGTTTTTCTTTAAGAAGAATCGGCAGAATTTCATTGACAATAAAAAGTGCACTTTCTACATTTGGTGCATAACGCATGTTCCCAACAAATACCAAATCGTATTGTTTGTCAATGTCTAAAGGTGTAAATTTTGATAAATCTATTCCATTTGGAATAATCGCTATTTTGGCTCTGTTTGGATGGAAGATAAATTCTTGATCTTGTTTAGAAATTATTGTTTTATTTTCAAAATATTCGAAAATTAAATTTTCATATTTCTTAAGCCTTTGAAATTCTGTTTTAATGAATGCCTTTTTCCATCCAGCATTTTCTATGCGCCTTTCCATTCCTTTGGAGAATGTATCCATGTAGTCCAATGTTTTTGGAATAGCGTGTTCGTGTTTTACATATTCTGCAGTTCTTAGCAATTGACAGTAGATATAATCTGGTTGTATATTTTTTATTTGTTGTTTTATTTTACGATGCGCGTGACCTTGGTAGAAATACCATACCTGAAAGGGTAATGAAGAAAATAGTCCAATAAATATATTTATTACAATTTGCCATTTTCGCAATTGGATTACGTTTACACTTTTGCAGTAAGCTTCCAAATGTTTTAAATGTTCGCTGTGGACATTGCTGTCAGCTAAACAACAGAGATGAATTTCATGAAACGCAGATAATTCCTTTATTTGGTAATAAGCACGTAGTTTATCTCCTTTGTCTAATGGATAAGGAAATCGGGAAAGAAGCACGAAAATTTTCATTTGCCCAAGACTTTATTGTAAAACGAAAGAAGTTTTTCTGTTATACGTTGATTATTGTAGTATGTCTCTACTAATTTTTTCCCATTTTGCCCAATTTCATGCAATTTTTCAGGGTTTGCTTTTAACCATGAAAGTTGCTGGTTAAATTCTTTTGCGTTGTTAGCAATCAGAATGTTATGCCCATCTTTATAGTCTATTCCTTCCGCTCCGATTGTTGTAGAAATGATAACGCGACCTAAAGCCATTCCTTCAATAATTTTAATACGCATTCCTCCAGCAGATAATAGTGGTACAATCATAATGTCGTTTGCAAGCATAAAATCTTGAGCATTTTCAACTTCATTATGATTAATCATATTTGGCACTTCTTTTTCAATAAACCAATTAGGCATAGCTCTTCCTGCAATATGCAAATCTACATCTGGATTAGACTTTAAAACAAGAGGCCACACTTCTTCAATAAACCAAGAAACTCCTTCCATATTTGGTTTCCAGTCCATAGCACCTATGTGAAACAACCTAATTTTATTTGAATTTTTCTTATTCAAGTTATTTACTGATTCGTAAGCGTTTAGGCTTATTCCAAACGGAATCGTAATCATTGGTTTTTTACAACCAAGTTGAATATATTTGTTTTGGTCTTGCGAACTGATTGTAGCAATCCCATCAATTGATGAAAATATGTTAGTTTCATATTTTTTTAGTTGTTGGGCTAATATTTTTAGGTAAACTTTTTTTGCAGGGTTTCCAGGAGCAATAGAGAGTCGTTGCCATATCATGTATTCTAAATTATGTGAACGAAGTACAATCTTGGCATTACAAAACCTTCTTAATGTGTGGAGATAAGGTGTCATGAATAGGCTTTCTAAATGAATTATATCGTATGTATTTGCTTCAAGTGTTTTGCGTAAAAGAATATCAAAATCAGTCGAAAAAAAACGGCTTATATTATACGAATCAGATGTAACAAGATTTGAGAATGCATCTACCAGATTTATTTTTGTATCTACAAATACACTTTCAATGTTAGTGGCTGCACGATATTCATCTTCAAAGTACTTTTTGTTAAAAGGGTGCTTTTTGGTTCCAATAGTAAGAACTTTTACATCAATGCCATTTTCAATAAAGCCTTTAGTTATGTTGTTGATAGCTATGCAACCACCATCAACTGATGGTTGTGGAGGCTTATGACATAATTGTAAGACTTTCATTTCTTCTTTTTTCCAAAATTAAATTTAACTAGCTTTTGGTAAAATTCCATATCAAATAATTTGGAGTCATTATTTGCTTTGTAGAAAATAAAAATTGCAACTGGACTCAATACGATAGCACTAAGCCACATTCCTAAAGTAACATTTATTTCTTCAGCCATAGACATTTCATCTCCAGCTCTAGATAGAATAAAGTAAACCAAAAATAAAAGAATAGCAATAATAACGGGCCAGCCCAAGCCTCCTTTTCGAACTATAGCACCTAATGGTGCACCCAGAAAGAATAGCATCATACAAGCGTAAGCAAGTGTGTATTTTCGGTGCCATTCAACATCTAGGTTTGATAAATATTGCCGGGTATGCTGCACTCTTCTTTTGTCCATTTCTAGTGTTCTTATTGTGTTTTTAACTGATGCAATGGCTCCGTGTATATTTCTTTTTTGATCGGGTTTTGAGAGTGATTCAAAATAATTCACGGAAGGAGTATATGCTTCAGTTGTTTGGTTGGAATCCTTTTTCGTTCTTAGTAAGGTAAGTGTGTTGCTAATAAATGTAGTTGTTCTTTGTATTCTTTTTTCTGTTTCTTTGTAAGTAGAATCTTTCAATTCTTCAATTTGACTGAGGCTTAATAAATACTCAGGATTCTCGTATACATCATCTTCGCTTTTTTCGAACTCCATAGAAGTTAGATTAAAACTCAAGGATGCTTTATCAAAATAATAGCGCATAAAAGGCATTTCAGAATTAGCAACACTTGCTGGATTCATTTCTTGAACAATATAGCCATCGACTAAATCTAGTAGTAGCTTTTTTTTGTCCTTTGATTGCGATATTTTACCTTGTTTCGATCGTATTATTCTTTTGTAATCTCTGGGGTCTGTACTAATTTTATTGGGTTTTAGGGTTCCTGAGTAGTCGTATATTACTAGGTCGTATAAGTCCTTTCCATCTTCACTTTTCTTCCCAACTCGAATGCTGAAATTTTCCATTTCATTATAAAAAATACCTTCTTTCAAGATGATCCCAGCTTTGGTGTTTTGAATATCGGTAATTAGCACCTGCATTTTAAATTTAGCTAATGGCCAGAGGTTATTGGAAAAGAAAAAAGCACCAGCGGAAACAAACACCATTAAAACGATTAATGGTTTCATAATTTTTGTTAATGATAGCCCAGAAGCTTTCATTGCTGTAAGTTCATTGTGTTCTCCTAAGTTTCCAAATGCCATAATGGAAGCAAGCAGAATAGAGAGAGGAAGAGCTACAGGAACCCATGTAGCAGAAGCATAAAATAGGAGTTCCAGAATAATGTACCATTCTAGTCCTTTACCCATAAAATCATCAACATATAACCATACAAATTGGAGGTCTAATATGACCATCCAAATCATAAAATTAAGAATGAAAGGACCTATAAAAGCTTTAAGAACAACCCACCCAAGTTTTTTCAAGACAGAGTGTATTTAATTAGTTTAGGAATATAGAACGGTAAAAAAGGAAGAATGTTATCCGCCTATAACTTGTTTTAATTTTGCAACTGTATTGTCCCAGAGAAGTTTCGCTCCATCCATCTCATTTTCTTCAGCAAAATCGGTAATAATCAAAGCTACTTCTTTTGTAAGAGGATCTATGTTAATTAACATTTCAAAGTAGTAATCTTCACCTTCATCATCTTCCCATTGAAAACGAATGGAATCGCCCTTTTTTTGTTGCATTAATTTTGCAACCTCTTCATCTCCATCCCAAAAAAAAGTATATCGATCATCTTTAATGTTTACATCATCAGCGTACCATTCAGATAGTCCGCTGGGGGTAGTGATACACGTAAATAAGATATTTGGTGACGTATTGACTATATATTCTAATTCGTATTTAATTTTTTTCATTCCAACAATGTCTTTTTTGCTCAAAAATTTGAACTTGCACAATATAACAATAATAATAGGTTTACAATGTCATTTTTGTATTAAAGGCTCCAAAATTTCATTTTCGGTCAATTTTTACAGAAATAAAAAAGTCTTGCAAAATATCCTTTAAGAAATATCTTCTAGTTAAAGAGAATTTATATATTTGCGCCCTTCTAATCATGGCGCGGTAGCTCAGTTGGTTAGAGCGCAGGATTCATAACCCTGAGGCCGCGAGTTCAAATCTCGCTCGCGCTACTAGAAAGCTGGATTTTTATCCAGCTTTTTTTATACCCTTTTTTTATGAATGTCAATTCAATAAAAAAGATAGTGTATGAAAAACAGGCGGTTAGCCTGCTTTTTGGTACAAGCCCAACCAATATTCACTGAGCGTAGCGAAGTAAATCTCATAATAGAAATTCATGAATATTTTCTTGCGCTAGGAATTGCGGTAGGTCTTGCGCTAGGAATTTTTACTATTCCAAAAAAGAAAGTATATTTGATTTACTAACATTTATTTTATGAAAAAGATATTACTAAGTTTTTTATTTCTGCTATTTTTTGTATCAATTAAATCTCAGAACGCTCTACTGTGGTCAAATGACATGAGTAACGCTAGTGATTGGGTTATAACTAACACAAGTGTACCTTCTACGAACGAATGGTACCACCAAGATGGATCGGATTTGTCTACTCCAGCAGGATTAGGGGATTTTGCTTCTACAACGGCTTCTAATGGTTTCTTTATGTTGAGCTCTAATGATGCTCCAGGAAATACAGATGGTGATGGAACACCAATTGTTACGGATCTGACAATTGCTGCTCCTATAGATTTATCTGCTACGAATGTGGTTACAGGACAAGCTGAAATGTTTGTTACGTTAACTTTCGAACACAACTTCAGATGGTGGCAAGATATTAGAGAGGTTCATGTTTCTGGAGATGGCGGCGCCAACTGGACTGTTTTTCCAATTTCAGATGCAAATGGAAACCTTACAGGAGCTATGGGTCAAAGCACAGATAACCCTGAAGTAACAACAGTAAATATATCTTCTGTTGCTGGTGGATCGAATAACGTTTTGGTTCGTTTTCATTACGATGATCAAGATTTTTGGGGTTGGTATTGGGTAGTTGATGATGTTAAAATTAATGTACTAACCGCAAATGATTTAGCTGAGGTAACTTCTTATTTTGGGTCTAACGGTTTACCTTACTTTTCTATTCCTACTTCTCAAATAGCTCCTATTGATTTTTACTCTGTTGTTTCTAATGTTGGATATGCTGATCAAACAAATTCTATTGTAACGGTTGATGTTAATGCAGGAACTTTTACCGGTACATCTGCAGGAATGACTCTTGCTCAAGGTGCAACAGATACATTAAACGTAACCACTCAATATACTCCTGCAGCTTTAGTTGGTAGTCATGCAATTGCTTATTCTATTTCTGCTGCTTTATCTGACGATAACCCTTCAGACAATGTTGCGATCGACTCATTTGCCGTTACTAATTACATATACGCACGTGACAGAGGTGTATATGAAGGACAAGGTGGTGGAGAATTTGGCTCTACAGGTGACTATGATTTCGAGGCTGGAAACGATTTTCAAATTTTTGCCGACCAACAGGCTTTTGGTATTGATGTTGTAATTGGATCAGGTACCCCGAGTGGAACCATTATTTATGGTAAAATTTATGAATGGGATGGGAGTGATTATAATTATTTAGATGAATCGGAAGAATACGTTGTAACTTCAAACGACGTTTTAAGCAACGCAAATATTACGTTACCTTTGTCGACAGCCCCTACTTTAAATGCAGGCAGTAAATACCTCGTGGTGGTTGGATGCTATTCTGAATTTTATTATGGTGAGAGTGGATATTCGCCAAATCAAACAAGTTTCGTCTTATATGGTGGATGGGGTGGTTCTGGCGCCCAATATTACACAAATAATACTCCTATGGTAAGACTTAATTTTGAACCGTGTTCAAGTTCTAGCTCTATTGCTGAAACAGTTTGTGATACATATACTGCGCCTTCCGGCGCTGTATATTCGTCTACTGGAATTTATACGGACACCATTCTAAATGCAGTTTTCTGTGACAGCGTTATAACTATTGACCTAACAGTAAACTATTCTT
>Ga0181564_10004426_pt1 | contig 11880 bp, 14 predicted proteins | sample 011ome_24_FD_134512 | JGI IMG/M metagenome (GOLD analysis project Ga0181564, IMG submission 134512) | Coastal salt marsh microbial communities from the Groves Creek Marsh, Skidaway Island, Georgia - 011513CT metaG (megahit assembly) | ecosystem: Environmental > Aquatic > Marine > Intertidal...
AGAGAGTCAAGTACCTAAACAACCGAGATCTGCTGGCACAGATACACGCCAGCAAGAACACCTACTGCTCATACGTGACGCCCGAGGACGCACAGTATGACCTCATAGTGCCCAATCTAAAGAAAGTCAACGCCAGTGCGGTGGCACAGGCACGTAAGGCCAAGGCCAAGCGTTTGACACAGGAAGCCTGGGAGGAGGCCAAGGCGGCCGGACTCAAGAAGATAAAACTAGTGGACTACACTGTCAGTCCAAGGAAGATAGACAAGACGGATCTGGTGTTCAGGGTCATGATGTTTGACCATGTGCCCATGGACGATGAGAGAAAGAAGAATCCCAAGACCACAGCGGACCATCACAGCAAGGTCAACTTCCCACCATTCCAGCACTACAAGTTTGACAAAAAAGGCAAACTGGTGTGCGTGGGCAAAAGCCATTGGGTGGGTGGAATGAGCAACGGACACTTCTCTGCTGACCATGGCAAGATGACCAACACCCTGGCCATGATGTACATGAAGTTGTGTGAGAGATATGGTACCAGGGCCAACTGGAGGGGGTACACCTACAATGACGAGATGCAGTCACAGGCCTTGATGCAGTTGAGTCAGATCGGACTACAGTTCGATGAGTCGAAATCAGACAACCCTTTCGCATACTACACGGCGGCGATCACAAACAGTTTCACGAGGATACTCAACATAGAAAAGAAGAATCAAGCAATCAGGGACGACCTATTGGAGTTCAACGGCATGATGCCCAGTTTCACGAGACAGAACGAGAACGAGACCGCAGGACCGTCATACCAGAAGAGAATGAAGACCGCACACGGTGACGTGCATGAGGTCAACAAGACCACGCTGAAGAAGTTGAACAAGACACTGAAGAAAAAAGGCAAACTGGACTCTGATGATTTTGACGACGTGCAATTCAAGAACAAGATCGACATGACCAATCACAAACCAACAGTCAAGAAGAAATGGTAATCAATGGCATTCTTTAAAAAGGTAGCCTGTTTCACGGACATACACTTTGGCCTCAAGGGCAACAGTCGTATACACAACGATGACTGTGAGGAGTTCGTCAAGTGGTTCATCGAACAGGCAAAACTGCACGGATGTGAGACCTGCATATTCCTAGGTGACTGGCACCATCACAGATCAGCAACAAACGTTTCCACGATGAACTACACAGTTTCCAACATGGAGAGACTGGGTGCGGCATTCGAGAAAGTGTACGTGATAATGGGCAATCATGACCTGTACTACAGGGACAAGAGAGAAATCAACTCAATGGAGTACATCAGGAATATACCAAACATACACATAGTAAACGAATGGTTGGTCGAGGATGATGTTGCTATCATTCCATGGGTGGTGCAAGACGAATGGAAAAAGATTGAAAAAATGAAACAGAAGTACGTGTTCGGACACTTTGAATTGCCATACTTCAAGATGAACGCAATGGTAGAAATGCCAGACGTGGGCGGAATACAGACGGACCACTTCGCGGGGTGTGGCAAGGTGTTCTCAGGACACTTCCACAAGAGACAGTACATGAAGAACGTCACATACATGGGCAATGCCTTCCCGCACAACTACGCAGATGCATGGGACGATGATCGAGGCATGATGATATTGGAATACGGGGCCGAACCCAAGTTCATTAACTGGCCTGACATGCCGAGATACATCACGATAAAAGTTTCAGAACTGTTGGAAGATCCAGACAAGTACCTAAAACCAAAGATGTATGTGAGGGTAACGCTTGACATAAAGATCAGTTACGAGGAAGCCAACTTCGTGAGGGAAACATTCATAGACAAGTACCAACTGAGGGAACTACAACTGATACCAGAACAGGTGGACAACGCACAACAACCGTTAGTAGAAGTGCAGAAGTTTGATAGCGTGGACCAGATCGTAATCAAACAGTTACAGGGTGTGGACTCAGAAGTCTACGACAAGAACGTATTAACAGCAATTTATAATGATTTAGATGTCCAACAATAAAACAATCAAAACACCAACGTTTGTCGTCGAACCACAAGGTTTCACCTATTTTAGAAGTCCATGCGGAAAAATGGGATTTGTCACCATCAGTAAGTGTTGTAGTTCATCTATAATCAACTGGTGCCAGCATACCAAATGGTTGGCTGTTAATACTCATCTAGACGACAATAAAAGAAAATATCTAGTGATATTACGTGATCCTATCGATAGGTGGATTAGCGGTTTCAGTACATATCTTTCTATAAACAACATAGATGTAAAAACCATTGATCACAAATACTGGAAAATTTTTAAAGATGTTGTGGTTTTTGATAGACACACCTTGCCACAATACAAACATTTGATACCTATAAAATTAGAAAACATAATTGCTATAGATTTTGATCGTGTAAGAGATGGGAGTTTATTAAAAATTTTCAGAACCGCAGGGTATGACAAAGAGATACCACATCTCAATAGCTCAAATGATAATGATGTAAAAATTAAAATTTTCCTTAGAAATATGATAGATGAGGATCTGGTGTTTAAGAATCGATTATACAAGGTATACGAGAAAGATTATTGGTTACAATATCACTTGCTTGACAAGGATGTGCCTGGTATCCTTTTAAAGGACATGGTGGATTTGAATGAAAAGAATTAGTAAGAAGAAATTGTTGAAGGTACTCAAAGGCGACCTCGAAGTAAAAATGACAAAAGATGAAATCTTTGATATGTTCAAAAATCCTCCAACACAGGAGGAATGGCTAAACGGATATAAAAGATGGGTTGAACAACGAACACTCTCAACCCCGCTAGAAGTTTACGAAGCAATAGAGAACGTAGGCAAAAAGAAACGTAGGAAAAAGAATGTTAACGATTAAGGAACTTACGGTAAAGAACTTCATGAGTGTGGGCAATCAGGCCCAGGCCATAGACTTCTCAAACAAGAGTCTAGTGCTTGTTATCGGTGAGAACATGGATCTAGGCGGGGATGACGCAGGTGCCAGGAACGGTACCGGTAAGACCACAATTATCAATGCATTGAGTTATGTGTTCTTTGGTGAAGCACTGACAAACATCAGGAGAGACAATCTTGTTAACAAGACCAACGAGAAAGGCATGTTGGTAAGTGTAAAGTTTATAAAGAACGGAGTGACCTACACAATCGAGAGAGGACGTAAACCGCAGATATTCAGATTCTATGCCAACGACATAGAACAGAACACAGAGAGCAACGAAGCACAAGGTGAGAACAGGGAGACACAGGTGGAGATCAACAAACTGATGGGCATGACCCATTCCATGTTCAAGAACATCATCGCACTGAACACCTACACACAACCGTTCCTGTCCACCAAACAGGCAGAGCAGAGGGAAATCATAGAACAACTGCTGGGCATAACACTACTCTCACAGAAAGCGGACCTGTTGAAGGAAAAGCAGAGGCCACAAAACAGATGCTGACCGAGGAGAAGATGCGTATAGACGCCAAGGTTGCCTCCAACGAAAAGATACAGGAGTCCATAGAGAGTTTGAAAATAAGATCAAACGCCTGGGCTAGCCAGAAAGACGATGACATAAAGAGTTTCAAGGAAGCGATCGCGGAACTGGAGAAAGTGGACAGCGAGATCGAGATAGAGAAGCACAAGAAACTGCAGAAGAGGAATGAACTACAGACCATGTTGAGAAGCCTCGAGAAAGAGAAAGCATATCATGAGGATTCCTTGACAAAAGCAGAAAGCACTGTTAGTAAAACAAACGCAGATCTAGAATACGCTGAACAACAGAAATGTCCAACATGCGAACAGGAACTGCATGACGACAAACACACACACCTCGTGGACAAACTCAAAGTACAACTGACGGAATCCACAGACTACGTGACGAAACTGAAGTCAGACCTAGCCAAAATACAGGAAGGCATAGACGAGGTGGGAGATCTCGGACAGGTGCCTGAAACATACTATGACACCATAGACGAGGCGTACAACCACAAAGGTTCACTACAGGATCTGAAGAGGCAGTTGGAACAGACAGAGAAGAAAGAAGACACCTACGCAGAACAGATTGCGGAGATGACCAAATCCGCGATACAGGAAGTGGACTATGAAAAGGCCAACGAGTTGGAGGACCTACACAGGCACCAAGAGTTCTTGTATAAACTGCTGACAGCAAAAGATTCATTTATAAGGACCAGGATCATAGAACAGAACTTGACGTATCTTAACCAAAGGCTAGCATACTTCTTGGGCAAGGTCAAACTGCCACACACAGTCACATTCCAATCAGATCTAACAGTGCGTATCGAAGAACTGGGCAGGGAACTGGACTTTGACAACTTGTCAAGAGGTGAAAGGAACAGGTTGATCCTGAGTCTGAGTTGGGCATTCAGAGATGTGTGGGAGAGCCTTTATCAACAGATCAACTTGCTGTTCATAGACGAACTAGTAGACGCGGGCATGGACATAAGTGGTGTTGAGAGTTCCATGGCCGTGCTCAAAGACATGAGCAGGACTCAGAAGAAGAACATATTCCTGATATCTCACAAAGACGAATTGGTAAGCAGAGTGAACAGTGTACTTAAAGTTGTAAAAGAGAACGGATTCACCAATTATGCCAATGATGTAGATATAATAGTGTAATGAGGGCAATACCATGTTTTGTACACAACCATTTAATCATATAGACGTCGTAGTCGAGAACGACAAAGTACTTCTACAGCCATGTAACGTGTGGAACGCTGAGAAACTTAACATAAAAGATTATAAAAATAGCATACAACAGGTAAAAGATACGCTATCCAAAACATATTATTATCCAGGATGTGAGGTTTGTTTTAACGAGGACAAAAACAATGTTAGATCAAGGCGTGTGGCTCAAAATAAGTTTTCGCAAGACAACAATCTTTCAACACAGAAGTTACAAAGTCTAGGTGTAAGATACGGTACTTTGTGTAATAGCAAATGTATGATTTGTAGTCATCATCGGTCGTCGTCATGGGTAACAGATGCTGAAAAACTAGGTTTAGAAATAAAAGATCAACACAGATTTAAGAAAAGTCTGCTTCCTGGTGTTGAAGTTTTCTTTGAAAATTTTGATCTCGATAATCTAAAATTTGTTGAGTTCCATGGTGGCGAACCATTGATGCAGAAATACCCTACTGAGTTCTTACGAAAAATAAAAAATCTAGATCAACTGATTGTTAAGTTCAACACAAATCTGACTGTGTTGCCTGCTCCAGAACTACAGGAGTTGCTGAAAAAATGTAAAAGAGTTGATTTCCTTTTGAGTGTTGATGACACCGGGGACAGATATGAAATTTTGAGATTCCCAGGCAAGTGGGATATTTTCTTAAAAAACATGGCTATCATAAAAAACTTGAATTACAGGGTCATGGCATACAACTGTCTCTCATCGTTGAATATTTTTTACTGCGTGGACTTCTACAAATGGGCAACTAAAAATTTCGGTGTTGAAGTTCATTCTCAATTCGTGACAGACAATAAAATATTGGATATAAGTTATCTCCCCCAACACGCCAAAGACGTGGTGTTAGAAAAGTTAAAAAATTATAAAGGCAAAATATTTGATTCAATCAGGAACAAATTAAATATTCAAAAAGACGATCGTAGTGATGGACTTGTAAAATACATTTTAGATCTAGATCGCATAAGGAACACAAACTACCCAGAGGTTTTCAAAGAATGGTACACGATATTAAACAAAAAATAGTATGTTCTGGTAATCCAGACGGACACCCGGATGATCATAATTGGCAACACACAGTGGCTCACGGTGTGAGAGAATATTTGCCAGACACTGAATTTGTACATTCATCAAATGGCCACGACCTACGTTTATGGGACGACCAGCGCCGTAACTCTTTCGTGGAACTAATAAAAAATTCTACAGTTTTCATAAACGCATCAAAAATCTATCAATTAGGACAGTTACAGTTATTGAATCTGGCCTATGATACTGCAATACAAAACAGAATCCAGGACTACACTATTATTAACATAGGAAGCACAGCAGAATTTGACCCAAATCAATTTGAAATGTACAGCATAGAAAAAAATGCTCTCAAAGAAAGAAGCAGGCAATTGGCCAGTAAAGGATTCCGATCATCACACATCACAATTGGTAATTTAGATCATGTAATGGACATTGGCAAGACTATCAAGTTAGTTTTAGAGCATGATCCGTTTCTTTCTATGGTAAAGATAGAACATTAGTAATATTACCAGCATTTTTATGTTGACAGAACCACTTCTTACATGCTTTAATTACAACAACGTTAATTAATGTTATCGTACGACAATAAAGGAAGGACAATTAATATGTCAAATGAAACACACGACGCTATCATGACAGAGATACAAACTTACTCAGAAGAGAATGGGAAGTTCGTTGATAAGGGTGTAAAAGCCTCTGCAACAAGAGCCAGAAAGGCCCTAGCAAACTTATCTAAACTGATCAAAGCAAGAAGAAAAGAAATTCAAGAAGTGAAGAACGCGGCCAAGACTGCGGCGTAATCAATCATTGGATTTTGCAAAACCCAAGGCCTCCGGCTAGCAATAGTCGGGGGTTTTTTTATGACTTAAGGATTCCCTTGCCATGAACCCTCACTCGTATGTGGCCGTTGTAGTAATCATTGGTTTCCAGAACCTTACGTGAGAATTGTTCACGTGCCTCAATATAGGACAGTTCCGCCTTTGACTTACAGTAGAAAAGTATCTCCCTCGTGAACTTGTCCTTGCCAAGTTTGTTGACGTCTATGGTGAGATCATCACTTGACCCGTAGTAGTCCTGCCAGTCAGAATCCACCTTGTACCTACGCTTGTTCTTCCTGCCCTTGAGCGGTGGCCTAGATCTCTTGAACCTGGCCAATTTCTTGCCTATGTACATCCTACCGTTGGTGGTGTTTGTTATGAGATAAACAAATCCCACTATGTCCTCTGGAATGGTGGTAATTTCTTTTCCTTGGTACGTCCAATGCATCTTGGTATTTAAAGCCAAAAAGATTGACCTATAAAGAAAACTCGTATAAACAAGTGCGATAGGCAAACTACAATTTCTTAAAAATTTCCAACAGGCAAACATAGCATCGCAACCAGTGAGCAAGGAAATGCGGCCGACAAGGCGACAGGTGAATCCTTAGATGCACACAGCAAAAAATGATGGGGCTCTTAGAAAAAGATAATCCCCAGGTTTACCAAGAACTATTATACAAGGGTTTGGTAGGCTCGCGTTGTAATGAATGAGCAAATGGGTACAGCACAACCGCCCAACTACGGTAGCGATGTATAGTGACTGCGAACTCACCACAGGGTTCAAGTCGGTTCGGCTAGAAATAGCCGAATTGTGACTGCTCATCTACCACAGGCGACGCATAAATGCGTCATTTTGTTTTACAACTGCGTAAGTTAAAAAAGAAACGAGCGTAAGCGAAGTTTCAGATGACTGTAAGTCATCTTTGCAAAGACCTTAAGTAATTGCAATGAAAACTTATGTATACGGTGATTCCTTCAGCAACAACGTGAAATGTGAATGTGAAACCGACGAGATGTGGTACGCACCTTTCGTGCAGGGCACCCTGGTAGATCGCACAAGAGTGGGCTCCAGCACAGACGAGGCGTTCTTGCGTATGCATCATGACGCGATCTGCGACCCCGGGTCGAGGTTCCTATTTGGTACTGGTTCCATGTACAGCAGGCTCACCAAGTACACGGACGGTCTGTTTGAGAATGAGATGGTGAGAGAACACCACACATTCGAGGATTGCCTGGATTACTTTGACACTGTTTATCTGCACGGCGATGGGGGCAAGATCATGCACCCGGACATATTTCATCACACCCTGGTGTGGGCACGTTATCTCACACAGATCATACTCACGGCATCACTGTTGCCACCGACCACGTCTTGGTTGGTTGTCCACATGCACTGTGATCGGGACGAATGGCAGAGCCCATACCACCCCATGGTCAAACCACTGTTGCAACGGATCAACGAAATACCCAACTACATCGGTCACCAGCACAGTTGTTACAGCCTGTGCAAGGAACACGGTGTACGAGCGGTCGACTGGCAGAAGTACGGGGCGGCCGGACATCAAGGTCCGGAGGGACAGCGACTGTTCGGAGACTACATCAAACAGATCACCGACGAGAGAAAGATATGGAACTAATCTTCGATCACACGCTGGGCAAACAGGAACACCAGGACCTTGTGATATGCCGACCCATGGCCATAGTGGACTCCGACGAGGAACACGAGGCGTTGGAGCGGGGATGGCTGGCGCTGGACCATCCGGTGATGGGACGTGAGGTGTTCTACCAGAGCCGTAGCACTCGGATAAACCTGGACCTTTACCGTCCACGTTACAAGCAACACCAGTACGAGGGCGAGGACATTGGAATAAAAATAATTGACGCATCCGAGATGGTCAAACTTTTGGGACTGCCACACATATACTCGCAGTACATGAAACGCAAGGAATTCACGCAGGACTACGATCCATTCTCCAACTACAACCCACGTGACCAGTTCATGATATTCTACACAGGCACCGCGGACAACATCCTGGGATTCACCAAGCAGAAGCGTTACAGGTACGAGGACGAGCACTACAGCACCATCGACAGTTACGACAGCAAGGACCTGCACGGCCTGGAGTCCGTCATACACGCCAACACCGTGCCCATATCAGACATAACTCTGGACATGGAGATCGAGTGGGCCGCCAACAACTACGTCAGTTACTTCTACATGGGATCGGGATACGAGCTGAGTTCGGAGTACAAGGCCAACTACCGAGGGTTCGAGTGGTGGACGGGCACCAAGTGGAGTAGTGACAAGAAACAGTATCGTAGGCTTTGCAAGAGAGATTCTAGGATCGAGTCTTTGCGGGACGTCGGAAACCTTTCACTGATCTCAGATAAGACTTAGACCAATTCCGGTAGTACGGACCCTTCTCCAGCATCCGGGAATACCTGTTGAGTTTAGACAAACGCTGTGCCAGGAACAGTATGTAGTGTCCGTTGTTGAGTTTGGCTGTCTTGACCTTTTCTTTTATTTTGGGATGATCCTCCAGTATAACCACGTCACGTGGCATGAAGGCCTGGTTCAACTTGTCCGCTATCTCCACTGTCTCCTTTGCGGTGTACTGGTCTGGCTCCGCTATGATCACCAACACGTCCTTCTCGTCGAAGTCGAAGTCCCAGATGTGTGTGAATATGGTGCCAAACTCGCCAATGCCGTCCAGTTCTAAAAATTTTACCTTGCCGTCCACGATGGCCTTCTGTGCGAACGGGCACGGTGGTAGGTTGCCGAACACGGGATTTGGCTTCGTTACGAAGTCCTTAATCCAGGTCCTGATCGTCTGTGTGGGTGTCTGGTTCTTGTGTTGAGTCGTCATGAATGTCCTTGATCCTTTGCAGTGCCTCGTCCAGCAGTCTGCTCTTGGTCTCCAATTTGGCTTTGAGCTCCGCAATCTCCTTGTTCTGCTCGCCTATCTTGTGTCCACAACTGTGGACGTCTTGTTCTCTGTGTTCCAGTTTGATCAACACCTGCTTCATCCGGCTCTCTTTGCTTTTGACTTTCGTCAGGGCATCGTCACGATCTTTTGTGATTTCTACTATTTCGGCTTTGAGTTCCTTGACTAGGTCTTTTTCGGACATATGTAAGTGTTAATTATCTGCATTTTTCGATACCATTATAGTATACTATATCTTAGAAGAAAGGTTGACCTGTTTTCTTGGTAGTTTCCATGTTGTCTTTTACTAATTGACCTATTATTTCACGTTCCTGTGGACTCATGGTATTGGCTTCGTCGTAGGTGACTCCGCCACGCATGAACCAACATATCTTCATCAGTTCGTGCTTCAATTCCTTTTGACTGTTCTCCATGTCCTTCAATGTTTTGATTATGTCAGATTCCGTTTGTGAGAGCAAGGTTATACGAAAAAATTTGATGTGTCGAAAGTTACGGGTACCTCGTATGTTGCCGGTGCACCTTTTTTGATCTGCTCTTCGGTGGCTTTCAGTTTCAGTGGTTTGACAGCACCCTGTCCTCGCAGTTCGGTCAACTTGCCTTCTATCTCTTTGATCAATGTCGCGTTTGCGTTATCAACAAACTCTTTGATGTGTGCTGGATCAGTGATCTCAGTGCCATCTGTCATTGTTATCAGGCTTATATTTTTTAAAAGTATGCTGGCGTTAAGATCAGTGAGTGCCTTGAAGGCTTCATTGAATTTCTTTGCTTTCTCCTCGTCTGAAAGTTGTGAATCTTGAATTGCTGTGTACATCTTCTGTTGTTGAAATGTTTGCAAAGACGTAGACGTCATGTCTTTGTAGGTCAAAGGCCTGACGGTGATTTTCAGTCCATCATCTAAAACCACGTGTCCGTCGACTTTCGTTGATCTAAGTTGGTCTAGGATTGCTGGCAAATTCACTGTATGAGAAACGTTTTCATTTGCACCCGGCACGTTGAAATTGATCTCCATGGTCTCACCGTATGTTGCTATCCTGATGGCAACCAAAATCGTATCAAGGTCGTAACTCTTGATCTGCCATGCATCTTTGATTTCGGGCACACAACTCTGTATCACATCCACAACACCCTGTCCGTTCATGAGAGCGTCAGGTGTTTTGAATCTTATCTCGTCCTTAGCAGTCATGGGCATCACCCCCAATTCGCCAGTTTGCGAGGGTGCGATCACGTGCGGTGGATAGTTGTTTCCCGACGGCAACGACACGTATATGGCCGGCTGTCTGAAGTACTTGTTTAATGGGTTTGCGTTTTCCGTCATTTTTTTATTCTATAAATATACACTAAAAGTGTATAGATGTCTATATTTATATGCGTATAAAAAGGTAAAATTTAAAGTCGTATGGACGAGAAACTGATACAGGATCTAATAGAAGAGCTCAAGAAAATCACGGGCACCAACCAAGCGAGAGCAAGGGCACTCGAGACAGACCTTAAGATGTTGAAGGCCAAAGTGCCTTTTACCACGGAAGAGCGTAGGCAACTGATTGATAAACTGGCCAGCACAAAAGAGCTCTTGAAAAAAGAGAAGAAACAAGTAGAGGGCATAGACAAAGTAATTGACAGCCAACGTGATCTAGTCAAAGCAAACGACGATGTGGTTGAAGGACTGAGAAAAGTTGGTAACAGTTTCATGGGTCTCGGGAAGGCGGCCTTTGAAGGATCAGGATCAATCAGTGCGTTCACTGACAATGTGCTAGGTTTTAAAACATTAGGTAACAGACTGGACGTAAACATAGAGACTTTCAGACAACTTTCACAGACAGGTGCAAACTTTGGACAGAGCATAGTTGAACTAAGGACAGCGGCGGCCAATGCGGCATTGCCACTTGATGACTTTGCTAGCCTTGTTGCCAACAACGCATCTAACCTGGCGGCACTTTTTGGATCAACCACGCAAGGCGCACAGAGGATTGCTGAACTTGGACGTATCACTAGAGAAGTTGGTATAGAAAGATTGGCTCCATTAGGACTTACTGTAGATGAAATCAACGAAACGTTGCTTCTGAATTTAGATTCACAGAGAAGGACAGGTATACTGAATCAACTCACAGACGCCCAAAGAACAGCAAGTGCTATAAATTTCGCTGAACAGTTAGATAGGTTAGCAAAACTTACAGGACAGCAGAGAGATGAATTAAGATCACAGATAGAGGCTCAACGTAGTAATGAAAGATTCCAGGCGGCACTCCAAGGACAGACAGATGAGACACGTCAGAGACTTCAAGGCTTTGCGGCAACAGTGGCCGGTATATCACCCGAACTAGCGGAAGGTTTCCAAGACTTGATTGCAAACGCAGGAGTCCCGGTTACTGAGTCAGCGTTAGCACTTGTCCAAAA
>Ga0181564_10004433_pt1 | contig 11873 bp, 9 predicted proteins | sample 011ome_24_FD_134512 | JGI IMG/M metagenome (GOLD analysis project Ga0181564, IMG submission 134512) | Coastal salt marsh microbial communities from the Groves Creek Marsh, Skidaway Island, Georgia - 011513CT metaG (megahit assembly) | ecosystem: Environmental > Aquatic > Marine > Intertidal zone...
AATCTGTAGGCCCCTGCAAGTTTTTCTTTGTTGTGTTCCACAATATCAGATGATGGTAGAAGGCATCGTAGTGATCGAGGTCTTTTTCTTGATCGGTTCCTTCACCGACTTCTCGAAATGAAACTTCGCGAAGCCTGCCAATTTCTTTCAGAATATTGGGGATTAATTCGGCGGTAGAGAAGAAAACTTCAAACCCATTTCGCTCCAGGAATTTGCAATTCATTTGTTTAATATTCTCGATATCTTCCTCCAATAATTTTGGTTGAATGGGATCAATAATTGGTTTGGGTTTTGATGTTTTGGGCAAGCGACTTTTCAGATCAATCTTTTTTGGACTTAAAGATTTTGATAAAACAAAAGTTTTCGCTCTGAGGTAATTACAAAGTGATATTTTATCGTGATAAGCTTCCAATTCTTTTGGTCGAATAAGATTTCCAATTCTAATTTGGATTTTTCTTTTGGATTGCGATAGTGCTTCAGCCGGTAATCTTAAGGTTTGTATCAAGGGGTTTATTTTAGCCAAAAAGTAAAACCATCTTGAGTTTTTTGAATGAAAATAAACGGGTAGGAAGGGTACATTTTCTTGATTGAGCAACGCTATCATCTTGTGATTCCAGAGTTGGTCAACGGGGAATTGGTTTTGATGGTCTTTTTTGGTTGCGACTTCACCAGCGGGGAAAATTCCGAGGCATCCTCCTGATCTTAGGTGCGCTATGGCATTTGTAATTCCTGCCCTACCTTTTTGGAATTGATTTTTGTTTTTAAAAGGATTTACAGGGAATATGAGTGAACGTAGGGGGTTGACTTCATGGAGCATAAAATTCCCGAAAATCTTGAAGTCATTGCGTTTTTTACCAATCAAGTGCAATAGCAACAGGCCATCGATCAGTCCCAAAGGATGGTTGGCAATGACGACGAAAGGCCCTTCTTTTGGAATTTTATTTAAATCAATCTCATTAAATTTAAATCGAATGGAAAAACTATGTAAGACACCTCCTACAAAATCAAATTTGCTTTTGGAATAATTTTTTTTTTATGATTTTATTGATTGCCTCTAGGCAGGTCAACTTGTATATCAACCAAGTCAGGAGTTTACCTATAAATGAGTTGGTATTGAATCCAAGGGCATGGGTGATTGATTTTGGGGCGATCAATTTCAAAACAGTTGGGTTAAGCAGTACCCTATAAATTTAGGGAATTTGCTTTAGATCGATAAGGGGGCTATTTCTTTAAGCGCTCTTAAATGCTTTTAATTTTTCGATCAGTTCTGGCACTACCTCAAAAGCATCCCCTACTACTCCATAATCAGCAGCTTTAAAGAAAGGGGCTTCTGGGTCAATATTGATGACTACTTTGACTTTGGAGGAGTTGATTCCAGCGAGGTGCTGAATGGCTCCAGATACCCCCACTGCAATATAGAGGTTAGAGGCAACGGGTTTTCCGGTTTGCCCAACATGTTCGCTATGGGGTCTCCAGCCCATATCAGAAACGGGTTTGGAGCATGCAGTGGCTGCTCCTAGGGTGTCGGCCAAATCTTCAATCAGATGCCAATTTTCGGGACCTTTCAAACCCCGACCCCCAGAGACTACGATATCGGCATCGGCAATGGTCACTTTACCAGTCGATTTTTCTACCTTTTCCACTTTCAAATTTAAAGCGGTATCGACAACTGATCCATGCTCAATGCTCATCTGTTTTGAATTCTCAAAAATTCCGAAAGAATTGTTGGACAATCCAATGATATTAATTTCATTTTCTAGCATACAAGTGTTGAATGCTTTGTTGGTAAAACATGAGCGTTTTACAGTGAGGGGTTCAAGTTGGAGGGGAAGTCCCACTACATTTGAGGCGTAGCCAGCAGACAAAGATACTGCCAATTGAGGAGCCAAATATTTTGCATTGGCACTAGAACTTAAAAGAATTAATTTGCTGCTCTTTTCTTGCACAATTTTGGTGATGTTTGCTGCATATTGTAGGACTGTAAAATCCTCCACTGAAGGATCGTCAATTTGGATCAATCGATCGATTCCATAAGCTTCAAGGGGTTTTGGGTCTTGTTGGTTAAAACTGACGGCAATCAATTCAACGCCGAGATTGTCCGCAATGGCTCGGCCATAGGAGGCCAACTCGAATGCAGATTTTTTAAATTTTCCGTTTTCAGATTCTGTATAAACTAAAATACTCATTTGTTGTGTCTCTATATTACTTTGGCTTCGTTGTGAAGTAGATCGATGAGATGGTCAATGTTGTTGGCATCGATCATTTTGACAGCACCTTTGGGAGCAGGTTTTTCATATTTTGAAATGGAGGATCTAATTTCACTTTCAAGGGCGGGTACAACCGTCAAACTTTTTTGTCGGGCTTGCATGATCCCTCTCATATTGGGGATAATCAGATCCTTTTCCTCCACCAGTCCTTTTTGAGCACCAATTACCAGAGGAAGCTGACAGCTAACCGATTCAATGCCTCCATCAATTTCGCGTTGGGCTTTGGCGGTATTGCCTTCTACTTCAAGTCCGATGCAATTGGTAACGAAATTATACCCCATCAATGCAGAAAGCATACCGGGCACCATGGCTCCATTGTAATCAATAGATTCTCTACCTCCAATGATCAAATCATAGTTTTCCTCCTTGCAGTGGGCACTTAATTGTTGCGCTACCTGATAGCCGTCTGTGGGGTTGAGATCGACCCTAAAGGCCCTGTTGGCACCAATGGCCAGGCACTTCCTCAAGGTAGGTTCGCAACTGGCATCCCCGACAGTAATGACTGTAACCTCTGCTTGTTGTTTTTGTTGAAACCAAATCGCTCGAGTCAGTCCAAATTCGTCGTTGGGGTTGATAATAAATTGCACGCCGCCTTTGTCAAAGGCAGTTCCATCCCCTACAAAATTTATTTTTGAGGTGGTGTCAGGAACATGACTGATGCATACCAATATTTTCATAAATGGATATTTATTGCAATCATTTAATCGATTGTATTACTAAATTTAAAAATTAAAAGACAAAAAATGGATTAGAAATTTTATTAATTAATCGTTACGAAGTTATTAAAAAATATTATGCGTGCATAATAATATTTAATACTTTTTTCTTATCAGAAGGGGATAAGCAGTGATACTTGGCCCACCTTAAATCGGTCGATAATCTTATGGTTTATGAAGGTTTCTACTTTAAGAAATGATTGCAGGGCAATCTGATTTGGAAATTGAAAAGCTGGTTTAATCAGTAAAGTGTTTTTTTTGGTCTGCCTTAAATGGAATTGAAGAACTAGATCAACCAAAAGTTAGTGAGGGGATATTGAAGATTCGATTGATCTTAATTCAAAATACAGCCAAAAATCAACACTTGCAATCCGTGTTTGATTTTCTGCAATATTCATATAAGGTCATCCCCTTATATCGCTTGAATAACTTATCAAATTTTTCTTTGGAGGGATAGCCACAAATTCTCCATATGCGATCCAAATCGTTGTTGATTTTGTGACAGTCTTCGGACTTGATGATGCTATCGGCAATGGAAATAGCATACAGCAGTTTTTGCTTGTCAGTCTCTTTGATGATGACTTTATGGTGTTCGGTTTGTTGCCCCATTTCGATATAAATATAAAAAAAAATGGGAATTAAACTAACCGACAAAAAGTAATTTGAAAATCAAGCGGGCTATCCCATTAGAGATTGGACTTTCATCGCCAATCCCATGTCTCCATCAATCTTGATCTGTCCCCCCATAACTGCCATCATGGGGTTGAGTGAACCATCCCTAAGTTTTTCCAATACCTCGGTCGATACGGTTATGGTGCAATCTGCTTCCAAGTCATCCACAGTAACGGTATTTTGTTCACCATTACCGTCGATATATATAGCATTTCCATCAACCATAAATTTCAGGGTGCCTCCAAGTGGAGAGGCATTTTCCGCCCTTTTTTCAAACTGTTCAAAAACTTTTTCGTGGCTCATTGTATAATATTTGAAGCAAATTTATAAAAAAATGTATCCCTCCCAATTTTAATCTATTGGTATAAATCAACAGGACATTTTTCCAATCAATTTTAAGGTTGTAAATGCCCTATCATTTAATTATGAAATCTAAAACTACTATTCCCATTCCATCAACCATAAAAAATTTACTCGTTGAGAGGAAACTATTGGTTTTTTTACCCATTTTGTTATGCACGCATAGTATTTTTTAATAGATTTGTCAAAAACCAAATCATGCAGTACAGAATAAAAAATGTTGCCGTATTGGGCTCAGGCGTCATGGGATCCGGAATAGCGTGCCAATTGGCCAATGTAGGACTCCAAGTATTGATGTTGGACATTTTACCCCAGGGATCATCCGACCCCAAAACAAACAGAAACAGTGTCCCCCAAAATGCGCTGGACAAAGCCATCAAATCCAAACCTGCCCCGCTCTACAGGAAAGAATACGCCAGTAGAATAACCATAGGAAATCTAGAAGACGATTTTGAAAAAATTAAAGATGCCGATTGGATCATTGAAGTTGTAGTAGAGCGACTGGACATTAAGCAGCAAATTTTTGAAAAGGTTGAAAAATATAGAAAACCGGCTAGTATTGTAAGCTCCAACACCTCTAGTATTCCTATCTCTCAATTGTCTCAAGGCAGATCAGAGGAATTCAAAAAACATTTTTGTGGCACCCACTTTTTCAATCCACCGAGGTACCTCAGGTTACTTGAAATTATACCCATTGCTGAAACCGAACCCGAGTTGGTGGATTTCTTGATGCACTTTGGTGAAATCAACTTGGGAAAACAAACCGTCTTGTGCAAAGATACCCCTGCATTTATTGCCAACCGAATTGGGGTCATGTCGGGGGTGAAAGTGTTTGATTTGACCCAAAAATACGACCTTAGCATTGAGGAGGTCGATGCCTTGACTGGGGCACTCATAGGAAGACCCAATACAGGAACTTACCGATTGCAAGATCTAGTTGGCTTGGATACAGGGGAGAAAGTCACCCAATTTGTCGTTAATAATGTCCAAAACGATTCCTTTTTTGAATCCTTAGGCAAGGCCCCTGAAACAAAATTCATGACCTTTCTTTTGGAAAACAATTTTTTGGGCAACAAAACAGGAAAAGGATTTTACCACAAGACCGATCAAAAAGATCAAAACGGCAAAACCATCATCAACGCTCTGGATCTCAAAACACTGGAATACAAACCCAGTATCCGACCTAAGAACCCTATCCTTAAGGAGGCCAAAGCCATCGAAAACATGCAGAAACGCATGCAGTTTTTGATGGATTATGAAGGGAAAGAGCGTCTTTTTCTCAAGGATTATTTCGCAGCAATTTTTGCGTATGCTGCCCAACGCGTGCCTGAAATTTCAGACCAATACTATCCGGTAGATGATGCCATGAGAGCTGGGTATGTCTGGGATTACGGCCCTTTTGAATATTGGGATTTGATCGGGTTCCAAAATGGGTTAGAGATGATCGAAGTTTCGGGAGCTGAAATTCCCGATTGGATTCTGCAAATGCAAAAAGCGGGAGCGGAACAATTTTACAAATTCGAAAAAGGAGAAAAAAAATACTTTGATTTGGACCATCAGGCCTACAAAACGGTACCCGGATCCAATGGCTTTGTCATTTTGGAAAGCTTTCGCGAAAACACACCCCTCATCAAAAACAGTGAATGTACGGTTCACGACATTGGAGATGGCGTGATGTGTTTGGAATTTCAAAGCAAGAGCAACGCCATCGGCGAAGGGATTGGTATGGCCATGGCCGAAGCCGTTGACAAAGCCGAAAATGAGGGCTGGAATGGTTTAGTGATTGGCAACAACGCCAAGCAATTCAGTGTAGGGGCAAATTTGATGAACATCGGGATGCTCGCCATGCAAAAACAATTTGACACCTTGGATCAAATGGTTGCCGATTTCCAATCGGTTAACATGCGAATCCGAACTTCAAAAATTCCAGTGGTGGTTGCCACTCAGGGTTATGTTTTTGGTGGAGGTTGTGAAATCACCATGCATTGTGATGCTGCAATAGCAGCGGCAGAGTCCTACATTGGATTGGTGGAAGTAGGGGTTGGTTTGATCCCGGGAGGAGGGGGAAGTAAAGAATTTGCCCTAAGGGTCTCCGATGGTTTTTACGAAGGAGATGTTCAAATGCCCATGTTGATCGACCACTTTAAATCCATCGCAACGGCAGCTGTTTCCACTTCGGCCTCTGAAGCTTTTGATCTGCACTACCTTTTGGAAAACCGTGACGCCATTTCCTACAACCTTCAAAGAAACATTGGTTTGGCCAAAGAAAAAGTACTGGAGCTCGCCAAAGATTATATCCCCCCTTCTCCGAGAGAAGACATTGAAGTATTGGGGAGAGCTGGATTGGGAGTGCTCTACTCTGCCATCAACGAATACCGATTGGGGAAATTCATGTCGGAGTACGATGAGGAAATTGCGCGTAAATTGGCCTACGTAATGTGTGGAGGTGACTTGACCAGTCCGCAAAAAGTGAGTGAACAATATTTGCTCGATATCGAACGCGAAGCCTTCATGAGCCTATTGGGAAATCAAAAAACCCTGGACAGAATACAATACTTATTGATGAACAACAAGCCCCTAAGAAACTAAAGATATGGAAGCATACATTGTAAAAGGATACAGAACTGCAGTAGGAAAAGCCAAAAAAGGTGGGTTTAAAAACTACCGCTCCGATGATATGGCCGTTGATGTTTTAAAACATTTGGTCGCTCAAGTACCGGCTTTGGATCCCACCACAGTGGACGACGTGATTGTTGGCTGTGCCAACCCTGAGGGAGAGCAAGGCCTTCAGGTAGGTCGGCTCATTTCCGCCAGAGCATTGGGCATCGAAGTCCCGGGGATCACCATCAACCGCTATTGTGCCTCCGGTTTGGAAGCCATTGCAATGGCAGTGGCCAAAATCAAAGCCGGTATGGGACATATCTACATTGCTGGAGGTACGGAGAGCATGAGTCTTATTCCCATGACCGGATATAAGCTGTCTCCCAGCTACAAAGCCAACATGGAAAACATCAATTACCACGTCAGTATGGGAGCCACTGCAGAAGCAGTAGCCGAAAAATTCAACATCAGTCGTGAGGCAGCCGACGCTTTTTCTTTTGCATCCCACCAAAAAGCGGCGAACGCCATAGATCAGGGGTATTTTGAATATGAAATTGTACCCATTACGGTGGAGGATGTGTATGTTAAAGACGGAAAAAAAGTCAGCAGTTCCCACACCGTATCGGTGGATGAAGGCGTTAGAAGAGATACCACCATTGAAGGGCTGTCCAAATTAAGGGCGGTATTCAAACAAGGAGGTATCATCACTGCTGGCAATGCTTCACAAACTTCGGATGGAGCAGCCTTTACCTTGGTGATGAGCGAAGAAAAAGTCAAAGCCTTGGGATTGGCTCCACAAGCCCGGATGGTCGCCTGTTCGGTGGGAGGAGTCGATCCACTCTATATGGGTATTGGACCCTGTGAAGCCATTCCCAAGGCATTGCAACAAGCGGGGCTAAAATTGTCTGATATTGAGCAAACAGAGCTCAACGAAGCCTTTGCCGCTCAAGCCCTGGCCGTTATTCAAGAAAGTGGTCTGGATCCCGATACCGTCAACGTCAATGGAGGCGCCGTGGCCATGGGTCACCCGCTGGGGTGTACTGGAGCCAAGCTCACCATTCAATTGTTGAACGAAATGCAACGCCGCAACCAAAAATATGGTATGGTTACCGCCTGTGTAGGAGGAGGTCAAGGGATTGCCGGAATCTTTGAAAGGCTATAGGTTAAACCTTTTTAACCACATAAGTTACCACGCCCCAGATGATCAATTCATTGTCCTCTGTCACCTTGATGGGTTGGTATTTGGGGTTTTCGGGCATCAGATAAACACAGTCTTGTTCCACTTTTAGGCGTTTTACGGTGAATTCACCGTCGATAAAACACACGGCGATTTTATTGTCTTGGGGTTCCAAACTGCGGTCGATAACCAAAAGATCCCCGTCGTCCAAGCCCGCCCCTTGCATGGATTCCCCCGATACCCGGGCGTAGAAAGTTGCCTCTTCATTCTTGACCACTTCGCGGTCAATACTGATGCGCAATTCTTTAAAATCATCGGCGGGGGAGGGGAAACCGGCCGAAATACCCTCTTGCGCCAAAAAGGAGAGTTTTCCCAATTCTTGATCGGGTTGAAAAAAAATAATCTTATCCCCTTTATCACTCATTTGACTTTGATGATTTCGTTGATCTCTGTGGTAAATCGGTTGGAAAGATGTTCTCGTTTCATCTTCCAAGTTTGTTTTAAATCTTGATTGGCCAATTTCATTCGGTGTGGGCCATGACGATGGTGAATTTTGTCTAGGGTTTGCATCAGTGCTGTGTGTTTTGCCGTATCCTGTTCGAACAAGGTGATTTGTCTGGAAGAAGAAGGCGTAATTCCCAGCAGTATGACCCCTGCTTTTTTGTATTCGATCCCCGGTTTGAAGATGTTTCTTAATCCCATCAGCGCATAACGATTCAAAACAAAATTGGAGTCTGTTGGATGGGGCAAAGTCAGGGTGCAGCCATTGCGGTATTGTGTGGCGTTGGGATCGAAGGGGTTGCTTCTCACAAAAATGTGCAGGGCAGTGGCACAGCTTTTTTGTTTTCTCAGTTTTTCGGCCGCCAAAAGGGTGTAGGTGGTGATGCGTTCCTCAAGATCAATAAATATAGTTAGTGAATTTTTAAAACTCCGAGTAGTGGCGATGGATTGCTTGGCGGGGGTCACTTCCTCCAATTGTATGGAAGGAACGCCCTCTAAGTCTCTTTTCAACCGTAGTCCCAGTATGCTCATGTGTTTTTTGACCCATTCATCGGGTAAATTCACAAAATCCAAAGCCGTTTTTATCTGCATGGCCTGAAGTCGTTTGGCGTGTTGTCTGCCCACGCCCCAAACATCTTCTATGGCGGTCCATTTCAATGCTTTTAATCGTTTTTCATCATTGTCGATGCAATACACCCCTTGGGTTCTTTGATCAAATTTTTTAGCAATTTTGTTGGCGATTTTGGCCAATGCTTTGGAAGGAGCCAATCCTATCGATACGGGAATTCCAGTCCATTTTCGCACCTGCTTGCGCATTTTCAGCCCCCTTTCCATCAAGTCAAAATGATCAAAACCTTCAAACTTTAAAAAGGCTTCGTCTATGCTGTATATTTCCACATTGGGGGTGTAGGTTTCCAAGATCTTCATCACCCTATGGCTCATGTCACCATAAAGGGGGTAGTTGGAAGAAAAAACCTTGATATTGTGCTTTTTGAATTCGTTTCGAAATTTAAAGGCAGGAGCTCCCATAGGAATCCCGAGTGCTTTGGCTTCATTGCTCCTGGCAATCACACAACCGTCATTATTGGAAAGGATCACCACTGCCTTACCCTCGTACTGAGGTTGGAAAACCCGTTCGCAAGAAGCATAAAAATTATTGCAATCGACTAAAGCAAACATCTGTAAAATCAAACTTTGAAAGAGATGGCCATGCAAACAGCCTGTATTTTTAATCTAAAAACAACTCCGTCATCAACACCCATCCATTACAAATTTAATAAGAATTGGATTGTTTTACGGACAAAATTGAATCTCTTTGGGCAAAAATTGTAATTTTGTTTTAAGGATTAGTAGTAAGTATGATTTAATGGACAAATTTTCATTTTTAAATTCGGCTCACACCGCCTATTTTGCCGAATTATACGACCAATACCTACAAAATCCAGATGCTGTAGAACCCAGTTGGAGAGCATTTTTTCAAGGCTTTGATTTTGGGATGGAGCACGGAGAATGGCCCGCAGAGGTTACAGCGGTAGAAGTACCCGAGTCGGTCAAAAAAGAATTTCAGGTGGTAAAGCTTATTGAAGGCTATCGCACCCGGGGTCACTTGTTTACCAAAACCAATCCCGTTCGGAACAGAAGAACCTACAGTCCCGATTTAGCAGTAGAAAACTTTGGATTGTCTCAAGACGATTTGTCCACCGTTTTCAATGCAGGATCCATTGTGGGTATTGGCCCCAGTACCTTAACCACAATCATCGAACATCTTCAACGTACCTATTGTGACTCCATTGGAGTAGAATATATGTATGTAAGGAATGTTGAGAAAAAAGATTGGATCAAAAATCGATTACACCAAAATCAAAATCATCCGAACTTTAGTACACAGCAAAAGAAAGAGATCCTCAACAAATTGAATCAAGCGGTTAGCTTTGAAACTTTTTTACATACCAAATACGTAGGGCAAAAGCGATTTTCTTTAGAAGGGGGAGAGTCGCTAATTCCAGCACTGGATGTATTGGTTTTGGCTGCCGCGGCCAAAGGGGTGGAAGAATTTATTATGGGTATGGCGCATAGAGGAAGACTCAATACGCTGACCAATATATTTGGAAAATCCCCAAAAGATATTTTTAGCGAGTTTGACGGAAAAGACTACGATGAGGTGGTTTTTGACGGTGACGTTAAATACCATATGGGTTGGACTGCAAAGATTGACCCCAACAATAATGGAAAAAAAATCAATATCAATTTGGCACCCAATCCTTCCCACTTGGAAACAGTAGGTGCTGTGGTGGAAGGAATTACTCGAGCCAAAATGGAAAACAAATTCAATGGGGACCCCTCCAAAGTGTTGCCCATCGTGGTGCACGGTGATGCAGCCATTGCCGGACAGGGGATTGCCTATGAAATTGTTCAAATGGCCCGATTGAAAGGCTACTCCACTGGGGGTACCATTCACATTGTGGTCAACAACCAAATAGGTTTCACCACCAATTACCTCGATGCGCGCTCCAGTACCTATTGTACCGATGTGGGTAAGGTAACATTATCCCCCGTTCTCCATGTCAATTCGGACGATGTGGAGGCAGTCGTCCACTCCGTATTGTTTGCCCTGGACTATAGGATGCACTTCAATGCCGATGTATTTATAGATCTTTTGGGTTACAGAAGATATGGCCACAACGAAGGAGACGAGCCCAGGTTTACCCAGCCCAAACTATACAAGGCCATTGCCACCCATAAAAATCCACGAGACATCTATGCCGAAAAGCTCTTGGCACAGGGGCTTATAGACGCTGATTACGTCAAAAAACAGGAGGAAGAGTACAAATCCAAATTGGAGCAAAACCTCCAAGTATCTAGAACCGAAGAGACTACTGTGGTCACCCCATTTATGGAGGACGAATGGGAGGGATATGAAAGAGTAGATGAGAAAGGAATGCACCCGGAGCTAGCAACTGCTGTTCGTCTCGAGCCATTGTCACTGGTGGCCAAGACCATTTCCAATTTACCCCCCGACAAGAAGTTCCTCAGAAAAATTGAACGGTTGATTGCGGATCGCAACAAGATGTTTTTTGAAAGCGATCGGCTGGATTGGGCCATGGGTGAATTATTGGCCTACGGCACCTTACTTATTGAAGGTTTCAACGTGCGCCTTTCTGGACAGGATGTCGAACGAGGTACCTTTTCCCATCGTCATGCAGTGCTCAAAGCCGAATCTTCAGAAGAAGAAGTGATCCTGCTCAACCACATTGACCCATCAGCACAAGGTAAATTCACGGTATACAATTCTTTCCTTTCAGAATATGGTGTGTTAGGATTTGATTACGGATATGCTATGGCAAGCCCTAAAACCTTGACCATATGGGAAGCCCAGTTTGGTGATTTTTCCAATGGTGCGCAGATCATGATTGATCAATACATCTCGGCCGCCGAAGACAAGTGGAAAACACAAAATGGAATCGTGATGCTCCTCCCTCATGGATATGAAGGACAAGGCGCAGAACATTCCTCTGCCCGAATGGAACGTTATTTACAGTTGTGTGCTAAAGACAATATGTTTGTAGCCAATTGTACCAC
>Ga0181564_10004436_pt1 | contig 11869 bp, 10 predicted proteins | sample 011ome_24_FD_134512 | JGI IMG/M metagenome (GOLD analysis project Ga0181564, IMG submission 134512) | Coastal salt marsh microbial communities from the Groves Creek Marsh, Skidaway Island, Georgia - 011513CT metaG (megahit assembly) | ecosystem: Environmental > Aquatic > Marine > Intertidal...
ATAATTAATGAGGTATTATTTAACCCTTTTACGGGAGGAGATGATTTCGTAGAAATATATAATAACTCTGAAAAGTATATCGATTTATATAATTGGAAACTTGCAAATTGGGATGATGGAATTACAGATAACTTTAAAGCGATTACATCTCATCATTTAATGAGTCCTGGTGATTACATCGTTTTGACAAAAGATTCTTCTGATATACAATCGAATTACTTAAATTCTATTTTTGGCAACTTTGTTCAATTGACATCACTGCCAACTTATAGTAATGATTCGGGAACAGTCTTTTTAGTTCTTCCAGATATAGATAGTACCGTATGTGACTATTTCAGTTATAATGAAGATTTACAATTTGGATTAATCAACAATCCTGATGGAATTTCTTTAGAAAGAATTGATTTTGACCGACCAACAAACGAATCAACGAATTGGCACAGTGCAGCTGAAAGTGTTGGTTGGGCGACTCCTGGTCTTGAAAACTCACAGTATTATCCAGGTCAACTCACAAGTGATGCGGTATCGATTGAACCCGAAATATTTTCGCCAGACAATGATGGGTTTGATGATATATTGAATATTAACTACACCATGGCAAACCCTGGTTTTGTGGGAAGCGTTACCATATTTGATGCAAATGGAAGAATAATAAGGAATTTAGTTCAAAACGAATTATTAGCCGCTGAAGGAACTGTTTCATGGGACGGACTAAGCAACAAAAGAGAGAAAGCAAGAATAGGCATGTACATTGTTTATTTTGAAGTCTTTGATTTAGATGGAAATATAAGTGGTGTCAAAAAAACATGTGTTGTTGCAAGTAAGTTTAACTAAGCCTATACTTTTATTAATACATCATGACGCAATATTTAGATAAAGTCAAATTTGATTTTGCCAAAACAAAAAGTCCGTTTGACAACATTAAAAAACAGAAAAGGCAGGAATGATAGTGTTTTTGAAGGTTTTTAATTAGATTGCACCATAGTAGGCTAAAACACATATGTGTTTTAGCACACGTTAGCAACAATAAACACAATGAAGAAATTAATTTTAATTCTATTTGGACTTTTAATCTCACACATGCTGGAAGCGCAGTCATGGAATCTAGTTAATATTGGTACTACTGAAAACTTAAACAAAATTTATTTTACTAATGATACTACTGGTTTTATAATCGGTGATAATGGACTATTGTTAAAAACCTTGGATGGAGGTTATACTTGGGATACAGTAGGAACAAATGTTCAGCACGATTTAAAGACAATTTCTTTTGCCAATGAAGATGTTGGTTATATAAATGGCTTAAAGACTACAGATGGAGGTGCAACATGGACATCACAGCCAACCTCTGAAATTTATGGATTCATGTATGCTCATAATGAAAACCGAATCATGGCAGGTCATGGATCTATGTTTGATGGCTCCATTTACGAATCCAATGACGGGGGTCTTTCATGGCTTTGGCATTGGGGCTTCGGAGGGTTAGGAATGTTTAATGACTGTGATTTTCTCAATCAGAGTGAGGGTTACCTTTCATCATGGTACGCAGGTCACCTTTTCAAAACAGTGGACGGTGGGGCCAACTGGAGTGAAATAGTGATAGATGAAGTTGATGGGAATGCATGGATTTCTGATGATTATCGGAGTGTAGCCTTTCCATCTCAAGACTTTGTATTAGTATCTCATGATGATGGCCTCCTAAAAACATTGGATGCTGGAGATACGTGGTCTGAAATTATACCAGAAAGCATTAGTATAAATTTTTATCCTGAAAGTGTTATTGTACTTTCAAATGATAACTATTTGTTGGTTAGTCGAGGAAATAACCCTTCAGTGGCATCTCCGAGAATTTATGAAACATCTGACGGAGGAGATAATTGGACAGCATCAGCAAATACCGTTGAAAGAATTAGAGATGTCACCTGCAATTCTATTTATTGCCTAGCAGTTGGATCAAATGGGACAGTATATAGAAAAGAAAATTTGATTAATAGCGTATTGGAAAACGTTGAGAAGGAAAAACTCTCAATTTTTCCAAATCCTACAAAAGACATTCTAAATATCACCTATTCAAGAGAAATTGCTCAAATAAGTATTTATGATGAAGTTGGTCGACTGCATCATTATAATTCCAACAACTATGAGCAAATAGATGTATCAATTTTGAAATCAGGCATATATTTCATTCAGATTCTTTGTTCGGATGGAGAAATTGCTACTTCTAGATTTACTAAAGAATAAAGTTGCTAACAAAACCTAAACTGCATTAAAACGCAGTTTAGCCAAACCGTTGTGCGTCATGCTAAGAGAAACTACAGTGCTAATAATTAACATTAAAGAATAGAAGAAAAGAATGCTTTTTAACTCAATAGATTTTGCGATTTTCTTGCCAATATTTTTTACACTCTATTGGTTTGCAATAAACAACAACTTGAAACTGCAAAACTTTCTAATAGTTGCAGCTAGTTATTTATTCTATGGTTGGTGGGATTGGCGATTTTTATCACTGATATTATTTAGTACCGTTGTTGACTATACTGTTGGTCAAAAACTAAGAATAGAAGAAAATCAAACCAATAGAAAAATTTTACTTTGGACAAGTATTCTAGTTAATCTTGGTCTTCTTGGTTTTTTCAAATATTATAATTTTTTCTTAGACAATTTTATTACAGCTTTTTCTTTCTTTGGCACTGAGATAAAAGCAAATTCCTTGAATATCATTTTACCAGTTGGTATTAGCTTTTATACTTTTCAGACATTGAGTTACACAATTGATGTTTATAAAAGAAAACTCGAACCGACTAAAGACTTTATTGCTTTTTCTGCATTTGTTAGTTTCTTTCCTCAATTAGTCGCAGGGCCAATTGAACGAGCAACACATTTGTTACCACAATTTTACAAAAAACGCGCTTTCAACTATTCAAAAGCTGTTGACGGTATGCGTCAAATTCTATGGGGGTTATTTAAGAAAATAGTAATTGCAGATAATTGTGCTGAGTATGCAAATTTGATCTTCAATAATTCATCTGATTATTCAGGTAGCACTTTAGTTCTAGGTGCTATTTTCTTTACATTTCAAATTTATGGGGATTTTTCAGGATATTCTGATATAGCTATTGGAACATCAAGGCTCTTTGGTTTTAATTTAATGCAGAATTTTGCATTTCCATATTTTTCAAGGGATATTGCTGAATTTTGGAGACGTTGGCATATTTCACTTTCAACTTGGTTTCGAGATTATCTTTATATTCCATTGGGCGGAAGTCGCGGAGGAACCTTAATGAAGGTTCGTAATACTTTTATAATATTTATCGTCAGTGGGTTTTGGCATGGTGCAAATTGGACTTTTATCGTTTGGGGTGTATTGAATGCTCTTTACTTCTTACCTCTTTTATTAACCAAAAACAATCGTGATAATTTAGACATTGTAGCGCAAGGTAGCTTTCTACCAACTATAAAAGATTTATTTAATCTAATCTTTACATTTATGTTATCAGTATTTGCCTGGATATTCTTCAGAGCGGAGAACATTTCACATGCATTAAATTATACCATAAACATTTTCTCAGTTGAACTATTTTCTAAACCACAGATTCTGGAAGAAACTACTGGACTCCTGGTGACTCCATTAACAACACCAATATTAATAGTAATTTTTGTTTTAGTGGAATGGTGTGGTCGAGAAAATAATTTTGCAATTGAAAAAATAGTTTTAAAGTGGAATGGCTTTATTAGATATTCTTTTTATTCTGCAATATTATTAGCTATTCTATGGTATGCTCAAGATAAAGAACAAACTTTTATCTATTTTCAATTTTAGTTATGAAAAAATTTTTAAAAAAAGCGATTGTTTTTTTGATTCTTTTTGTTTCAATTTTTATAGTTAGTCCATATTTTTTAGTTCGTAATTTTTCTAAATTCACAATTAGTCCTAAGAAAACCATACTCATTGTTGGACATTCGCATAGTACTTGTGCATATAATGACAAGTACCTTGATGATGTTTTCAATATTTCAAACAATACTGAAGGTTATTTTTATAATTATATAAAAGTCAAAAAGGTTCTTGAGCAAAACAAACATATTAGTTCAGTTTTAATAGAATTTTCAAACAACTCTATTGATTACTATAAAAATCATCCCAGATGGCATGGTAAAAAAGAATTTTTAAAGTTTCCTCGTTTTGCACCTTTTATGGAAAAAGAAGATTACAAGCATGCAATTAAACAAAATCTAAATGGTTTTATTAAGGCAATACCTAAATGCTTTAAAAACAATTTAGAAATATTTGGTTGGGGATTTGATTATTCAAAACATATCGGTGGTTTTAAAACCAAATCTGTTTCAAAAATAAATTCAATTTTGTTGGATAGCAAGAACATAGATTTTCTGCTTCATTCCGAGCAAAAACTAGCCAAAGAAAATCTCAAATATCTCAATATATTAATAGGTCATTGCAAAAAAGAAAATGTAACACCTATACTCATTAGAAGCCCTCTTCACAAAAAATATCATGGATATAATAATGAAGAATTATTCAGTCATTTATTAACTAATGATTATAAGGATTTGAAATTTTTGGATTTTTCTAAATACCCTGGAAGAAACTCTGAATTTCTCGATTTATCGCATCTAAATAGCCTTGGAAGCGAAAAGTTTTCTACTTGGTTTAATAGAATGTTAAATAATGGAATATTGACGAACCCAGAATCCCAACTAATAATTAATGAAGAATTTGAAAAAATTAAGAACGAACGCACAACAAAACCTAAACTGCATTGAAACGCAGTTTAGCTAGAACGTTACCCGCAATTTGAAAAACGACAATGGATAAATTAACTCGATATAATCAGAAATTACTTGCAATCATTGGCACAACAATAATCGTTGCGGCAGGACTTGCTTTAATTATTGGTCTTGGTGGCTTAGTAATCTCACTAATTGACTTTTCCGATTCAGACGACAACGGAATACGCATTCAAAACCCAGCAGCAACCATCAATGACACCACAAATTTTGTAAGAACTCAAGAAGTGACTTTCAATTCGCCCTTTCAACTTGATACAGCCCAAACCAAGTATTTAATCACCGTAGGACAAGTAAACCTAAAGACTGAAGAAAAAATAAGAATTGAAAGCGACAGAGGGTTGAAGTATTCAAGCAGTGAATATAGATACCATTCATATTATGGCCTGTTCAACAACTTTGTCTATTTGGATTATTCAAAAAACTTAACCAATAAACTATTTGATGCACAAGTTGCAATTACCCATTGGGCATTTTTAAAAAATGATACCATAGAAGTTCTCCTATTCAAAGGAACTTCGACAGATGACAATTCAGACAATCAAATGGACTCAGACGACTATCAGTCACTTTTCGCCTACTACATAAATGACAGACAATTGAAAAAATATGACTTTGAAGGTAAAACCGTTTTGAATTTTGACCCAATGAACAAGACAGACTTAGTTTCAATAGAGCTCGGAATTGACAATGACAAAGACTTTGACTTCGAAAGAAACAGTGAACCACAAGTGATTTCTACTCTAAATATCAGGACAAAAAAAATTGAGCCAATAATCTCGGACGAAATGAAAGATGAAATTCAAAGCATAATTGATGGACGAAAAAATAAAAAAAGCGGGTAACAATGGCTAAAATGCATGCCCAACCAACCTAACCGTTGCACGACATTTTAGCCGGGACGTTATGGGCAAGTTAAGAAAACGACATAACGGACAGACAAGAGAACCACCAAAGAAATACTTTGACAGTTCTTGACAGTATTTCGAGACTGACAAAAATAAAGTGGAGACCAGAAACCAATTAAAAAACGGGGCGAGACTGAAAAGCCAAATGAGTAGGAAACATTAAAAGGAATAACAAATGAGAAATATAACACGTTACCTAACCTTATTATTTTTAGTAATATTCATTATAACCGGTTGTAATTCCGAAAACAATAAAAACCCAAAATCAAAAAACGAAGAAGTAGAATCAAAGCAAACAATGGATTTATCAGATGATTTCCTTGGAAATTATCACGGTATCCAAGAATCATATTTCATGAAGAATCAATACGGTGATGACATGATAATTGCAGGAAATAAAGTACCTGTGCCTTCGAGTGATTTTAAATTCCTATTGAAAGAAAATAATGCTGCCGGTCTTCAGCAAACAAATTTAGAAGACAATCAAAGATATTACTACGATGGTTCATACAAGGTTATAAGTACTGAATCAGATGTAATAAAAGTGGAAGTCTCATTAAGTGATGGTCAAGGTTCTACGCCCACTTATATTTTAGAGATTAACAAATCAGACAAAAAAGGTAATTGCATTGGTAACAACGAGATAATTATCAAGATATCAAAAATAGACGAAAATACTATATCGTCTTCTGAAGCTGATGCAATAAAAGAAGACACAAATACAACAGATATTGTAATTGACGATAATACTGAATATTACATAATTGAAGATCCAGACGGTTATTCTAACTTAAGAGAAGTGCCTAGTGGTAATGTTATAAGAAAAGTTTATAGCGGTGAGAAGTTTGAGACAATAGGTGAAGAAAATAATTATAAAAAAGTGAAGTTCCCTGACTCCTCAACCGGATACATCCACAACTCAAGAGTTGTTAACTTTAATGTCAAGGTTTGCGAATGCCTCAAAGCAGCTGATAAATTAATTAAAAAAGATTTAGATAAGGATCCAAATATGGAAACAGGTTTTTCGGATGGCTGGATTCCATCATATACAGAAAGACTTGTAGAAATTTTTAGATATAATCAATGCCCAGAAGGTTGTGATTTTTTAGGTGACCATGATGTAATTGATTTTCAAAGTGAATTACAACGATGCTCTGAGTAGATTAATGTTCTACATCGTAGATTTTAAAAAAAATTAAACTCCCCATAACAAAACCTAACCGTTGCACGACATTTTAGCCGGGACGTTAGAAGCAACTAACCACTCCCAAAATTACAGCATAAAAAAAGCCCTCTTCCGAGTGCTTTTAATTTCTAGGTAATTCTTTAATGCATGTTTTGCCATCCAAAGGCACCCGGATTTGGTTGAATATGAACTCTAAACATTAAATCGTCATCTCCGAAGCAGCAACCAGATCCATTTGGATAATTTGAATTTACCCCAAACGTTCGCTCATCAACTCCAGGACCAATAAATGAAAGCATAAAATTCCCTCCGTTTGTCACGGGAATTGGATTATTCAAGACAAATGTGTGCCATGTCCAACTATTGTAGTTTGGCACCGTATAAATGCCTTGACCTATAAAATCAATATCTGGGAAAGCTCCTCCAAATGCGTCCTTCATAAATAGTTCCACTGCAATAACTTGGCCATCAATTGGAGATGTGAAAGATTGATCAAGTATAAAACTAAAAGGGCCAGACTCATTACCCACAAATATTTCATTCATGATCGAAGCATTATCGGTTATCATCGCATACACTTGTAATTTATGTGCGTCCGTATTAAACTGAACCATACCCTCAACTGGGGTCAGTATTGCATCCACCTCAGCTTGCGTCATTGAAGGAAAAATAACTGGTAGTGCTGTCGCTATTTCCATTGAAGATTCAGGATTTGGTGTTGCAGTACCAATACCAATTTGACCTGTGTTTACAATATTATTTCCGTTAGCATCATTACCAACAACTAATACTTGCTCTATGTTTTGCAATTCGTTTGTTACATCAGCATCAGCATCATCAACCAAAGAGGATAAATCAGTAACTATTGTTCCATTACCATCTGTTGTTTCTAAATCTGTCCCATTTAAAACAACCGAAGTATTCATCTCATTTAGTGGATCAGCATCCGCATCATCGACAAGTGATGACAAATCTGCAGTTAGAGTACCGTTGCCGTCTGTTGTTTCCAAGTCTGTTCCATTTAAAACAACCGAAGTATTCATCTCGTTCAATGGATCAGCATCCGCATCGGCAACATTATCAATAATTGAATACTCAGCCGTTTTAGCATGAAGTGCATATGGTACACTCATTAACTGGCTTGTACCCATTACCGCATAACTTGTGCCCCCAGTTATATCAACTGCTGTTTCTATAAAGTAAGGCCCGTTTGCCCAATCAATTGTTGTGAAATCATCTGTTGTTGTTCCTGTTCCGATTTCAAGGTTTACTAATCCATAACCATTCGTTGTTGGAGCAAATGTTTCTTGGTAAACGGTTGTTCCTCCAATAGAACCTTCCTGAATTGTTAATCTCATGCCAACAGCTTGGTTGTTTAAAATTAGGTTACCGGCATCTCGCACTACGGCTTGATATTTAAAACCTTCTGGTGCTTGACCAAAAGAGCTTAGTGAGATTGTTGCTATCGCAACTAGTGATAGTAATATTCTTTTCATCTTAATATGTTTTAATAAGTTTAAATGTCTTTAGATTTTGTGTTTGGTTCGTCAGGGTTATTGAATAGTTCCCCGGAGCCAACTGACCTACTTGAATGGGCGTTTGTTCGGCAGAAAGTACATTCTGCATTACGAGTTTCCCTTGTGCATCATACAACGTGTAAGTCACATTCTCGAACGTGCTTGTTCTGATGTTTAGTACTTCTGATGTTGGGTTGGGGAAAATGGTGGCTTCGTAGTTTGGAGCATGATCCTCAAGTCCTACAAAATTCCAATTGGTTTGATGAAAACCTTGTGTTATGTCATTGGTTCCATCGGTTCCGGTGTTTATCACTACCTCTCCTATCGTGAAGTCAATATTCGCACTTGCAGTGGAGTAAGAATCTCCTTGAGTGGATACAACTTCTTGTGCTGTAACAGCTAACGTAGAAAGAAGTGAAAACACAAGTAGCGTTCGTTTCCTCATAGATTAGTTTTTAATAAGGACCAAATTTACTAAAAAAAAAGCGAAATTGTGTGTGTAAAAAGGAAGAAGAATGGTTATAACAATCGCTAAAAAATCATATCTTGCTAAGCAAGAAACGCTTTTTAGCGTAATCGTTATCTGGGAATGAATACCCAATTCTTTGTGGCTCGATAAACTACTAGAAATCGAAAGATGTCGTTGTTGTAATTTCTGCTCTTAGTTCATGCAAAATAGAAAAAAGCCCAAAATACGTTCGGTTTATGTAAAGTATATGACGAGACCCCCTAGCCTTTCCTCCTTTTCGAACATCCTTACTTTTAGAAAGCTCTTCTCCTTTTTTGTAGATCTGATCAAAATACGCCTCATCTGCAAAATCGAACTTCTCTTGGGTGAAAGGATAAATTAAAAGGTCCATGGATTCTTTAAAAAGAGTAAAAAATAATTCCTCCGTTTCTTTATCGTCTGATACTAACAAAAACTCCAGTTTATAATAAAGAGCTTTTAATTTATCATCATTCATGTGATAAGTCGGATTCAGCAATTGGAAATAAACAGTATAGAAATCTTTCGGAATTCTTTTTACACATCCAAAGTCGATTATCCCTAAGCTACCATCTTCTTGAAAAAGAAAGTTTCCTGGATGTGGATCCGCATGAATAAGATTGAGTTCATTAACTTGATAATCATAAAAATCCCACAGTCGTTGTCCAACCCTATTTCGAATCTCCTGGGAAGGGTTTGTTGCCAAAAAATCTTTCAAGTGCATCCCTTCAATCCAGTCCATTGTAATAACTCGTTTATTCGAAAACTCTGGATAATATTTTGGGAAATACACCCCGTTTAACCCAGAACAAGCGGTCGCAACTTCCATAGATTGCTTCAACTCTAAAACGTAATCCGTTTCTTCTAACAATTTACCTTCAATCTCCTGCATATACTGCTTAATTTCTTTTTCTTTCATGTGCAGCATTTGCATAGCAATTGGCTTCACCAATTTCAAGTCTGATTTTACACTATCTGCAACTCCTGGATATTGAACTTTAACTGCTAACTTTAAATTTCCTTGGATAGCAAGATGAACTTGTCCAATGGATGCAGCATGTTTGGCCTCTTTTTCAAAAGAATCAAATAATTCTGTTGGAGTTTTTCCAAACATTTGCCTAAACGTTTTTACAACCAGAGGATAAGACAATGGAGGGGCATTATATTGAGCCTGAGCAAACTTATCAGTCATCGCTTTAGGCAACATGCTTTTATCCATGCTCATTACTTGCGCCATTTTAAGAGCACTTCCCTTTAATTCACTTAAAGACTGATAAATGTCTTCCGCATTTTCTTTGTCTAATTTTTCTTTTGCATTCTTATCTCCAATTACTTTATTCGCATAGTATTTTACGTAATTACCGCCAACTTTAGCTCCTGTTCCAATTAGCTTGGCGGCTCGTTTTACTTTGCTCGTTGGTATTTTGCTTTGGTCTTTCATTCAACTCTAATAAGCTTTGTTTTGATAAGCAAACTTTACAAAGTCAATGAGCAAATCTACCGGCCCACTTTTCATCAATTCGAAAAGAAGGGCACTCGACTTCTCTATTGCAGCATCTGTTACCTGAAAACCTTCACTTTCATCAATTGTCCAAACTCTTGTAACATATAATAGTTGAACCCACAAAGCCTCATAATATTTCGATGAAATAAGCGGTCTTGAAACAATTTCATTCGATTCAAACCCTTCGTCAAGAATTTCTTTTACCCAAATAGCAAATTCCTCTCTAAACGAGTCCATAAACCATGGCCGAAGAGATCTTCTATCCACTTCAGCATATCGCAAAACCACATAACTCCTATTCTGCTTATAAACCTCAATTAATGTGTATAAAAAAGAAAGGTACTTTTCGTGTGTAGAGTAAGAGGAGTATTCTGAATCCCTATCTAATGCCTGTTTTACCTCTTCATAAAACGTTAACCATACCTCCTTTTCAACTGAGCGAAATGAATTATAATATTCATAAAAAACGGATTCATCTACTTCCAGTTCCTCACAAAACTTGAAAACGGTAACTGGTCTTTCTCCGTTTCGAATCAAATAAAGAACGAACGCATTTTTAAAGCGCTCTTTCCAGTCGGTATTTTCTTTTTGATCGGTCATTACTACAAATTTACTATGCGCCTTCTTAATATACTAGGTTTTATCTTTTTTATTGCTGGCATAATATTATTTAACCTTATTTAACGAAACGGATGTATTTAGTACGTTAAGCAAAAATGCCATTTATTGTTGCGTTTATCATTAAATATAATTACCTTTAAACAGATCGTTTGTTAGCGATAACATTGATTAAAAGTATTTACTAAAAACATTGAGTTATGAGCATGAAAGACAACAATTATTTATGTCCTAAATGTAAAGGTTATCTGAATGTAGGTGGACACATTCTATTTGCGACAAAAACAAGAAGAAATCATAAAGGATTATTAATGTTAGACCCAACTGTTGGCGAGTACAAATACAAACACCACGACAAGTTCAATCTAGAAGAAGGTGAAATGGTTGAATTTGCATGTCCGATTTGTAAAGCTGACCTAACATCTTCAAACCGAAAAGACCATGCAATGATATGGATGGTTGGAATCGAAGATAATGTTGAATATGACTTATACTTTTCAAAAATAGCCGGTAACCAAAGCACCTATTTAGTTGCCCAAGATAATATTGAATCATTTGGAGACGATGCCTTAGATTTTGATGATATTTATTACGAATAAATTACAAATATCTCATCCGTACTTCTTTTAAAGCAACCGTTTTACTATTCATGAGTCATTGGTTAACAACCAATAATCGCTGACGAATCATGAATTTTGTAATTTGAATGTTTTATTTTATTACCTTCATGCGTCACAAACCTATTCAACTCATGAAAAAACTAACTATTTTATCATTCGCTATTTTGATTAGCGGCAACTTTTTTTGCCAAACTTCACAAACTGGATTTTCATCTGAAACAAT
>Ga0181564_10004442_pt1 | contig 11860 bp, 10 predicted proteins | sample 011ome_24_FD_134512 | JGI IMG/M metagenome (GOLD analysis project Ga0181564, IMG submission 134512) | Coastal salt marsh microbial communities from the Groves Creek Marsh, Skidaway Island, Georgia - 011513CT metaG (megahit assembly) | ecosystem: Environmental > Aquatic > Marine > Intertidal...
CCATGCTTAATATGTTCAAGATGTTTGGCTTTAATCTCAATTTACAGACTGTCATAATTGGTCATGCTACGGCGTTGCTTGCTGTTGTTGTCACTCAGATATTTGCACGCCTGCAGAGATTGCCAAAGTCTCTAGAGGAGGCATCAGCAGATTTAGGTGCTGGGCCATTAAAAACCTTTTTATTTATTACCCTACCTAATATTAAATCTGCAATTTTTGGGGCAGGGTTGTTATCTTTCGTTTTATCATTTGATGAAATACCAGTGACATTCTTCTTAACGGGAAGAGATAATACATTACCAATGTATATTTATTCGACGATGCGCCGAGGAGTCACCCCGGAAATAAACGCTGTTGGCTCGATTATTGTTCTCATGTCTTTGATTTTAATTATAGCTTCAGTCTTGATTACAATTCGGGATCGCACATGGTTAAAACATTAATGAACAAAGGTTATAGAATTTGGGAAGTATTGAAGTAACTGATAGGAATGGCGAAATTCAACAACTTGATGCCAAAGTAGGGCAGAAAGTTATGGAAATTATCAGAAATGCCAGTCTTGATATTGAGGCGCAATGCGGTGGTTGCTGTTCTTGTGCAACTTGTCATGTCTATATTGACCCAGATCATTGGAGCCGTACCGGTGAGCGTACACCAGATGAAGAGGATATGCTTGATCTGGTTGATGGGGTGAAAGAAACGTCAAGGCTGTCTTGTCAGATTCTATATTCTGAAGCAATGGATGGCCTTAAAGTAATCATTGCGCCTGAATAATTAACCAAGCGCAAAAAACTTATAAAATAGCGCAGCGCCTGACCCAATCTAGGCTCCACCCCCTAGCAAAATCACATATCTATCAGTAAAAAGCGGCAGTAACCCCCGATGTGGGGTTAAATGAGGGTTTCTTATCAAGGTTATTAATAATATCGCATGAAAACAATAAGTTAAATATGGTGTGTGGAATCCTTCCCCAAAACGGCTAAAATGCTGCGGGAAAATGGATATGATGTTCGTGAGATCAACAATTCGGAATGTGCCAAAATTGATGGTGGGATGTCCTGCCTAAGCTTGCGGTTTTAAGTCATACTCACGTCAAAAATCATACGCCCTATTCATTTGGAATGTTTCCGCTAGCCTAGGGATCAATGCTCTCAATTATCCAGCGCTGAAGATGCATGACGGGATGCTCAGAATTGACGCCGCCTTGTGGGTCAACGACAAGCGGCCCCGGGCGGTAGCCGCGTGAGCATAATCCCCGTTGCACGGATTCCACCAGATGGATATCTTCTTCCACGGTCGTCTCGCGATCCTGTTTTGCCAGTTTGCGCACGGTATCGTTTTCGGTTCCATCAATAGAATACCAACCGCGCCATACCACCACATGATCCGCATCCACAGCGCGCCAGTGATAGGTGTTGAGAATATTCCCCGGATAGACCTGAAAGCTAAACATAGGCCACAGAAACCAGCTAGAATACTGATCAAAATGATCAAAACCCGATTGGATATCATAAGTCATGTCATCTAGATTCTGGCAATCGGTGGTATGTCGCAGGCATTTCCCTTGCGGCTGAATATCATAGGTTTCTGGTTTAACAACGCCACTGGCAAAGGTCGGATGGTTAAGCGCGCAGTGATAACATTCGGAATAGTTTTCAACCGACACTTTCCAGTTGCAATTCTCAGCGATCTCTACCCATTCCAGAGGCTTGAGGTGTTCCCAATGAGGAACCCACTCCCTTAATTCTTGCCGCGCTTGGGGAAACCAGTCATCCATGGGGGCGGCATCAGGGTCCAGATTAACAAAGACAAAACCCAGAAACTCCTCAACCTTGACTTCGCTTAGGCAAATGCTGGCGCTATCAACCCCTGCCACAGCATCCAAATTAGGAGCAGATTTAAGTCGTCCATCAAGATGATAACTCCACGCATGATAGGGGCATACAATCGCAGGCACGCGCCCTGAACCTGATACCAATTGATGGGCGCGATGCTGACAGACATTATAGAATACGCGGATACGATTTTCACGGTCACGAATAGCAAATAGGCTCTCGCCAGCAATATCAAAGCTAGTGTAACTGCCGGGCAGGGGCAGGGCTGAACCATGACAACCAAATTGCCATGTTTTTGCCAATACCCCCTGACATTCTTGGGTAAAAATTGACGGATCGGTGTAATATCTGGCATCCAGTGAATGAATGGGTGAGGTCATGATTGCTCCTCAACATAAAGGCCACGTTGATGCCGGCGTTTGTGAAATTTCTCAACCCGGTCAACAATTTCCTCGCTAGCAACAGATATCACCAGCGACAGCAGCGTTTCCAGCAAGGCAATGATGCTGACTGATGAGGGAAAGAATTGTGGCGTATCTACCGACACATTAAACCCATAATCCGCATGACGGATGATAGGGCTAGCTGGGCTATCTGATATTCCGATAATGGTTAAGCCTTGTTCACGCGCAATGCTTACCGCTTCCACCACTTCGGTGCGATAAGGTTTGCAGGAAATCGCGATGAGCACATCTTGCCCATTCGCCCATACCAGATCATCCACAGGCGTTGAACCAGGGCGCGGAATAGCATGAAACTGAACCATGCCTGTTGAGGCCAGATAGGTAAAGTTATGAGCATTTGAATTATGCAGGCCAACACCTAGCGTATAGACATTTCTGGAATTCCAAATGGCATTAGCGGCGGCAATAAGCTGATCAATGGAAATGCCAGAAAAGCTTTCCTCAATGTTGCGTAACGCGCTTTGCACCATATCAGCATAAAGCCCGCCAAGTGACCCTGATTTCCGAACATCTTGAAGCCAGCGCGCCCGATCAGGAAAATCACCGCCACGGCGGATGGTTTCTCGGAATGGGGCGCGAAAATCCTCATAGCCTTTGAAGCCAATCTGACGCGCCATGCGCATAATTGTATTGGGCGTGACACTGGCGGCTTCGGCAATCTCGCGCACAGTGGAAACCCCAACATCTAGGGGGTTTTCCAGAACATAGACTGCGGCCTTCTGCGCCTCAGGGGTGAGAGAGGATAATTCGTCCGACAGACGGGTCAATACCATTGATGATGCATTTGTGTCATTCATGATTGACTATGGTATATTTGTTCTATTAGGGTGTCTATATCTTTTTCTTACCGAGGATCAAAATGTCAGAGGTAGAGTTTCCAACACAAGCTAAGGTCGTTATTGTTGGTGGCGGCGTGATGGGTTGTGGGTTGGCCTATCATCTTGCCCATGAAGGCTGGACAGATGTTGTTCTGCTTGAAAAGGCCGAGTTAACAAGCGGCAGCACTTGGCACGCCGCTGGCCAGATCACCCATTCCACCAGCTCTTTTGGCCTAGGAAAATGTGTTGATTACAATATTGGCCTTTATGCTGGTGGACTTGAGGCGGAAACGGGCCAAGTGGTGACATGGCATGGCTGTGGTTCATTTCGCCTAGCCTATACTGAGGATGAGATGGATTGGCTCCGCCATACGTTATCTGTGGGCAAGGCGCTTGGCTTTAATATTGAATTGGTACAACCTGACCGCGTTTCCGCCTTGCATCCTTTTTACAATCTGGATGGGGTTTTAGGGGCGTTATATACCCCTGATGATGGTCATGTTGATCCTTCAAATGTGACCATGGCCTTAGCGGCAGGGGCACGGCAATTAGGCGTTAGCATTTATCGCCGATGCCGCGCCACCAATATCACCCAGAATCCAAACGGCGAATGGGTGGTTGAAACGGAACGAGGGACAATTCGCTGTGAGCATATTGTCAACGCTGGCGGAACATATGCACGCCAGATGGGGGAATGGTCAGGCCTGCAATTACCAATGACGTCAATGACGCATCATTATTTTGTGACTGAACCTGTGCCGCAATTCGCTGAACTTGAGCGCGAATTGCCCGTGATTAGGGATGACCGCAAGGTGTCAGGTTATATCCGCATGGAACAAAAACGCGGATTGATTGGCATTTATGAGAAAGAAAATCCAAATACCGTCTGGGAGGATCATTGCCCGTGGGAGGCAGAAAATGAACTCTTTGATCCTGATTATGATCGGGTTATGCCTTGGCTTGAAGAAAGCCTTAACCGCATGCCTATTTTTGCGGATTTGGGCATTAGCCGCGAGGTCCATGGGGCGATATCGCACCCCCCTGATGGTAATCCGTTAATCGGCCCTGCCCCAGGTGTGCGCAATTACTGGTGCTGTTGCGGCACACAGATCGGGATAGGTTGGGGGCCCGGCTTGACCCGCGAATTGGCAAGATGGATGGTGCATGGGGCGGCAGATATTTCCATGCGTGATTATGATCCGCGCCGCTTTGGTGATTATGCCAATAAAGAATGGCAGGTGATTAAAGCCAAAGAAGATTATTGCTTGCGCCATGAGATTCCTTTTCCGCATTTTAACCGTCTGGCTGGCCGTCCGATCAAGCCTTCGCCTTTGTATGATTTGCTATCAGCAAAAGGCGCTGTTCATGAGGAGGTGTTCGGGTTTGAACGGCCGCGGTGGTTTGCGCGTGACGGCGTGCCTGCCCAAGATTATTATTCCTTTCGCCGCAATATTGTCCATGACATGGTCGCTGAAGAAGTTAAGGCCGTTCGTCAAGCCGTTGGCATCATGGATGTGACGGCCTTTGCCAAGGTCAAGGTATCTGGGAAAGGAACATTTGCGCTTCTTGATCGGCTGACGGCAAATAAACTGCCTGTTAACATTGGCGGCATTGCGTTGACGCATCTCTTAAATAAACGCGGTAGGATTGAGGTGGAAGCCACTATCCTGAAAATGGATGATGAGAGTTATTATCTTGTTTGTGCCGCGTTTTTTGAACAACGTCTGCTAGATCATCTTCATCACAACCGAATGGATGAGGATGTGACCATAACCCCCTTATCCGCAGAATGGGCGGCACTGACCATAAATGGCCCTAAATCGCGTGATGTCTTGGGGCAGGTGACAGATGCGGCGCTGGATAATGCGCATTTTCGCTGGCTAACCGGGCAAAAGATAATGATATCAGGGCATGAGGTATGGGCGCTTCGGATGTCTTATGCTGGTGAATTGGGCTGGGAGCTGCATATGCCCAAGACCGCTTGCCTTGATGTGTATTCAGCCCTTAATGCGGCAGGTCAGGCCTATGGTATTAGGGATTATGGCTCATTTGCTATGAATGTGATGCGTATGGAAAAGGCATTCAAAGGGGCAGGGGAGTTAACGAACGAAGTGACCTTACAAGAAGCGGATGTGATGCGGTTTGTTGATCAGGATAAGGATTTTCTTGGCAAATCAGAAACGCTTGCTAAGGTAAATCATCTGCCATGGGTTTGCGCCTATCTGGATATTGAACCTGACGGCGTTGTTGACGGTCATGGCGGTGAGGCCGTTATGAGAGGCGGCAAGGTGATCGGGTCGACGGCATCGGTTGTTTATGGGCATTCGGTTGGACGGATACTGGCCTTTGCCTATATCAAACCTGAGGCGGCGACAGTTGGCACTGAGCTTGAGGTCGTGATTGCTGGAAAACCAAGAGCAGCTAAGGTACTTGGTGCGCCAGCCTATGATCCGGAAAGCCAGCTTCCCAAAACTGATCAGGCAACGCATTAAGCGAGGGGAGAACAGATCATGATATCACAGCATCAGCTTCCTGAAACGATGGCCGCGATGGTGACAATGGGGCATGGCGGCCTTGATCAGATAGTCTGGCATGAAAATTGGCCTTGTCCGCGTCCATCCGCTGGCCAAGTCATGATCCATGTCGGGGCCTGTGGATTGAATAACACCGATGTAAATACCCGGTCAGGTTGGTATTCCAAGGCCGTATCTGATGCCACAAAAAGTGAAGGTTATGATCAGGTTAGCGAAGAAGACCCAACATGGGGCGGCGCCCCTATCCAGTTTCCCCGTATTCAGGGCGCGGATGTTTGTGGTCTGATCGTGGCGGTAGGTGATGGGGTTGATCCCCAGCGGATAGGGGAACGGGTCATCACCGATGGCTGGTTGCGCGATCCTGATGACCCCATGGATAAGGATAAAACCGGATATTTTGGATCAGAATGTGATGGCGGTTTTGCTGAATATACCGTTACCCTTTCGCAAAATGCGTTGGCAATTCAGTCTGATTTGTCTGATGCGGAACTGGCGACCTTTTCGTGTTCCTATTCTACTGCTGAAGGAATGCTGACACGGGCACAGGTGACTGCCTCAGATACTGTGCTGGTGACTGGCGCATCCGGCGGTGTTGGCGGGGCTGTGGTGCAACTGGCAAAACACCGCGGCGCACGGGTGATTGCGCTGGCATCAGAAAGCAAACATAACGATGTTGCGGCGCTTGGGGCAGATCAATGTCTTCCGCGGATGCCAAACAATTTACGCGCCGCTTTGGGTGAGGAAAAAATTACTGTCGTCGCCGATATTGTCGGCGGTGCGATCTGGCCGTCCTTAATCGAAAGTCTTGAACGAGGTGGGCGCTATACCTGTTCTGGTGCTATTGCCGGGCCCATTGTAACCTTGGACTTGAGAACCTTTTATTTGCGCGATTTGACCTTAACAGGGTCAACAGTGATTGATCCCCAAATCATGAAAAATCTGATTGGCTATATCGAAACTGGCGCAATTAAACCAGCATTGGCGGCGTGCTATCCTTTATCTGAATTGCGTGAGGCACAGGCCGCCTTTATCGCTAAGACGCATACTGGCAATATTGTGGTTTGCCCATGACCGTTTCATCTCCTGATCTTATCCAAAGCTTGTTTGAGGCGCTCCTTATTGAGGCCAAAGCAGCATATGATAGCAACCCGCAAATGCAGGCTTTTGCCGCGTGGCCAACAGATATGGTGTATCAAAAAACAGCCCCTATCTATATTCCGGCCATTCGCCAATTATCCTTGTGGGAAAATGAGCATCCCTTACACAAAGCTACCCAGAGCATTTTGCCATATGGGAAATGGAAGCAAACCTACACCGAGCAAGAGGTTGGATACGGCTTTTTGCAAGATTACGGCTATATCGAATTGTTTGGGCCTGATGGCCATTTTACCTCTCATCAAGGGCGCGCCTATATCGGTTATTGGGGCAAGGGTTTATATTATCCATGGCATCATCATGAGGCAGAAGAAATCTATATGGTGGTTAGTGGCTCAGGTTATTTTGAAGCCGAAGGCAAGGCGCCTGTGACCCTCACTTCAGGGCAATGCCAGAGGCATGACAGCAATCAGCCTCATGCCCTAACGATGAAAGAAAGCGCTATTCTAACCCTTGTGCTATGGGGCGGTGCTGGCATGGCAGGATTGCCGAAAATGGGGGCAAAATCATGAAGATCACAAAGATAACCGTTTATCACATTGATTTGCCGCTTGAACATCCCTACTGGTTATCCGGTGGCCGATTAAAATTCGAAAGGCTTGATGCCACATTGGTTAAACTGGAAACCGATGCTGGTTTAATCGGTTGGGGTGAGGGAACACCATGGGGGCATACCTATGTTCCTGCCCATGGGCCGGGTATTCGTGCCGGAATAGAAACAATGGCAAAGGTTCTGATCGGGCTTGATCCGCGCTGTGTTCTTGATGTTGAACGGGCGATGGATATGGCCTTGCCCGGGCATCTTTATGCCAAATCCCCTATTGATATGGCGTGTTGGGATATCGCTGGTCAAGCAGCAGGCTTACCTATTGCAGACCTCATGGGTGGGGGGTCGCGGACGCCGCGCCCTATTGCCTCATCAGTGGGGGCAAAAACTATCGCAGACACACGCGCCGTTATTGATCGCTATCGGCAGAGGGGTTATGTGGCTCATTCTGTTAAAATTGGCGGTGATGTTGAGCGTGATATTGCCAGAATTACCGATGTGGAAAGCATCCGCCGCGAAGGTGAGATTGTGCTTTATGATGTTAATCGCGGCTGGTCACGGCAACAGGCGTTACGGGTGTTAAGTTCGGTTGAGGGGCTGAATGTGATGGTTGAACAGCCCTTGGAAACCCTAGATGATATTGCGGCGATAGCGCCGCTTCATGCCACCCCGATCAGTGTTGATGAAAGTTTGGTCACGCTTCAGGACGCGGCACGCATAGCCCGTGATGGCATTGCGACTATTTTTGGAATTAAGCTCAATCGGGTAGGTGGGTTAACTAAAGCCGCCCGCATGCGTGATATCGCGCTTGCGCATGGCATAGATATGTTTGTCATGGCAACAGGAGGGACAGTCTTAGCAGATACCGAGGCCCTGCATCTAGCCGCTACCATCCCTGATGCGCATTGCCATGCCGTCTGGTCATGCCAAGATATGCTAACTGTTGATATTGCTGATGGGCGCGGGGCCAGAAATGTTGATGGCCATTTACATTTGCCTGAAACTCCGGGGCTAGGGGTTCATCCTGATGAAGACAAACTTGGGACGCCAGTGGCAGTATATCAATGAAAATCAAACGGCTCTCTCTCTGGCATATTCCTTTAACCAGCCATGACACTTATTACATGGCTGATGGCAAAACTTGTGACACGGTGGAAACGGTCATCATATGCATAGAAACGGATACAGGGCTGAAAGGATGGGGTGAGGCCTGTCCCATTCCACATTACCTGCCTGCTTATGCAAGAGGGATTGCCCCGGCGGTCGCGGATATGGCGCCAGTTATTTTGGGGGCAGACCCCATTGGTGTGGAAAGCCTGATGCAGCGGATTAATGCCTTTTTGTTAGGTCATGAATATGTGAAATCCCCTCTGGATATGGCGTGTTGGGATATCACGGCAAAGGCGGCACAATTGCCCCTTTATGCGCTTTTAGGTGGTCAGCATCAGGCCGATATGCCGCTTTATCATTCTATCACCTGTATTGCCCCTGATGACATGGCGCGGATGGCGGCGGATGCCAAAGCCGCAGGCATCACCCAGTTTCAGGTCAAACTTGGTGCTGATAATAACTGGCAGACGGATGTTGAACGGTTACGGCGTGTGCGTGAAACCGTGGGTGAGGGGATGCTGGTTTATGGTGACTGGAATTGCGGCGCAACCCAGCTTGACGCCACCCGTGTGGGGCGAGCGGTAGCGGATTTGGATATTATGCTAGAACAGCCTTGCCGGACGATGCCGGAATGTGCGGCGGTGCGTGCGGCAACAGGTTTGCCCATGAAAATGGATGAAAATACCCATGACACAGCATCTCTGCTTGAGGCAAGCCGTCTAGGTATTATGGATGCGGTGGCGTTAAAATTATCAAAATTTGGCGGCATCTCACCAACTCGGCAGGCAAGGGATTTATGTCTGCATTTAGGGGCAAAGATGTGCATTGAGGACACATGGGGCAGTGATATCACCACCACCGCCTTATTGCATCTAGGGGTGTCAACTCATCCGGCTCATTTGCTCAATGTTTGTGATCTGTCAGGCTATGTAGCGCCTAGGCTAGATGCCGCCGCCCCATCACGCCAACATGGCAGGATCGCTTTACCATCAGACCCCTCAATCTATGGCTTAGGGGTTTCTCCAGACCCTGAGATTTTGGGTCAGCCAGATATGATATTGGACTAACAGATGCATAAAATCAAAACCCAAAGCGAATGGATAGAAAAAGCCAAGCAGGTTTTGCCTGCTGGGGGATTTGGCAATTTTGATTCCGGCGTGATTATTGCGAGGGGGGAAGGGTGCCATGTCTGGGATCAAGACGGTAACGACTATATTGATTATTTGATAGGGTCAGGGCCGATGTTGCTTGGTCACGGGCATCCCGAAGTGCTGGAAGCGGTGCTAGAACAACTGCCTCACGGCATGACCTTTTTTGCCAATAACCCTCGCGGAATTGAATTGGCGTCGGCGATCTGTGATGCTGTGCCGTGCTGTGAACACGTGCGTTTTGTAACCTCAGGCGGTGAGGCGGATATGTATGCCATCAGGCTAGCACGCGCTTTTACAGGCAAAACCAAAATCTTGAAATTCGAAGGCGGCTATCATGGTATGAGCGCCGAGGCGCAGATGAGCCTTGCCCCTTCAAGAGAGGTTAATTTTCCTCGTGCGGTGCCGGATAGCGCTGGTATTCCCTCATCGGTTCAAGACGATATGCTTATCGCGCCGTTTAATGATCTGGATGCGGTGGCATCTTTGCTTGCGGATCATGATGATATTGCTGCTATTATTGCTGAACCCTTACAGCGCATTATTCCGCCCGTGCCGGGGTTTCTTAAAGGCCTGCGTGAGCTTTGCGACAAGCACCATATCCTGTTGATTTTTGATGAAATCGTTACAGGATTCCGGCTGGCTTATGGGGGCGCGCAGGAACATTATGGGGTTACGCCCGATATTTGCACCTTGGGCAAGATTATTGGTGGCGGTTTTCCGCTTGCCGCCTTGGGGGCTAGCGCTGATCTGATGAAGCATTTTGATAAGGCGATTGTTGGCGCTGACCAATGGCTGATGCAATTAGGGACATTATCAGGCAATCCGGTGGCCTCGGCGGCAGGGCTTAAAACCATGGAGGTGTTACGGCGTGATGGCAGTTATGACAGGTTGCGGTCTTATGGTCGCCGGCTTCAACAGATGCAACAAGACGCGCTTACCCGCGCTGGCATAACGCACCGGATTTGTGGTGACGATACGCTGTTTGATGTTTTGTTCACGGATACGGCGTGCCTTGATTATCGGTCTGCCAAACACCAATCGCCGGATCAGGCGGCGGCGTATAACGCCGCCTTGCGCCAGCATGGCATTTTGAAATCCCCGTCTAAACTCTATCCGTCGCTGGCCTTGACAGAGGCGGATTTAGCCCACACTCGCTTAGCGGTAGACCACGCCGTTGAGGCGGTTTTGAGGAATGCTTCCTCCACCAAATAACTCAAGCTTTGGCATAAGTTAGGCATTCGTGGTAATGATGAGGCGCGCGTGCCGAACAGCACCCCCGAATACTACCCCGAACAGCCTCAAAGGAGGATGAGAAGATGAGTGCTTATGTCATTGACCAACCGGATATAACCGCTATCCCTGTTCGCGGCACTGACGCCGCCTTTCCCATCCGCCGGATTTACTGCATCGGCAGAAATTATGCCGCGCATACCATTGAAATGGGCGGTGATCCTAATCGTGAAGAGCCGTTTTTCTTTCAAAAAAACGCCCAGAATGCTGATCCGTCAGGTGTGTTTCCCTACCCCCCCGGAAAGCCAAGATGTGCATCATGAAGTGGAAATGGTGGTTGCGCTCAAAGGCGGGGGTAAGGCTATTCCGGTCAAAGACGCGCTCACCTATGTTTATGGCTATGGCGTTGGAATTGATATGACGCGCCGTGATCTGCAAAGTGTTGCCAAAGATCAGCGCCGCCCGTGGGAGCCGGGGAAGGCGTTTGAGCGTTCCGCCCCGATGAGTGCGCTTACCCCTGTGGCAGAGATCGGTCACCCTGAACGTGGCCTGATCACGCTAAGCGTTAATGGCGAAATGCGCCAGCAAGGTGATTTGGGCCAGATGATATGGAAAGTCGCTGAACAAATCGCCTATCTGTCACGGTTTTATGATATCGCTGCTGGTGATGTGATTATGTCTGGCACCCCATCTGGCGTTGGCCCGGTGCAAAAGGGCGATGTGATCCATTGTGTGATTGCAGGCGTGGGTGAGATGACGACCACCGTTGTCTGATAAACTGGTTAGAAAATCTGGATTTTTATTATCATTTCTTCGTATAGATTAGCCGCGCTTCGATAATATAGTTGATGCGGTACCAGTGCAGAGTTAATTTGTAGTGATAATAATACAGATCAAGTAGCAATAGTTTTTTAAAATATTTTTTTACTAACCTAAACAAAATCACCTTTCACTCATTTAGCCCATCTATCAAAGCGCCGCGACCCAAGACGCAACGCCCAACCCAATCTAGGCCC
>Ga0181564_10004443_pt1 | contig 11858 bp, 9 predicted proteins | sample 011ome_24_FD_134512 | JGI IMG/M metagenome (GOLD analysis project Ga0181564, IMG submission 134512) | Coastal salt marsh microbial communities from the Groves Creek Marsh, Skidaway Island, Georgia - 011513CT metaG (megahit assembly) | ecosystem: Environmental > Aquatic > Marine > Intertidal zone...
GCCAACAGGGCACAGCCCGGCTCGGTGGTATGGGAACAATCCTTGAAGCGGCAATCGCCGAATCCCTGCAGGTCATCAAATAATTCCTCGACACCGCTTTCACAACCGGTGAGCTGGATCTCGCGCATGCCGGGCATGTCAATGAGGACACTGTCATTAATGATGGCATGCAGTGAACGCACGGTCGTGGTGTGGCGCCCTTTGGCATCCTGTTCGCGAATCGGAGCGGTGGCCTGATCAGTGACGCCCAGAGCATTGGCGATGGAGGATTTACCGACACCAGAGGAACCGACCATGGCCAGCGTGGTGCCGGGTTCACAGTAGGCTTTGATGCCGTACAATGTGTCGGGGTCCAGTGTGTTCACCAGTTCCACATTGAGGTTACGATGCAAGCCGGTGAGTTGTTCGCGGTAATCCTCGGGTGATTCGCACAGATCGATCTTTGTGAGGACAACGATTGGTAAGACGCCGGATTCAAAGGCCAGCGCCAGGTAACGTTCCAGGCGCGAGAGATTAAAGTCGGCGTTACAGCTGCTGACAATCAGCAGCACATCAACATTGGCGGCCATTAACTGAACGGCGGTTTCTTCGCCGGCGGCTTTGCGCTGGATCAGACTGCTGCGTTCCAGAATTCTTGTGGGTTTGTCGAGTTCAGGGTTGAGTAGCAGCCAGTCACCGACGGTAAGAGGCGGAAGGTCCTTAAACAAAATACGCGGCAGTTGAACAGTACCGTGTTCGTGAATCAGGACGAATGAGTCCTTATGTACGGCGCTGACACGGGCGGGAACGGTATCGGTGTATTCATCCAGGGTGAGTTGTTGCTGGAGGATGGGTTTCCAACCGAGGGATTTTAGTGGGGTCATTGGCTTGACGCAGGTAGTGTTTGGGAATTATTGAAGCATAGTTCCGGGGAGTTAGGACAGGGTTTTTGATTGGGAGTTGGTGAGGGTTCCTGTCGGATGACGGCCAGAGGCCTTATCCGACCTACGGGATAAGTTGCAGGTTGTAGGTCGGATAAGCGCAGCGCCATCCGACGGGTTGGAAACCTGCATTGAATTTTTTTTTTGGGTATTTTTGAATTGTCGACCTTATCCGGCCTACGGGGTTTATTCTATCTTCGGGATTGGTGAGGGTTCCCGTCGGATGGCGGCCAGAGGCCATATACGACCTACGGGATAAGTTGCAGGTCGGATGGTTTGTATTAAGGCTTATACCAGGTTGGGGATCGGAACTTCGGGATTTACATCTTCTTCGTAATCCACGCCGGGTACTTCGAAGCCGAACAGTTGCAGGAATTCTTTTTTGTAGCCGGCGAAATCGGTGAGTTCGGGAATATTGTCTGTTTCAACCTTTGACCACAGAGCGGCCACGGCTTTCTGGACTTCCGGTTCCAGTTCCTTGTAGTCGGCGCGCCAGCGGCCGTCGTCATCAAGGTGCGAGGTATCGCCATAGAGGCTTTCGCGGAACAGTAAATCCACCTGTTCGATGCAGCCTTCGTGGGTGCCTTTTTCTTTCATTACTTTGAACAGCAGTGCCAGATACAGCGGCATCACCGGAATGGCGGAGCTGGCCTGGGTGACCACGGCTTTTAATACCGACACGCGGGCTTCGCCGTTCAAATCATTCAGACTTTCCTGAATAGCCCTGGCTTTTTCATCCAGGTCTTTCTTGGCGGCGCCGATGGTGCCGTTCCAGTAAATGTCCCAGGTCAGTTCGGCGCCCAGATAGGTATAGGCGGTAGTCTTGGCACCGGACGCCAATACATCGGCGGCTTTCAGGGCATCGATCCACATCTGCCAGTCTTCACCGCCCATGACGGCGACAGTATTGGCTATTTCTTCTTCACTGGCGGCGCTCACCGACATTTCCTGGATCTGTTCCTTGTCGGTATTAATGCCGCGCATGGTGATGTCCTGACCGATGGGTTTCAGGGTTGAGCTATGTAGCTCCCCGGTCACGGGATGCAGACGCTTCGGGGATGCCAGGCTGTAGACCACCAGGTCCACTTGCCCAAGGTCTTCTTTTATAGTGGCAATGGTTTTTTCTTTTATTTCATTGGAGAAGGCATCACCATTGATGCTTTTGGCATACAGGCCTTCTGCATCGGCATATTTATGAAACGCTGCGGAGTTATACCAGCCGGCGGAAGCGGGTTTTTCCGAACCGGGTTTTTCAAAGAACACGCCAAGGGTAGCCGCGCCGCTGCCAAAGGCGGCGGTTATGCGTGAGGCCAGGCCATAACCGGTGGAGGCGCCGATGACCAGAACCTTTTTTGGGCCGTTTTCGAGCGCGCCATTGGCTTTCACCACGTCAATCTGACGTTTTACATTGGCATCGCAGCCAACGGGATGAGTGGTAATACACATGAAGCCGCGCACACGAGGTTTAATGACCATACTGAAATTCCTGGATTATTTTGTTATTGGTATTGATAGCTGGTTTTTTATTTATATTTTATTGTTTTGTGTTGTAAGCATTAGCGGAAATTCTATCACAGGATACTGCCCTTTAAGGAGTCAGTCGCGCCAATGCCTGCTCCCGTTCCTCACCGCCAAGCCTGGCCAGGGCGTCTACCCTGTCATAAAAATCCGGTAATTGAAAAGCTGTCTCTGCCAGCAGCGCTTCAAAAGCCGGCACTTTATTAAAGTAAGTCGCTACCGTATTGAGTTTGGCATTATTGATGTCCCCTTCAAACCAGCCGTCGTAGGCCGAATAACCCTGCCAGCCCTGCTTCAGTTGCCGATAATCCTGCCGAAGCTTTTCAAACAGCGCGGCTTTTTCAGCGCGCATCGCCTCTGGCGACAGGTGGCTGCTGTAGAGTGTTTCCAGTGGGGGAATCACCCCCTGCACCAGAGTGACAAACTCACGGCGGTAGCGCTGTTCACGATTGGCCTGGTCAAAAAGTATATCCGCCGCGTCGTCACTCCCGGCCTGTTCAAGCCAGCGTTTGAGACCTTCCAGCTCCACCGCCGTGGCAAAACTTTCATTGAAGATGGTGTCGCCCGGAATATATACGCGCTGATGGGCCAGCTCATGAAAAATCAGTGCCGCCAGGCGATGCTCATCCCTATTGATAATGGTGTTGAGCACAGGATCCGCAAACCAGCCCAGGGTGGAATAGGCCGCTACCCCACCGACATAGACATCAAGGCCGGATCGCCGGAGGGTGGCCGCATAATCCAGCGCCTTGTCTTCACTAAAGTAGCCGCGGTAAGTGACGCAACCAGCTACCGGATAACACCAGCTCCGGGGTGTCATGGAAAACTCCGGCGCCGCAAACACATTCCACACCACGAAGGGACGCTGCAGATCCACATAGCTGGCGTAATTTTTCTCAACCGGCAGCGCCAGTTGGGTTTCGGCAAAGGCACGGATCTCGAGAATCGATGTCAGTTGCTTTCTTAGCGCGGCATCCGTAGCAGGATCATCAATCAATTTCTGGATATTTTCTCGCCTGCTGAGAATACTGAGCTGACCGCGAATGGCCTGGGAATAAAAAGACAGTGATTCGCAGGACACCAGCAACAGCAGTGAAACAAGGCAGATGAATGGGAGGATTGTTTTTTTCATTGCGGCCAGAGCCCGTTGTCTCATTCAGCCGGTTTCGCCGCGCAGGGTGACAAGCACAGAACGCGGACCACCATGGTCGCGATGCTCGCCCAGAAACAGTCCCTGCCAGGTACCCAGTGCCAGCACACCGTTAGTGATGGGAATGGTGACTTCACAACCCAGCAGCGCAGTTTTGATATGGGCCGGCATGTCATCGCTGCCTTCATAGGTATGATCAAAATACGGGGCATCTTCCGGTACCATCACATGTAAATGTCTTTCCATATCATCGCGCACCGAGGCATCGGCGTTTTCATTAATACTCAGTGACGCCGACGTATGCTGCAGAAAAAAATGCGCGCTGCCAATTTGATAGGCCTTTAATTCAGGCAGTTGCTCAAGCAGCTCACGGGTAACCAGATGAAAACCACGGCTTTTCCCCGAAAGCGTAATTTGCTTTTGTAACCAGCTCATTCCAGAACTTTGATTTCATAAAGAGAAGACCACAGCTTGCCGGTTACAAAAAGACGCTGCCCTTCTTCATCCCAGGCAATTCCGTTAAGCACTTCATCACGGCTTTTACGCTGCTGATACAGACCGCTGAGGTCAACAATGCTGTTTACGTTACCAGTATCGGGATCAATTCTGACAATCACGTCCTGGTACCAGACATTGGCCCACACTTCGCCATTGATAAACTCCAGCTCATTGAGGGATTGTACCGGGTTGCCATTGAGGGTGACCTGCACGCTTTTTTCCTGTTGCAGGGTGCCCGGATCAAGAAAGCGCAGGTTGGCACTGCCGTCACTGACAATCAGGGCATTATTGCCATAGGTAATGCCCCAACCCTCGCCGGGCAGGAAAAAAGTTTTCTGCTGGGTGAAACTGTCCAGGTCATAGACAAATCCCATATGGGACTGCCAGGTCAGCTGGTAAACACGGTCATCAACAATGGCGATGCCTTCCCCGAAAAAACGCTGGGCCAGGTTCTGGCGTTTCAGCAGCTCACCGCTTTCCAGATCCACCATGCGCAAACTGGACTGGCCATTACGACCGGTGCCTTCATATAAATTCCCCTGATACCAGGTCAGCCCCTGGGTAAACGCCGCATCATCATGGGGAAAGGTATTGACTACTTCTATCTTGTAGACCTGCACCTCGTCTGCCGCCAGCACAGGAGACTCTGTCTGCATGAAAAACAGTCCCGACACTGCCAGTAAGGCCCAGAAGGTTAGCCGGTATCTTTTAACACCGGTGCTGAGTTTCAACTGTTGCTGGAATGCTTTCATGTCTTCCCTAATGCAAACTGACTACTCTGGATAGTCAGGCTTTAATTATCAGCCCCTGAGGCTTAATCGGTGTTTAACAGACCCTTGAGCCGGGTCAGCCCCTGCTCATCGGCAGAGACAATACCCTTTTCGGTAATCAGGCCGGACACCAGCCGCGCCGGCGTAATATCAAAGGCAAAATTCAGTGCTGCACTGCCCCTGGGCGTTAATCTTACTGTATCCAGTATCCCCTGGGAATTGAGCCCCTGAATGGAGGTAATTTCTCCGCTGTCGCGCTCTTCAATGGGAATATCATCGGAGTCCCAGTCAATACTGGCGACCGGTACCGCCACATAAAAAGGCACGGCATTATCATGAGCCGCCAGGGCTTTCAGGTAGGTACCAATCTTGTTGCAGACATTGCCTTTGTAGGTGGTGCGATCACTGCCCACCAGGCAAAGGTCCACCTGCCCCGCCTGCATCAGATGGCCGCCGGTATTGTCACTGATCACGGTATGGGGAATTTGCTGCTTATCCAGTTCCCAGGCGGTGATGCTGGCGCCCTGGTTTCTGGGCCGGGTTTCATCCACCCAGACATGCACCTCAATACCCTCTTCCCAGGCCTGATAGACCGGGGCCAGTGCGGTACCGCGATCGACGGTGGCAAGCCAGCCGGCATTGCAGTGGGTAAGAATATTGACCGGGCCGGATTTCGCCCCGGCCAGTTCACGTATCAGTGTCACACCATGCAAACCAATGGCGGTGCAGTTGCTGACATCCTCATCACAGATCGCCAGCGCCGAGGCCAGAGCGGCGGATGTTCTCACCTCATTATTAGGCGCCTGCTGGACAGTATCGAGCACCCGGTTAATGGCCCATGACAGATTGACCGCGGTGGGACGTGTGGCCAGCAATAATTTTCCCGCCTGTTCGGGGGACAGGTCTCCCTTTTTTAGAGAAAGATATAGACCAAAAGCCGCCGCGGCGCCGATCAGGGGTGCACCTCTCACCTGCATGGAGCGGATGGCATGACAGACATCGTCGAGGGAGTTTAGTGTCAGCACATCAAAAAAATGCGGCAGGCGGGTCTGGTCGATGATATTTACCGAGTGATCGGATTCATCAAACCAGATACTGCGGTAATGGGTGCCGTCGATTTTCATGGTTTAGTTAAGTGTTCTTTTCATGAGTGATGTAAATATGGTTTGGTTGTTTTTTTGTTCGGTGTATCAGGGTAAACCGCATTCTTCACGTTGGATGGCGCTGCGCTTATCCGACCTACGGTAATTGTCTCTTCCAGACCGGGGCGAACCGGGTTCGCCACGTCGGATGGCGGCCTGCGGCCTTATCCGACCTGCGGTGGGCTGACTTTTTAAATAACCCGCTCGTTGCCACCATCTACCGCCACCTGCGCACCGGTGGTACTGCCCGTTTTCGGGCTCAGAAAAATTCGCGCCATAATCGCTACATCGCGGCTACTGACCGCCCTACCCAGCACATTGTTCTGTTTGTATTGCTCCACTGTGAGGCCGTAGTGGGCCGCACGGCTGGCAAGGGTTTCCTCATTCCAGACGCCGGTATCAAATACCGCATTGGGGTGCAGCACGTTGACGCGAATCCCGGCTTCGCCCAATTCCAGCGCTGCTACCCGCGCCAGTTGTGTGAGGCCGGCCTTGGCGACAGAATAGGCGCCAGCGCCGGGCCCGGGGGCCGGGGCATTTTTCGAGGCAATAACCACAATGGCGGGATCAATGCCCTGTTTCAGGAACGGCAGTGTGCTGCGCATCAGTTTCATGTGGGACTCAAGATTGATGCTCATACTGGCTTGCCAGTTTTCATCAGACATTTCTGACAGGGTCTGGCTGGTGGTAATACTGCCGGCATTACTGACCAGCATATCCAGACCGCCAAGATGGGCTATACCCCGCTCAATAGCCGCTGCCACGGCCGCCTGATCAGTCACATTACATTGAAGACCCAGCACCTGGGCAGTGTCAAAAAGCGTGCTGACTTGCTCATTGATATCCAGCGCCAGCACACAGGCACCACTGTGAACCAGTTCTTCCACACAGGCTTTGCCAATACCGGAGGCGGCGCCGGTGACCAGCGCCACTTTACCTTCCAGCATCGGCCCCCTTCCGGCTTTTTTCAGTTTGGCCTGTTCAAGTTCCCAGTATTCCACATCAAAAAGTTCGGCTTGAGGGAGCGCCTGCCAGCCGCCCAGGGTCTCGCCCCACTGGATCGCCTTGATGGTGTGTTCACTGATGTCAGCGACTACCTGCAGACGTTTGTGATTCCGGGCGAAGCTGAGCATGCCTTTCCCGGCCCACACGGCAAAGCGCGGAGCACTGTCGAGACAGCTCAGGTTGCCGTCATCATGGCGCTCGAAATAGGCACGGTATTCGCTCGCAAAGTCGGCAATAGCTGTTTCCGGATCATCCGTCACTACGGCCGGCACGGGTTTGGTATGAATGGTGTGATCGGGTGTAATCGGCCCGCGAGTGGCGATGCTGGCAACGTCCGCCAGACTGGCAAAGCCTGCGGCTGAATCACTGCCATTGAAACGGGCAAGCATGGGAAGACCTGCCAATCCCGACACCTGTTTTCGCATCCCGGCCAGTTGCAGCATATCCTGCGCTGAGGGGGAATAATTAGCGCTGGCCTGCTGCTGTAAAACCCCTTTTTCTTCAAGAAAGCATTCAACCTGTGACACCAGGGCAATCATGTTTTCATAACTGCTGCGGGCATCCTCATGGAAGGTGAACAGGCCATGATGCATCAGAAAAATACCTTTGATGGATGACCAGTCCAGCTCACGGGTTTTTTGAAATACCTGTCGGGCCAGTACAAAGCCCGGCATGATATAGGGCAGGATCAAAACATCCTTGCCGAATATTTCTCCCAGTATGTTTTCACCTTCAGCGGTATTGCTGACAGCTACGACAGCATCAGTGTGGGTATGATCAACAAATTTGAAGGGGATAATGGCATGCAGAATGGCTTCCACCGAGGGCGTCGGGGCTGCCGGGTCCAATAGTGAGAGACGCAACTGCTGCATCATCTGACTGTCGGTCATCGATTCCAGTGAGGCCAGTTGCTGCAGATAGCCAAGATCACAGGGCGCGAAGCCTTCGGCTTCAATAGTCCGAAGGTCCCAACCGGAGCCTTTTACATAGAGCGTTTCGCGGGTCTGGCCAAAGATATCGGTGGAGCTGCTCTTTACGGAGGTATTGCCTCCGCCATGCAACACAAGATCGGCATCGAGCCCGAGCAGCCTAGAGGTATAAACCCGCAGCCCTAAATCAGAATCCAGAAAAGGTTTAGCATCTGTGTCCTGCCAACGACTTTGCATAGTTAGTTATAGGCGTATCGAATCAGAGCAGTGAAATAACAACACAGATCAGTGTGCCTACTATCATTACCACAGTAGGGAAAAAGCTCATAAGAAAGCCTACACCTCGACTTGCCGGGTCCTTGACGTAACTGATGGCATAAAGAAAGCGGCCAATGAGCCAGATAACCCCCAGACCTGAGGCGATATAATATCCTGCCCAGCCAACACTTTCAGCCATCCAGGCGAAGGAGACGATAGCCGGAATAAACACCACCAGTTGTTCCTGGGTGTTTTGCTGAACCCGAAAATATCTTTCGAAAACCGGATTACCCGTGGTCGCCGGCGCATGGATGCCATATTTACCCCTGGCTGCACCCACCTGAAAGGAAAATACCGTGTACTCAATTAATGCCAGTGTGATAATTAAAATAACCAGTGCCATATTTCACCTCACTTTAAAACATCAGTATTTCACAGATTCTGCTAATAATCAGATTCCCTGAATGCAAACAGCCCGGGATTCCCCGGGCCATTATCAATACATCCATTACTGGCTGGCTTATTCTCAACCAGCGGCGCTCGCCATCAATACTTATTCCATTACTGAAATAGTCGTTACACCTGCGGCTCTGGCTGAATCCATGGTTTCTACCAGGAAATTCGCGCTGGACAGCTTGTCTGGACGAATAATCACAGACGCTGCAGGATTCTCAGCCCGTGCAGAGGCTACCCTGGCACGTACCGCAGAAATATCTATACGTTCCTGATTGAAGAACAGCTGGTTACGTGAATCAATCTGTATCAGTATGTTTTTGGGCTGATCATTGGAAGGCGGCGGAGGATTATTGTTGGGATCCTGGCCTTCAATGTCCATGGCATTTTCTTTCAGAAAGGAAGCTGTTACCACGAAGAAAATCAAAAGAATAAATACAACATCCAGCATGGGAGTAAGGTCGATGTTGGACTCGTCTTTTTTCTTCTTAAATGAACCGCCTATTGTCTTCATTAATTACTCCAGGAAATCTTTTCTTGTCTGTTCTTGTTTATAGCCTTGTATTTGGCTGCTTATGACGATTTATGAATATATTTATAACTAACTATGCACTTTTCTACTTTTGCATACTTTTGCTTATGACCAAGTATGACTAATTGTGAGTACCTGATAAGTACTTACAAGGTTTCTATAAGCACTATATTAAATGTTTCTTTATATAGCGTGTTTTTATATAGCTGAATTGGCTGTGCCAAAGGGGCGCCCCTGGGGTCGCTCGCTGATCACTTCTCACTGCGCTTCAGCAATAGGCGAGTATATCACCTTACACGTCTTGCACAATACCAAGCCGGGACAAGTCTGCCATCTTCCCTGCCGGACTCAAAACGCGCCTAAAAAACCAATAAAAAAGAGGGCAAAAACCCTCTTTTCATATATAACTTATTGTATTTCTGACTATTTTTTAATTGAACCAATAGTAAAGCTGGCCAAGTCGGCAAGTTGTCGCGGACCCTTGCCATTGCGCGCTCCAACGCGAAGACCTGAGTACAGGTTCATCAGGATATCAGCGGCCATATCAGCTTTGACACCACGAGCCAGGAGACGGGATTTTTCCATCTCCTTGGTTCTGGCCAGCAGGGCTTTGCGGATTACATTAAGGGCACTTTTCAGAACTTTCTGCACTTCCTTGTCCCAGTTAATGCTCTCACATACAGAATTAACCAGCAGGCAACCCATGACGCGCTGCTTGTTGGGAGCAGAGATAATGGCAGTGTCAAAATAGGCTTCGATTGCTTCCAGTGCATTTAACTTGCTGTTTCCCAACGTAGCATCAATATCAGCTTTAACCAGTTCATTGTATTTCTCAACACAGGATTTAAAAAAGGCATCCTTGTCTCCGAAGGAATTGTAGAGAGTGCCACGATTAATATCGGTGGCATCAAGCAGCTTCTGTATCGAGCTGGCTTCATAACCTTCTTTCCAAAACTGCTCCATAGCCTTGGTAAGTACCTTGTCTTTTTCAAACTCTACTGGTCTTGCCATAATCTAGATCTAACCTCAAATTCTGATGGTAATTGGTTTGCCTTGCAGCTGCCTGGCGTAGAACCAGCTGCTGGTGGTGAAAATAAGGGGCGCATTCTAGTACAAAGTGATTAGGGTCTCCAGTTTAGAAATGAAAAAATACCTTAAATATGCGATGATTTTTGGAATTAGGGAAAAACTCCTGTGAATATTGAATGCTGAGTCTATATTGCACAAAGATCGAAACCCCCCGCCCCGTTTTGGGGCGCTTAGTCAGACTTCTCAATAAAGGGTATAATTTTGGCTGGTTTAGTTTCCAGGGTTCTGTTTACACAGGAAACTTTCAATGGTCAGGTTTTCGGGAAATTAAAAATTGTATTTTTTATCTGTAAACAAATACGCAAGCTCTCGTTTATATTGCTCATTTAGCAAGAAATTTGATGCCTGGTACACAGTTATGCTGTTCAAAAAAGCAAGTTCACTGGCCTTACTGGTAATAATGTTGAGCACACTGCCATCGGCCCGACTGTTTGCCCAGCAAGGACCCACGCTGGATGAGACTCCCGACTTTACGACAGTAATCACTGAGTTTGGCGCCATCCTTGCAGCCGCAAATGTTCAGGTGAGTATGCGTGATGAGGCCCCTGTCGCCCTGGATATCTATCGCCCCACTGGCAACACCCGCTATTCCACCCTCTATGCTGCCGGTCCCTTTCCCCACAGCGAAGACATTCTTGCAGATACTGAAAACCGGGTAGGTCCGATTGCCTGGTACGTGAGCCAGGGTTATGCCGTCGTGGTGGCGAATGTCAGGGGAACAGGCGCCTCTGGTGGCGACTTTGGGTTTTTCTCCCGTGAAGAGCAGCAGGATCATTATGAGATTATTGAGTGGATTGCCACCCAGCCTTGGTCAGACGGACAGGTGGCGGGAACTGGTGCGGGATACTACGCTGCATCACAGTGGCAAATGGCCATACAGAACCCTCCTCACCTGAAATGTATCGCCCCGATCAATGGCACCCTTGATCCCTTTGGTGAATGGATCAGCCCGGGCGGCCTCACCAATAATGAATTTATTAATGACTGGTATGACCGCAAGGTGAGGCTGGCCAATGCCTACTCAGGGGATACTCCACGACTGGTGAATTACGATATGCGCCTGGCCCAACTGTTACATCAAGGTTTTGATGACTACTGGCGTATTCGTAGCAGTCAGGGAAATACCCGGCAGATCAATGTCCCGGTTTTTGTGATCAATGACTGGAGCCTGGACGGCAGCCAGGCGGGACTCAGCAGCACCCTTCAGGCACTCAATACACTCAACACGGCAAACAAGATTCTTATCACAAACCCGACTGCAGATACTGCCCTTTATCAGGATACCGCGTTGCTGGCTCGGGAATTACTCCCCTATTATGAATGGTGTTTTAACGGACGCGCACCGGGTTCTCCGTTTATAGAAGTGCCGCGTATTCGATATCAGGCAAAGAATCAGAGTACGCTTAAACGGGAAAGCAACTGGCCGCCCGGAAATGTCAGACACGAAGCCTGGTTTCTCAATAGTACTCTGGATGAAAACAACAACAGTATTGCCACACTCCATAGTGAACATGTTGCCGGCAGTCTGGAAATCAGTACTTTCAGCACAGGACAAAATGATGCACGGCTGCGTTTTGTTTCAGCTGAGTTAAAC
>Ga0181564_10004449_pt1 | contig 11850 bp, 14 predicted proteins | sample 011ome_24_FD_134512 | JGI IMG/M metagenome (GOLD analysis project Ga0181564, IMG submission 134512) | Coastal salt marsh microbial communities from the Groves Creek Marsh, Skidaway Island, Georgia - 011513CT metaG (megahit assembly) | ecosystem: Environmental > Aquatic > Marine > Intertidal...
AGATTGTAATTTTTTGATTTCTTTTCATTAGATCACTTACACCTTTTAGGGCTTGGATTGATTTGGCTGTAAGATTGGATTGATCGTAATCAAAGTAAACTACAGCATTTGCAAGCACTGCCTGAGTAGCTGTAGATTTTGATGTTATCGAAACCCCTGCAACGCTTTGATCTGACACTGCCTCTTCCGTAATTTGCACAGAACTGCAAGCAGATATAACAAGTATTAATGATAAAGCGAAAAATGTATTGATTGATTGATTCATAAAAAATCCCATTTAAATTAAATTATCTTAAGAAATCTGACCAAGCTGGCTCTCTAACTTCACCCTCAGATGCAGGTAATTTAAACCTAGCGCCGCTTAGGCTAAAACCAGCAAGCATGCTTTGATTTTCTTCTTTAATTCCATAGATTACCATATTACCGTTAGGAGCAACACTAGGTGATTCATCCATCTTTGCTTCCGTTAGTATTCTAATAAAATTTTCTCTTTTATATTTTAGAGCTATATGGAATAAACCATCACTAGTTCTATGAACAAAAACAATACCCTCCTCGTTTGGGAGATATGAAGCTTTTGCATTATAGGATCCTTCAAATGAAACACGCTTAGCTTTTGGATTTAATTTTCTGAGATCTAACTCATAAATTTGAGGAGAGCCAGAGCGCCCACTTGTAAATAAAATTTTATTTCCTTTTGGGGACCAACTGGACTCTGTATCAATTGAAAATTGATTGGTCATTCTAGTCAAAGTCCGATCACGCAATCTTAAAATATAGATTTCTGCATTTCCATCTTGATAAAGTGTTAAGGAAAGGTATTTTCCGTCAGGTGACCATGAGGGGGAACTAATCTGAGTATCTTTCGATAAAACAACCTCTCTCCTTCCTGAAGCGATTTCTTGAATAAAAACCTTTGCCATCCCTGTTTCAAATGATACGTATGCCACTCTTTTTCCATCAGGTGACCAAGATGGGGAGATTATTGGCTCTGAGCTTGATAAAAGAGTTTTCTCATTTGCGCCGTCAGAATCAGCCAACATAAGTTTATATGTTGAGATAAGTTGCGAGTCTTTTATTTCATTTACATACAAAAGCCTGGTTGCTGCTATGCCCTTAATTCCCGTGATTGACTCATAAATTCCATCGCTTGTGTAATGAGCAAGCTGCCTTATTTGATTTGGTATACCAAAGACTTTTGAACTGCGGACTTTTCTTTTCTTATGAACGTCAAAAATTTCATAATTAATATCTAAAGAATTATTTGCTTTAATAATTGTGCCTGTAACCAAATAATCCATTCCTAGCAATTTCCAATCACTGTATACCAACTCATCATCTATAATTTTTACAGGCAATAATAATTCCTCATCAAGAATTGAAAATTCTCCTGTTCGGATTAAATCACTCCTCATAATATTATTCAGCTGCTTTGAAACTCTTGTATTACCTTCAAAAGGAATCATTGCGACTTTGAATTGATCTTCAGAGCCTTTAGTGATTTCTAAAAATAACTCTCCGTAGCTTAGTGTTGAAGAGAGCAACAAAGCAGATAGTATGAAATTTTTTATCATGATGGATTGAAGCTTATAGATATTACCTGAAACTCTTTTTCATATAGAGATCTAGGAATTGAATTAAAAAAATTAAATGTCTCTACTCTTCTTACTGCTTGCAGGGCAGAATTATCAAACCGAATATTTCCACTACTTCTAATAAGATCTACGTTTACAATTCTCCCAGATGCACGAATTTTAAGCCTTAAATTTGCAACTAAATCAGTAGGTATATTTCTTGGTTTCATCCAAGCATCTTCTATCGAAGAAATTATTCTCTGGGCATACATTGAAATTTCCTGCTGCTCTTTATCTGCTTTGATCTCACTCTCTTCTAATAATAAATTTGCTATATTGCTTTCTATCGATTCATCATCTTGAAAATTCTCAGCAACATCTTTAGTTTTAGAGTAAACAATATCTTCGGAAGATTTTTTTGGAGGGCTTTGATCAACTTTAGCTAACGCAGGAACGATTTTTTTTATTTTTTGAGATGGTAGATCAAACTTTATCTCAATTTGTAAAGGTTTTGATATTAGAAGTGACTGAGAGGTATTTGTATCAAAAGTTCCATATATATATAAAAAAATAGCAGCATGAATTAAGAATGAAAAAAGTGATGCTTGAAGATATCTATAATTCGCTATCATAGCCTGAAGTAATAATTCCTATTTTTTGAATTCCCAAACTCTGAATGCCTGCCATACCCTTAGCTACATAATCAAAAGGCACATTAGCATCGCTTTTGAATACAATTTCAATATCTGGATTTGCTTGATAAATAATCCTAGCCTTATTTTTTAACTCAACTAAAGAAATAGGCAATTGCTCTTCTCCTAAATTGATAAAATAGGCTCCTTGTCTATTAATTGAAATTACAAGTGGCTCGCTTGAAACTGACATCTTCGTTGTATCAGTTTTTGGAAGATTTACTTCAATGCCCTGGATAAGCAGGGGGGAAAGGACCATAAAAATTATTAAAAGAACTAGCATCACATCTATGTAAGGAACTACATTAATGTCTGCGTTTAACTTTTTTCTTTTACCAATTCTATATATCAAAGTTTTGTTTTAACTGTTTGTCTATAAAGAATGCTCGCTAGCTCTTCGCCAAATACAGAAGATTGCTGCAATTGAGTGTCAGAATCTGATGCAAATCTATTGTATGCAACAACTGCAGGAATTGCTGCAAACAGACCCAAAGCTGTTGCAACTAGTGCTTCGGATATTCCAGGAGCAACAGCATTAATCGTTGCTTGAGTTGCATCTGAAAGACCCTGAAAAGAATTAATAATGCCCCAGACTGTCCCAAATAAGCCAACATATGGGCTAACTGATCCAACATTAGCTAGGAAAGGAAGATGATGCATCAATGATTCCTCTTCTCTTGCCAAAGAAACTCTTATAGCCCTATTAACACTTTCAAGATCCTCAATTGTAATTTGCTGCCCTTCACTAAGTCTCAAAAACTCTCCAAATCCGTGCTTGAAAACTCGCACAGAGCCAACTAGCTCTTCATTTGGAATCTCATTTATTCCTTCATATAACTCGTTAAGGTCTTTCCCTGACCAAAATTCCTTTTCAAATGACTTATTGGCTTCTTTAATTCTATTTAAATTAAAATATCTTTCAAAAATAACAATCCATGAAATGATTGAAGCCATCAATAACAAAATCATAACAATCTGAACAATCAGACTGGCCTGAAGAAATAAATCTATAACTGAAAAGTCACTCATATTAATTCTTAAATAATTTTAATAAGCCCAAAGGAAAAGCTTTAGGTTTGCCTGTGTCATTATTTATAAAGCAAACTTCAACCTCCCCCTTGCAAATGAGTGTATCATTTTTTGAATTTAAAATAGATTGAAAAAATATAGTTCTTGCTTTGCTAACAAGTTCGATCTCAGTACATACAGTTAGATCATCTTCCAAGACTGCAGGATGATGATATGAAAGATTGATTGACTTCACCACATAAGAATCATTGCTCTCAGACATTGCATCTATTTGAGACAAGCTATTATCAATTAAAAACTGTGATCTAGCTCTTTCAAAGTATTTAAGATAATTAGCATGGTAAACAACGCCTTGAAAATCGGTATCTTCAACATAAACCTTGCAATAAAAATCTTTATGCTTGAATCGAGGACTCATGTTGGTCAATATCTGCCTGAAAGAGAGATCGAAGAATTTCAACAAAATCCTCCCACATCATGTCAATAGTTATAGAGGAAGCATCTAGCTCTGGAATTAAAGTTCCTGCAAGCATTCTTACTTTGATTGGTCTTCGATTAAATTTATAAATTAATGCTGGGAACTCACCCTCTCCAGTAGCAGCTAAAACCTGATCCCACCAATCCTGAGATGGTTCAGAGCCATCGCCGTATCGTTTGCATTCTAAGCACCATCTGCCAAACTTTAAGTCAGGTAATTCTTTTGTTCGTGTTTGCTCCAAAATTCTTTTAACTGGCTGTGTTAAGCCCAACTGCTCAACAAGAAGGTTGCCAATTTCTCTTTCAAAATTAGCTCCTTTAGTTCTTGAATTAATTCCCAATATTAACCCTCTACATTAAAATCTTCAGGAAACTCTGCATTTGTATGGACCTCCTGCACATCATCAAGATCATCCATAAAATTCATAATTTTCAGGACTTTTTCCGATGCTTCATGATCTAAACTTACCAATGTTTCTGCTCTCATAGTATTTTCTGCCAATAATGTTTCAATATTATGCTCTTTAAAAGCATCAGCAATCGTTGAGAGATTTGATGGAGTTGTGATAATTTCAAAATAGTCTTCCGTAGCATTAAAGTCATCTGCGCCAGCATCTAATGCAATTTCCATGATTTGATCTTCATCATGCGATAAATCTATTTGTATAATTCCTAATTTATTGAAGAGATAAGCAACAGATCCATCTGTTCCCATGTTTCCACCAAATTTAGAGAAGGCATGTCGCACATCCGCAACTGTTCTATTTCTATTATCTGTCATAGTCTCAACAAGAATAGCAACACCATTTGGTCCATATCCCTCAAAAGTTAACTCCTCAATAGCACCCATTTCTCCGGTACCAGAACCCTTTTGGATTGCTCGTTTGATTGTATCTTTGGGCATATTTGCTGCATTAGCTTTATCTAGTGCAAGTCTCAATCTAGGATTATCACCTGGGTCAGGGCCACCCTTTGCAGCAACTGTAATTTCTCTTATAACCTTGGTCCAGACTTTTCCGCGGGAAGCATCCTGTCTAGCTTTTCGATGCTTTATATTTGCCCATTTGGAATGTCCAGCCATCTATTGCTCCGGTTCACAGGTTGATTTAATATTCAGCTCATCAAGTTGATCATCAGAAACTATGCCAGGAGCATCTGTAAGTAAGCAAGATGCGCTTTGTGTTTTTGGAAAAGCAATAACATCACGGATATTAGTTGTATTAGTTAGCAACATAACGATTCTGTCTAAACCAAATGCTATACCTCCATGAGGTGGACATCCAGATGATAATGCTGACAAAAGGAAACCAAATTTTTCCATAGCCTCATCATTAGATATGCCCAGTAATGAGAATATCTCTTTTTGCATTGAGGGCTCATAGACTCTTAAAGATCCACCGCCAAGCTCATATCCATTTAGAACAAAGTCATATGCGCAAGCTAATGAATTATCCGGATCATTTTTTAATTCATCAATTGTTACGGCAGGCAGAGTAAATGGATGATGTAAAGATGTAAGATTATTGTCCTTATTTCTTTCAAACATAGGAAAATCCACTATCCAACATGGCGCCCATGAAGAGGTCATCAAACTTAAATCCTCACCAAGTTTTTTAATCAGTGAACTCATTGAAAGATTTACAATATCTGCCTTTCCTGCTCCAAAAAATATAATGTCATTGTTTTGAACATTGAGAGACGAAAGAATTGAATCGATGGTTTTCTGTTGAAAAAATTTAAGAATCGGTGATTGGAGCCCATTATCTTGATCCAGATCAACAACCTTTATATATGCAAGACCTTTAGCGCCTAACTTACCAACATATTCAGTATACTCATCTATCTTTTTTCTTGTCATGGATGCTGCGTCTGGAATCTTTAAGGCAACAACCCTAGAACCAGGATCATTTGCAGGACCAGAAAATACTTTAAATTCTTCATCTTTTACAAGCTCAGAGATATCATTAAGTTCAAGTGGAATTCTTAAATCTGGTTTATCGCATCCGTATTTTTCAATAGATTCTTTATATGTAATCCGTGGAACTTCTGCTTTTTGATAGTCCGTAAACTCAGAAAGCAATGAAATTATCAAACTCTCTCCAAGCTCAATAATTTCTTCAGTAGAAATAAATGAGGCCTCAATGTCAATCTGTGTAAATTCGGGTTGTCTATCTGCACGTAAATCTTCATCTCTGAAACATTTAGCAATCTGATAGTATTTATCTATCCCACCAATCATTAACAACTGTTTAAATAGCTGAGGAGATTGAGGCAATGCAAAAAACTCACCAGGATGCACTCTACTTGGAACTAAATAATCTCTTGCTCCCTCAGGCGTAGCTTTGGTTAAGATTGGAGTTTCAATTTCATTAAAATTATTATTTTCTAAAAAAAATCTTATTTTTGAAGTTATTTGAGATCTCTTAATCAACCGTTGATTGACATCAGGACGTCTTAAATCTAAAAATCTATGTTTAAGCCTAACATCTTCATTAACATCTTGATAATCATCAAGAGGGAATTGAGGGGTAACAGCCGAACTAAAAATCTTTAAACTGGTTGCTTCAATTTCTATCTCTCCAGTAGTCATTTTTGGATTTATCGCACCATCAATCCTTTTCCTGACCAATCCTTCGATACGAACAACATACTCACTTCTACAGGAGTCTGCAGTATCAAATATTTCTTTTAAATTAGGATTAAAAACAACTTGAACTATTCCATGCAAATCACGAATATCTAAAAAGATTACGCCGCCATGATCTCTTCGTTTGTGAACCCAACCAGAAATTTCAATATTGCTGCCAATGTCTGAGCTATTAATATCTCCGCAATAATGTGAACGCATTTCTATCTCTCTTATTTAAGTTTTTTTATCTGAAGTTTGTTTCTTAGATTTATCAGTTTTTTTAGTTTGTTCTTTAGGCTGTTTTGGTTTTTCATCCTTAGTGTCTACTATATTCTTTTTGGAGCCAGTTTTAAAATCGGTTTCATACCAACCTCCTCCCTTCAATCTAAAAGAAGGAGCAGAAACTAATTTTTGCACTGATTTATCATTACATTCTGGACAGCTTTCAACAGGATTATCTGTAAATCTCTGAATAACTTCGAATTGATGCTCACATTTCAAGCATTTATATTCATAAATCGGCATAAGTCTCTAAAAAAAATATAGAATTATAAACTAAATGAAAATTCAAATATAAAAAATGTTTTGGTCTAAGGTTTTTTTACCCACTTTAAAGGATACCCCTCAAGATGCAGAGGTAATTAGCCATCAGCTAATGCTTAGATCTGGGATGATACGAAAAGTTACATCGGGTATCTACACATGGCTTCCAATTGGATTAAAGGTATTACGAAAAGTTGAGAATATTGTTCGAGAAGAAATGGATGCATCTGGAGCACAAGAGGTTCTAATGCCGATGGTTCAACCTAAAGAGCTATGGGAAGAAACTAAAAGATGGGAAAAAATGGGGCCAGAACTATTACGAATCCAGGATAGGCATGAAAGAGACTTTTGCCTTGGTCCTACACACGAAGAAGTGATAACTGACATAATCAGAAATAATATAAAAAGTTATAAAGAGTTGCCTTTAAACCTCTATCAAATCCAAACTAAATTTAGAGATGAGGTTAGACCAAGATATGGGGTTATGAGAGGAAGAGAATTTCTCATGAAGGACTCCTATAGCTTTAACCTAAATGAAGAATCATTGAATGAGTCTTATCTTGCAATGAAAGAAACCTATAAGAAAATTCTAGATAGGTTAGGGTTAAAGTTTAAAATTGTTAAAGCAGATTCAGGAGCAATCGGTGGAGATGCATCAGAAGAATTTCATGTTTTAGCTGAAAATGGTGAAGATACGATTGCTATCAGTGACTCCTCTGATTTTGCTATTAATACTGAACTATTACTTGAAGAGGGAGACGATATAGAGTCTTTGGAAGGAAAACCCTCGCCTGATGGAAAAGGCATAATTCAAGTTAAAAAAGGGATTGAAGTTGGTCATATTTTTCAACTTGGTAAAGTTTACTCAGATGCGATGAAGGCAAATGTTCTTGATAATGATGGCAAAGCAAAGAGCCTCTTTATGGGTTGCTATGGAATAGGAGTATCAAGACTTGTAGCTGCTGCAATAGAACAAAACAATGATGAAAAAGGAATCATATGGCCAGAGAGCATGGCGCCATTTGAAGTAAATATTGTTGCTATAGGTTTTGATAAAGATGAAAAGATAGCAAAAGCTGCAACAGATTTATATAAAGAATTATCATCCATGGGATATGAAGTAATTCTGGATGACCGCAAAGATGGTTATGGAACAAAAATGAAAGATGCTGAATTAATTGGAATTCCCATCAACATTATTATTGGTAAACAATTTGTGCAAAATAATGAAATAGAGCTTAAACACAGAGATGGTCAAAGCTCTATTGGAAAAGTTGAGGATATAACAACTATTTTTGAGCACTACAAAAATAGCTAATTAAATTCTTTCAATAATTGTTGCATTGGCAGTTCCACCACCTTCACAAATTGCCTGAAGTCCATATTTTCCGTTTGTTCTTTCAAGCTCATGCAACAAAGTTGTCATTAATTTAGCGCCTGTTGCTCCTAAGGGGTGACCCAATGCCATAGCGCCACCATTTACATTTAATTTAGCCATATCAGCTTTTAATTCAATCGCCCATGATAATGGGACTGGAGCAAAAGCCTCGTTAACCTCATAAAGATCAATATCATCAATCTTAAGATTTGTTTCTTTTAAAACTCTATGAGAGGCAGGTATAGGCCCACCTAACATCAATATTGGGTCATCACCCACAACGCTAATTCCAACGATCCTTGCTCTTGGGTCTGCTTTTACCTTTTTTAATCCCTCATCATTACATATCATAAGAGCTGCTGCGCCATCTGTAATTTGACTAGCATTACCAGCAGTAATGACGCCGCCTTCGGTAACTGGGTTCAAGCCTGATAAAGCTTCAAGACTTGCATCATATCTTATGCCCTCATCATTAAGAACCATATCAGTTTTACCTTCTGCATTTTTAGCTTGGACTGGAAGGATCTCTCTATCAAAATAATTACCCTCAACAGCTGCAGCTGCTTTTTGATGGCTGCTTAGTGCAAATTTATCTAGATCTTCTCTCGATAAATTCCACTTCTCTGCCATCAGCTCTGCGCCAGTAAATTGTGAAAAGAAAATCCCAGGATATCTTTCTTTCATGCCATCAGAATCAAATGGCAGTCCATGCCCTGCTTCAAAACCATCTTTAATACTTGCACCAATTGGTACCATAGACATGACCTCTACTCCCCCGCCAATTACAACATCTTGAGTACCTGACATAACAGCTTGAATTGCAAAATGTATAGCTTGCTGCGAAGAACCACATTGACGATCAACAGAAGTACCAGGCACTGACTCAGGAAGACTGGAAGCAAGAATTGCATTCCTAGCAACGTTACCTGATTGAGCACCAACTTGATCAACGCATCCAAATATGACGTCGTCTATTAATTCTGGGTTGATGCCTGATTGATGAACTAACTCATCTAAAACTTTTGCACCAAGATCGGCAGGATGCCATTGACTTAGACTTCCATTTTTCTTTCCACCAGCCGTTCGAACGGCTGAAACTATATATGCATTATTTGACATAACTCTCTCCTATGATACTGAGAGTATCTTAATCAATTTTAAGGCTGCATAACAAGCTTAAGAATGATTATTTCTTGGCAGCTTTTTTAGCTGAAGGGATATATGCCTTTCTAATCTCTTTAACTAAACTATCTCTTATTTTGGTGTTCTCTCTTAGAAATTTACTTGCATTGACCTTTCCTTGACCAATCTTTTCTCCATTATGGCTATACCATGATCCAGATTTTTCAACTAATTCAAGCTTTTGACCAAGCTCTAAAATTTCTCCCTCAGTATTAATTCCCTCGCCATACATTATCTGAAATTCAGCTTGCTTAAATGGAGGGGAAACTTTATTTTTCACCACTTTAACTCTTGTCTCATTCCCTACAACTTCCTCACCTTCCTTAACTGCACCTATGCGTCTAATGTCAAGGCGAACTGATGAATAAAATTTTAGGGCATTTCCTCCAGTAGTTGTTTCAGGATTACCGAACATAACACCAATCTTCATTCTGATTTGATTGATAAAAATAACCATGGCATTTGATCTTTGAATATTTCCTGTAATTTTTCTCAGTGCTTGTGACATTAATCTTGCCTGCAATCCCACATGATGATCGCCCATATCTCCTTCGATCTCTGCACGGGGCGTTAAAGCTGCTACAGAATCCACAACAATCAAATCTACACTTCCTGATTTAACAAGCATATCTGTTACCTCCAACGCCTGTTCTCCAGTATCTGGCTGAGATAACAAAAGCTCATCTACATTCACGCCTAATTTTTCAGCATAGTTTGGATCCAATGCATGCTCAGCATCTATAAATGCTGCCGTACCACCAGCTTTTTGACATTCAGCTATAGCTTGGAGTGTTAATGTTGTTTTTCCAGATGATTCAGGACCAAAAATTTCAACCACCCTTCCCTTTGGAAGGCCTCCAATTCCTAGAGCAATATCTAGACCAAGAGAACCTGTTGAAACAGAGGGGATGTCTACTATCTCCCTGTCCCCCATTTTCATAACAGTTCCTTTACCAAATTGTTTTTCTATTTGTGAAATAGCTTCATTTAGGTTTTTATCTTTGTCTGACATTATTTACTCCTTTACTGTATATTTATACAGTATATTACAAATTTTAAAAAAGTAAATTAAATATTATCAAATTGGTGCTGACTTGTTCAGGACTCGTTGTTAAAATCTTTTAAACTAAACTTCTCAACGTAGAAAATGGCATTTATAGTTACTGAATCATGCATAAAATGCAAGCACACTGATTGTGTTGAAGTGTGCCCTGTTGATTGTTTCTACGAAGGTCCAAACTTTCTTGTGATACACCCTGAAGAATGTATTGATTGCGCTTTATGTGAGCCTGAGTGTCCAGTAGATGCTATATTTTCAGAGGATGAACTACCATCTGATCAGATAGAATTCATTGAAATCAACGCCGAATTAAGCGAAATATGGCCAAATATCACAGAGGAAAAAGATCAGCTACCTGAAGCAGATGAGTACGCAACCGTTAAAGACAAAAAACATCTTTTAATAAAATAAATTAATTTTTATTTGAGCTTAATAAATACTTAGTACTCTTATATTTGTAGTTTAGCTACAAAAATTATCTCCTGTATTAACTACTTTTATAGTATTTTTAGTCAGTATTGACAAAACTAACTTAAAAAAATTAAATGCACTACCTAAACGTTGTCTTGCCAAAATCTTGTGTTAATTGGGCACAATTGTCACTTACATATCTTGGACGCCCAGCAAAGTAAAAAATAACATGGAGAATCCTATGAAAAATTTCATGATGATTTTGTGTCTCTTAGCTTCCCCCCTTACATTTGCTTATGGAGATGATGCTTCGGATGGGTCCAACACTGGTGGTAATAAAAGCAGTGGTGGTTATGGAAGCGGTTCTGGAGGAAGTGCAGCTGCATTGATAGCTGTAGGTGCAATTATTTATTTCGTAAGAAAAAATAATGATGACAAATCAAAATTTGGTTATGTTAGAAATGAAAAAGAAAGTAAGTTCGACGTTTCTTTTGGCGATGTGAACTATTTTGAAGATAGTTTTTCTAACTATTCAAATGAATTTGGTTCATCTAGCAATAAATTTCAAATTAATATGAAATATAACTTCAACTAAAACTTTGCACCCTTCTAAATATAAATCATTTAAAGGGTGCTATTTTTTTCTTTAAAAATGAAAATAAGAACTCTACTTCTGGCATCATTCTTTTTAAGTAATCCTTTGCTTGCGAACAATGAATTAGACTCTACTAAAGTGGCAGATTTATCTGTAGATGATCTAAGAAAAATTGTTCGTTCAATCGTGCAAGAAAGTATCGAGAAGTGCGAGGTTAACGGAACCATGCAAGGAAGAGCAAAAGTTAATCTAAAGGTTGAGGGAGAAGTAAATGCCAAAA
>Ga0181564_10004454_pt1 | contig 11843 bp, 5 predicted proteins | sample 011ome_24_FD_134512 | JGI IMG/M metagenome (GOLD analysis project Ga0181564, IMG submission 134512) | Coastal salt marsh microbial communities from the Groves Creek Marsh, Skidaway Island, Georgia - 011513CT metaG (megahit assembly) | ecosystem: Environmental > Aquatic > Marine > Intertidal zone...
ACGAAACCGACGAAACCGACGAAACCTTCGGCGTCGAGGACCCGGAGCCTGACCCGGAGGAGACGCCCTTTTTTTTTAGTGAAAAGTTTTCGGGAGGCTTTCTCGACGACGACGGCGGCGTTGACCCGCCGGCGTCGACGTCTGATGCGCCTCGGCCCGCGCGAGACCCCGAGATGGAGGAGTGGAGCGCGGCGTGTCGCGCGTGGCCGTGGCTCGCGGATGAGGCGAGGACCGAGGAGAGGCGCGACGAGAAACAGGCGGAGGCGGAGGCGGGCTGGGCGGCGTTCTGAGAAGCGTCGATTTTCTTCTTGAAAAAAAACCACACCCTTTCGCATGCTGGCCTTGAGTGCCAAACTGGCGCGCTGACTCGGATGATCCAAGAAAAAAAAAGCGCCAGAGCGCGCGTTTTCGCCACATCTGACTCGCGTCCCGTCATTGCCAGGCGCGCGCCCCGGCCATGGCGAGCATCGCCGCGGCGGGCGTCGCGGCCGCGGCCATCGGCGCGTGGTATACGCAGCGGAAGACCCCCGCGCTCTCGGACTTCACGGAACCGCCGAAGACCTGGGGCGAGTCCGTGGTGCGCCTGCACGAGGTGGTGCGCATCTCGTGGAAGGAGGCGCTGTCGAAATTGGGCATATGGAGGCTGGACCACTTGCTCGCCATCAGGCACCTGTCTTCCAGGGACATGTCCGACGACATCGCCGAGGAGGTCGCGAGGCTCGGCACGAAGGTGACCTTCTCGGAGGAGTGGCGCGAGCGCCTGCGGTTCATCGACCTCGCCATGCGGTACAATCGGCTGCTGCGAGGCGCGCGTTCGGTGGCGCAGATCGAGCAGAAGCTCGCCTCGATGGGCAGCACCAGCGTCACCGGGAACGCGGAGGACGCCGAGCCGAGGGCGAGCATCTTGCTGTCTCAGCTGCGGCCGGCGATTTTGCGGCCCGCGTACATCTTAGTCAGGGACGCGCACGCCAAGCAGCTCTTCTTCGTGGTCCGCGGCACGCACAGCGTGCGCGACACGGTGACGTCGCTCACCGCGCACAGCAAGCCGCACCACCTGGTGGACGCGACCGGCGCGGTGGTTCTGGGCCGCGCGCACGCCGGGTTCTTGAGCACCGCGCGTTGGCTGGCGAAGACTATTAAAGACGACCTTTTAAACGCGCTGGCAAAAAACCCGGGGTTCGAGTTAACAATCGTCGGCCACAGCCTCGGCGCCGGCGTAGCCGTCGTCCTGACGCAGGCGCTTCGCGAGTTGGAGGGCGGCGACAAGGAGCGCAACGCCTTCGCCGACGCGAAGTGCCTGGCGTTCGCATGCCCCAGCGCGCTCTCCAAGGAGCTCTCGGAGTCGTGCGCGCCGTTCGTCACGACGGTGGTCGCCGGCGCGGACATCGTGCCCACGGTGAGCTTCTCCAAGGTGAGCGAGCTGCAGGGGCAGATCGTCTCCGCCGCCTGGGAGCAGCAGGTGCTCAAGAAGTGGCGCCAGACCACGCGCGCCATGGCGGCGGCGTGCGCGGCGCCGCGCGGGGACGTCGAAAAAGCACGTCATGCCTCGGACGCGAACGACATCTCCGGGCGTGGCGAACCCGACGGAGCGTACGCGGAGAGCGTACGCGGTCTCGGTTTGCTCGGGCGCGTGCCGGGCGCGCTGACGTGCGGGTTCGGGGCCCGGCGCGGCGCTTCCCCTATACTGGGAGTCTCATCTCACCCCGCGACCGCGGAGGAGGCTGTCGTCTCGGGGATGCGCGTCTCGCGCTCGCCGAACGCGAGTGACGACACGCGCGGCGACGGAGCGACGACCGACGAAACCGTCGACGCCGCGGTCGACCGGCTGGCGCACCTCCCGGGCGCGGCGGCGCGCGGCGGCGTCGGCCGCCCGCGGCGTTGGCTCGGCGCGCAGATGCGCTCACTGCGCCGCGGCCTCGGCGCGCCCGTGGCGGTGCCGGAGATGGCGCACGCGGCCGGGAGCGGGAACAAGCTCACCAGACTCGCCTCGATCGGCGGCGCGCTGCTGGCGGGGTGCGTCGCGCCGAGGAGGCGGACACTCGGAGACTCGCTCGGCGACGGCGACGGCGACGGCGACGGCGAGCGAGTCTCTTCTTCTTTTTTCACACACGGTGTGAAAAAAGAATCCGAAAAAGTCGATCCGAACGCGAGTTTGTTCGGCGAGTTTTGGGGCGGGCGGGCGTCCCCGACGTTGGCAGCGGCCGCCGCGGCGGAGGCTGCGCGCTCCTCGGCGAGCGCCGCCGCCGCGTCTGCCTCCGAGGCGGCGCGCCGCGAAGACTTTTCGGGAAAAGACGACTTTTCGGGAAAAGACACTCACTCGCTGCTCCTGGACGACGACCTGGACCTGGACGCGCACGCGTCGCTGGGGGACGTTTCGTCATCGCGAATGCTCGAGCGTTTGGAAGGCGAGGCCGCGCAGGAGGTGCTCAAGCTGCAGGAGGAGCTCTCGGTGATCCAAGCCGCGGACGGCGCGGACGACGACGCGTTCGACGACGCGTTCGAGACGTTGCAGAATTTCGAGACGTTCGAGACTTTCGAGACTTTCGACGCTCGCGGACGCGCTCGATCAGCCGCGCGCGCGGATGATTGTGTAAGTAACAGCGCGTCCGGCGCGAACGCGCCGTTGCCCGCGCCGAGGACCACCCCCTCCGACCCGGTGGCGCTTCTCGGGCCGGGCGCGCCCGAGGCGATCCGCGAGGCGGCGCGGACGATCGGCGAGCAGATCGCGACGGAGCCGGAGTATTTAGTCAGCGGCGAGCCGGCGGTGGACGGCGAGACGCTCGCGGCGCGCGTCGCCACCGGGAAGGGGGGGAGCAACTGGAGCGACGCATCGTCGAAAACCCCAAAAGAGAAAACATCGAAGGAGAAAATCAAGGAGGACGCCGACGCGTTCGCGGTGAAGCTGTACCCGGCGGGGCGGATTCTGCACATGGTGTCCAGACGCTCTAGCCTGGAGACGCGAACCGGAGAGCAAAAAAACGGAGAAAAAAACGCTCCGGGCTCTTCCCGCGAAGACGAGCCGGAGACGTCTGAGACGTCGCGCTACGAGCTCTATGCGGACGTCTCCGTGGAGGCGTACGACCGCATTCGGCTCTCGAGAACGATGCTGAGCGACCACTTCCTGCCCAAGTACATCGAGGCGCTGGAGGACGTGCGCGCCGGGCTGGAGGCCGAGACGCGTTAGTAGCGAGCTGAGTTTTGTGCATTTCGGCGACATCAGTTTTGCAAATGGTAATATACCGCCGTCGCTGTTACGACCGCCCGGGGGTGGGCGGATCGGACGCGCCCCAGCCTCGTCCGCCGGACGAGCCGAGCGGGTCGCTCGGGTCGCTCGGCGCCGACGCCGACGGCGCGGCGTTTTCCGAGACGCCGAACCCGGATCCCTTCCGATCCCGGATCCCGGCATCGGGCACCGGCGCGTTCGGTCCCGCCACCTTCTCCCTCCTCCGCGCCGCGTCCGCCTTGTCCCCCATGAAGCCGTTGAAGTTGAGGCGCAGGAGCAGCCGCCGCAGGTACGGCGCCTTCGGGTCGCCGGCCAGCCGGTCCGAGCGCAGCGTGTCGTACAAATCGCGCGACGTCGCGTCAAACGCCTCGCGCGCGCGTTCCATCTCCGCCGCCGCGCGGCTCTGGTCCGGGCCCTGTGACCCGTCCAGCGGAAGCGTCGCGATCGCGCCACAGACCGTCCGGGCCATCGACAGCGTCGCCTCCACCGACTGCGTCACCGAGGGCAGGTCCAGGAAACTCTGCGCGCCCAGCGCCGCTAGGAACGCGCGGTGCGCGCGTTGCGCTTCGCCGAAATCCACGCCGTTTTCGTCCTTCGTCGTCGCGTCGATGGCGTCCATCATCTCGCGGAACTGCGCCTCGACGACGTCCGTCTGCAGGTACGTGAGCCAGTTCCGTACCAAAAACGCCACATCCCGCCGCGCGCGTTGACACGCCTCCGCCGCGTTCGGTGCCGCAGTTCCCACGTCCGCGCCATGGAGCCGAAGCCTCCGGCGACGCCGCGCCTCGCGCTCCTCCTCGGCGCGCAGCGCGCCGGGCGTCGTGGTCGCCGCGGCGGCGGCGAGGCGGCGCAGCGCGACCCAGGCCTCGTCCAGCGCCCGGGCGGCGCGGCGCAGGCGGAGCAGGTACTTGAACATCTCATCGTAGCGGCGCAGCGCGTCCCGGGTGAGCAGCAGGCCCAGGGGCCAGGGGACCGCGTACTCGAGGCTCAGGCTGTCCCAGGCGTCGTACGCCGGGACGCGGCGTCGCGAACGGTTTTTTTTCGAAAACGGTTCCTCCTCCGCGTCCTCCGCGTCTGCGCCGTACGGCGAGCCCAGCCTGAGCCTGAACCGGCGCGCGAGCTTTTGCGCGTCGTCCGCGGCGGACGACTTCGAGGCAGCCTGCGCGAAGGGCACCGCGAGGTCCGCCTCGGCGGTGGATGCGCGCGGCGGCGCGGCGAGGAGCGCGCGCGCCTCCTCGAGGAAGCACTGGTAAAAGTCACCGCGGCCCAGCAGCAGGTAGGCGCGCAGCGCGCGGAGGTGCCGCGGCAACTCCGCGTCCACCACCACCAGCCTCCCCAGCCGGTCCGCCACCGGCTTACGTATCCGCTCCACGACGCGCTCGAAGCGCGCGCGGTCGAACGCCTCGTCCGAGACGGCGAGCGACCGGATCTGCGCCGCGGCGGCGTCGAGCGCGGCGTCGGGGAGCAGCGACGTACTCGAGTACGTCGCGGATGCTAATAAAGAAGACTCTTTGCGTTCGCGCGAAGACTCTTCGTCGTAAGAAGACTCTTCTTCGTCGTCCAAAAAACCGGAAAAGCGAACGCGCCGCTTGAAGGCGCCGCGCGGGTTTGACAAAACGCGAACCGCGCGGCCCGTGAACAGCGCATCCTCTGCGGCTGGAAGCTCCACCCCAGGCGGCAAAGCCTCGAGACACACCTGGAACCCTCTGTGCCACTCGCGCTCGCCGCCGTCGCGCCGACGCCGCGAAGACGAAAACGCGTCGCGCGCGTCGTCGTCGTCGTCGTCGTCGTCGTCCGAGTCGGAAACGCCCGGCGTTTCGAGCGCGTTTCCGCGGCCGCGGACGCCGCGGACGCCGCTTTCGTTTTCGTTTTTTGGTGAAAAGTCATCCGTCGCCTCCCCCAAGAACACCCCCCCGTCGCCCCCCGCGCCCACGACCGGCCGCACCCAGAACTCGCCGTGCGGGTCCACCAGGCGGCCGTGCACGGTCCACGCGAGGAGCTGCTGGTGCGCGGCGCGCCTGGCGCGCGCCTCGAGCGTGCGCAGCGCGCTTTCGAGCGCCGGCGCCCCCGCGGCGAGCGAGGCGGCGCGCAGGTGGTGGAGCAGCGCGGCACCCTTCAGGGTGTTGGCGTCCGCGACGGGCTGGATGACCGCCCACAGCGAGGGCAGCACCAGCGCGAACTCGCAGAGCGTGGACTCGAGCGCCGCCGGGAGCGCCGGGACGATCCCGCGCAGGATGTCCTGTTCCAACTTTAAGATGGCGCTCTCGTAGTGGGTGAGGACATCTGCCACCCCCGAGGCGAGCGCGCGGCGGTACAGACTGCCGTCGTTCCCCCGCCTCGGCCCGAGCGTCTCAGCGCCGACCGCCGCCAGCGCGCCGGCCTCGTTCTCGCGCTGCACGAAGGACTCGAGCTCGCGGAAGGCGTAGCCGATGGCCACGAGCCGGTCGAGGCTGGCGCGCTCGGGAGGCTCCAGGATGTGCAGATCCGGGTTCACGGCGAAGCGCTCGGGCGCGGTCGCGGTCGCCGGCACCAGGACGATCACCTCGCCGGGGACGCCCAGGAGTGCCAGAAGCACCTCGGGGACCATCGCGAATGAGGCCCGAGGCGCAGGGCTGTGCCTATGCGCGGCCGCGAGTGGCGTCAGCTGCTGGTGGGCTTTCTCGACTTTTGAAAATCTCGGAAAAGTCGGCCCTCGCGGCGCCTCGTTCCGTCGTTCGCGCCGAGCGCCGTTTTTCAAAACGTCATTTTCGTCGCGGCCGAGGGAGCTCCGGCCGCAGAGCTCTGCGGCGCGCGGCGCGACCTTCCCGCGCGGTCGAGGGTCGGCGCGCCCGTCGCGCCACCCGCTTCGCGCGATGCCCTCGGTCGCGTGGCGAGACGAGGACGAGGAGACCGCCGTTCGCGACGAGGTGGACGGCGTGCTCGGTCGCCTGACCCGAGACTGGGCGGTCTCGCGCGACGGCGCGCGCGGCGCGGGCCCGACGGGACGGACGGACGACGCCTCCGCCGTCGACCTAGATGCCGTGTTCGACGACGAGAAGAGCTTTCGGACGAAACGGAACGCCGCGCGTTTCCTGCACCGCTCCGCCGAGGACGAGGAGGTGCGCGCGGTGCTGGAGTCCATGCGCCGCGCGACGCTCGGGCTCACCGAGCGGGATCTGCGCGCCGCGCGAATGCGCCGCGAGCGCAACGACGACGGCACGCTCGATCGCGTGCACTTGGACCGGGACGCGCCCGAGCCGTACGTCATGGACGGCGTCTTACCACCGTGGTACGCCAAGACGTACTACAAGGTGGTCGCGGTCGTTCGTGGAGACGAACGAGACGGAATGCATGACGCGGGCTCTTTTCGCGGCTCTTTTCGCGGAGGCGGCGAGTCGGTCGCCGCTCCCGAAAGCACGTCTCGCGTCTCGTTCGTCTCCGTGTACGACGGCGTCACGGAGTACGCGCCGGGCACCACCGTGTGCCACCCGTCGCGGCCGGACCACAAAGGCGGCCTGTACGTCTCGAAGACCATCGAGGGGTGCCTGCGGCGCGACCGCGACCTCTTCCCCGAGCGCAGCGCGCTGCTCCACTTCCCGCGCGCCGTCGCGCGCGCGCGCTGCTGGAACCCGGACCGAGCGGACCACCCCGTGTTCTACGGCTCGAAGCTCGCGTTCACGTGCGTGCACGTGGACGAGATCCTGCCCTACCCCACCACCTGGGGCGCGGGCGACAAAGGCGAGGCATCGGAGGCGTCCAGAAAAAGAAACGCGTCGTCACCGGACGCGAACGCTCACAAGCTCTCGTACGAGCTAGAGCTCTCGGGTTCGCCGCCGGCGCGCTCGCCGCCGTCGGCGAGCGCTCGCCGGTCCCCGGCGCGCGCCGCTTCGGGGTCGCCTGGGGGATCCCCATCGCCCTCGCCCTCCTCCGGGAAGGACGCCGCGCGCGCGGAGCGCCAGAGTGAGTCGCTGCTGAAGGCGCAGGCGGAGACGGTGCGGCTGGAGGCGGAGGTGCGCGCGATGGAGAGGCGGCTGGAACGCGCGCGGTTCGGCGCGGGCGCTTCTTCTTGACGAATCGAATCGCCGACGCGCGCTTTCGAGGTTATTTATTTTCGAGAGGTCATCATTCATACGACATTCAGTCGGTGTTACACATCTCCACATCCGTGTTTCCGCGAGGTTTAATTTCCGCGAGCACATCCTCTCAAGCACATCCTCTCACGCACTACCTGTCACCTGTCGCGTTCTTACCGCCGACGAATACCGCGCGCATCATCACCGAAACCGCGAGTACGGTGCGAGTACGGTTTTCGTTCATCTCGTTCGTCGCGCGACTGATAAAGATCACATCTTCTCCGCCTCGCCGAAGTGCTTGGGCGGCGCGTTGGACTTGGTCATCGGGCGCTTGCACGGCTTGACGTCCCAGATGTCCTCGGCGTACTCGCGGATGGTGCGGTCGCTGCTGAACTTGCCGCTCCCCGCGACGGACAAGATGGACATCTTGTTCCAGCGCGCCTGGTCGGCGTACGCCTCGTCCACGCGGCGCTGCGCCTCGAGGTACGAGTCGAAGTCGTTGGCGAGGAGGTAGTAGTCCGCGCCGCCGCACACCGCGTCGCACACCGGGTGGAAGAAGTCCTCCCAGCCGAAGGCCCCGCCGCGGATCTGGTCGACGATCTTGTAAAAACCCTCCGGGACGTTGAAGTACTCGCGCTCGCGCCGTAACCCCGGAACCGCGTCGGCTCTGTGCCCGAAGATGAACATGTTCCCCTCGCCGATCTCTTCGGCGATCTCCACGTTGGCGCCGTCCATCGTGCCGATGATGAGGCACCCGTTCATGGCAAACTTCATGTTGCTCGTGCCGCTCGCCTCCGTGCCGGCGGTGGAGATGTGCTGCGACAGCTCCGCGCCCGGCACGATCACCTCCGCGGAGCTCACGTTGTAGTCGGGCAGGAACACCACCTTGAGCATGTCCCCGATCTCGGGGTCTTTGTTCACGACCTCGCCCACAGCCGAGACGAGCTTGATGATGCGCTTGGCCATGTCGTAGCCGGGGGCGGCTTTGCCGCCGACGATGCAGACGCGCGGCACCTGCTTCTTGCGCTCATCCGGCGACATTGCCTTGAGCGCGTTGTAGCGGTGGATGATGGCGAAGACGTTCAGGAGCTGGCGCTTGTACTCGTGGATGCGCTTCACCTGGATGTCGAACAGCGCGTCGGTGGGCACGCGCGTCCCCGTCTTCTCGAACACCAAATCCGCGAGCTTTTGTTTGTTCTCGAGCTTGATATCGCTCCAGCGCTTCTGGAATTCCGGGTCGTCCGCCTTCTCGCGCAGGCCCTGCAGGAGGTCCAGCTCCTTGACCCACGCCGTGGTTCCCAACGCCTCGGTGATCAAAGCCGACAGCGCCGGGTTGCAGAACGCCAGCCACCGCCGCTGCGTCACCCCGTTCGTTTTGTTCTGGAACTTCTCCGGCATCACCGCGTAGAACTCGCGGAAAATCGTCGTCTTGATGAGCTCGCTGTGAATCGCCGCGACGCCGTTCACGGTGTGGCTCGCCACGAGCGCGAGGTGCGCCATCCGCACTGATTTTTCGTACCCCTCGCCCTCCTCGATGATGGACATGCGGCCGATCTTGTCGTAGTCGTCTCCGATCACGCCTCGTAGCTCCTGCGTGAACCGCCAGTTGATGTCGTAGATGATCTGCATGTGCCGCGGCAGGACGTTCTCCACTAAATCCACGGGCCACTTCTCCAGCGCTTCGGGGAGCACGGTGTGGTTCGTGAAGGAAAACACGCGCGTCGTGATGTCCCACGCCTTGGTCCACCCCAGGCCGTGCTCGTCCATCAACAGACGCATCAGCTCAGGCACGCCGATCGTGGGGTGCGTGTCGTTGAGCTGCAGCGCCACCTTCGTCGGGAACTCGTCGAACGTGTCGCTGTGCGTCACGAGGTACCGCCGGATGATGTCCTGTAACGTGGCGGATACCATGAAGAACTGCTGCTTCAAACGCAGCTCCTTGCCTTGGTACGTGCGGTCGTCCGGGTACAGCACCGCGGAGATGGTCTCCGCTCTTTGTTTCGCCAGGATCGCCTGCACGTAGTCGCCGGTGTTGAAGGACTCGAGGTCGAACTCGCGCGAGGGTTTCGCGGACCACAAACGCATGTTGATCGTGTTGGGCGTGTTCCATCCGGGGATGGGCGTATCGTACGCCACCGCCGTGACCTCTTCGCCCGAGTCCCACTTGAACACCTGGTGGTTGTCCACGTCCACCGTGCTGACGTGGCCGTAGAACTTGATCGGGTACGCGATGTTCGGCCGTTCAATCTCCCACGGGTTCCCGAAGTTAAGCCAGTAATCCGGGTTCTCGTGCTGGAACCCGTCGTGCATCTCCTGGCGGAACATGCCGTACTGGTACCGGATGCCGTAGCCCCAGGCGGGGAGGTTCTCGGACGCCATGGAGTCCAGGAAGCACGCGGCGAGTCTGCCGAGGCCGCCGTTGCCGAGCGCGGCGTCGCGCTCCTTCTCCACCAGATCCTCAAGCGAGTACCCGAGCTGACGCAGACCCTCCGAGAACGTGCCCTTCACCTCCAGGTTGTACAGCGAGTTGGTGAGCGAGCGCCCCATCAGAAACTCCATCGACAGGTAATACACGCGCTTGGGGTCTTGTTCGCGGAAGTACTGCTGCGTGTCGTTCCAGCTCTCGATCAAGCGGTCACGCACGGAAAGCGAGGTGGCCTGCGCGGTTTGTTGAGCGAAAACGCGACAAAGTCAGCGCGCGGCGTGAGACGCATCGGAGACGGCGTCGGGAAGGGAAGGGAAAAAACCGAAAACGAAAGACGCTCGCGGAGGTTTGAAAAAACGCGTTTGAGCGTCGCGCGCACCTGGTACGCCTCGAAGTCGTCGAACCTGTACCTGCTCCTCCCGAGCGTGTACTCCACGTGGTTCACGATGGACGACTGCACGGAAAGCACGTCATTCTTGATGTAGTTGTCCATCAGGGAGTACAGCAAATCCTTCTGCCGGGGTTTCATGCCATCCGGTCCGCTCGTGCTTCGCTGCACGTCGCCATCAGGCGGCCGCGACGCGCCGCTGGACTTGCGGTAGTGCGCGTTGAGCACCACCACCAGCACCTGCTCGATGTTGGCGAGGTCGTACGGGTCGTCGACGCGCGCGCCGTCGTCGCCGGTGACGTAAAAGACGTCGGACGTAAGGTCCTTCTCCATGTCCACCTCCGTGCGCTCGACGCTCAAACCGAGGTCCTCCAGCGTGGACTTGAGCAGCTGCAAGATCCCCGGGCGGTTCGTGGCGCGGATGCTGATGACGGTGAACGCGGGATCGGACGCGCCGTCCACGGAGACGGACAGATTCTCGTCCCCGTTCAGGTCGGAGACGCACGCGTCCTCGCCCGCGGGGGAGACCGCGCGCGGCGAGACGCGGCGCGGCGCGGGAACCCGCGCGTTTCCGAGCGCGAGCCCGCGCCGGAGACGCGGACGCGCGCCTGGCTCGGAGCGGACGGGGCGAGGGGGCCTCGCGCAATTCGCGAGAGCCGCGCGGGAGGCCGCGGGCGCGAGCGCCGCCGTCGACGACATGGCGACGCGAGCGCGGTGCCAAACTCCTCGAGTTCGGGATCGACGGACACGAGGCGCGCCGGAGAGTGACGCGCGCCGCAGGAAGCGGGGGCTGATGACTGCTCGCGTCGCCCGGCCAGCCCCGATTGCTTTCTGAGTTTCTGTCTCTGGTCCGTGCAGGAAAACCGCGACGAAAAGGTGAAAAAGTGTATGGATCACAGTCAGATCGAGTCAGCCAAAAAGTGCGAAAAAAAAAGTTTCAAATCCAAAATATCTCGAGTCTCGTGCATCCGAGTGCATCACGCTGCTCGAAACGCCGCAATCACGGAATGTTTCGCGCATCGATGTCACGGAGAGGTGTTTTTTCGAGACGATTGATGAGACCCGGCGGTCATCTCACTCTACGGCGCGGGTGTCTGGCCGCTGGGCCTTGGGCATGCCGAAAGCTCGAGCGCGGCCGATCAGCCGACGCGGCGCGGACAAGTCGCAGGTCCGACTCGACGTGTTCCTCTCCCCGCGCGGAGGCGTGTCTCAGCCACCACACCTCGCGGCAGTGGGCACCTTGTCTTCGGGATCAGGCTCGGCGTTCGCGCGCTGCCCCGCGTGTGGCGCGGACGTGGCGATGCGCCTGATGAACGACCACCTGGACAGCGGGAAGTGCGCGAGCGTCTCGACCGCGGGGGGCGAGACGCGGAACGACGAGCGGACGATGCGCGACGGCGACGCGCGTGTGCGGACCGCACCGGCCGATCCGAGGCGTCCGAGGCGTTCGGTGGACCGAGACCCCGTCGACGCGAAGGATGTCGACGACGACGACGAGGCGAACGCGACGCGCGGCGCGACGAACGCGAAGAACGACGCGTGGACCGCGTTGATGCGAAATTCGAACGAAAAACGTCGTGGCGACGAAAGCACGTCGGGTCGCTCTCTCTCCGGGTCGCTTCCCGGCCACTTCGTCGTCGAAAACTTCGTGACGACCGCGGAGGAGACGGCGCTCGTCGCGTTCCTGGACGATCGTCGCCGCTCGGGGGTTTGGAAGCCGAGCACTTTTAACGGGAAACACCTGGGTAAGAAATG
>Ga0181564_10004456_pt1 | contig 11838 bp, 9 predicted proteins | sample 011ome_24_FD_134512 | JGI IMG/M metagenome (GOLD analysis project Ga0181564, IMG submission 134512) | Coastal salt marsh microbial communities from the Groves Creek Marsh, Skidaway Island, Georgia - 011513CT metaG (megahit assembly) | ecosystem: Environmental > Aquatic > Marine > Intertidal zone...
AAGACACCTGAGAATATGACTGCACAAATAATCCAAAAGCTAAATCCACTGATAAATATAGAGGCAATAAAGATAGATGTTATTAAAAACAGTTGACTTATATCTGGCTGAATTACCAACACTACTCCTATAGCAACAAATGAAATTATACTTAGTCCATATTTATACTGATTTGATTGGCCAGTATTAGTTTCTAAAAAGAGCGCAAGAACTAAACAAAAAAAAGGTTTAATAAATTCTATAGGCATAATTGTAAAATAATTTAAGCTTATCCATCTTTTTGAACCGTTCCATTCCTCACCGATCAACAAAGTTAATAATAATAGAAGAAATGTAATAATGAAAATTGGTATAATAGTTTTTTTTAAAAAACTGATACTAATCATTGATACACTTAAACACAGAAAGAATCCTATAATAAGATATACATGTTGAGATGAGAAAATTGATAAAAAATTAATTTTATTATTAGAAATTAATTTTGGGCTAATTGTTAAACTTATCAAAAATCCTGCAATTATTAAGATCAAGAGGCTCCCCAATAACCATTTATCAATTTGTTTCCACCACTCACTAAGAATACTTTTATCTTGTGAAGCTTCATTTTTCATTTTTTAGAATTACCCAAGACTATTTTTTTGAACTTATTTCCTCTTTCTTCAAAATTTTTAAATTGATCAAATGAAGCAGCGCCAGGACAAAATAGAATTGTTGACTCTTCCCTAGCATTTACATCTTTAAAGCATTCTTTAACAATTTTATTCAAATTAGATGAAACAAAGATCTTATTTTTTTTTGAAAAAAAGTTTATGAATTGGTTCTTTTTTACTCCAGTTATGTATACTTTTTTAATCTTATGAGTGTAAGGTGTAAGTGAATTAAGATTTTTATCTTTTAATATTCCACCACAAATAAGATATATATTTTTATAGTTTTTGATTGCCTTAATCATTGAGTCAATATTTGTTGCTTTTGAGTCATTTATTACCTTGAGATTTTTATTATTTAAAATCAGCTCCTGACGATGAGCAAGGCCAATGAAGTTGTGTAACGATTTTTTTAATAACTGCTTTTTAAATCCAAGGGAAGATAATGCTTTCAAGGCAATTTGAACATTTTCTTCATTGTGCTCTCCATAAAGAAATGGATTATCATATTTTATTTTTCTTAATTTTTCTTTAATCAGAGTATTTTTTTTTGATGAATAAAATCTACTTTCTTTCTTTACAAAATCAAAAGAAACTACATTACTTTTCTTATTCTTGAAGAGATCTAATGCTTTTGATTTTACTAACATATGATTACAATTTAATATTGCCGTATCATCACGAACTAAATTATTTAAAATCTTTGATTTTTGATTAAAGTAGTTTTTCATACTTTTATGTCTGCTTAGATGATCAGAAGAAAGATTTGATATTATGGCTACATTTGGAGAAAAAATTTTTGAAGTTTCTAATTGATAAGAAGACACTTCTATTACATAAAATCCATTATTTATAAACTTTGAATTGAAAATAGAATTTCCAATGTTACCAATCAATGATGAAGGTACACCATTGGATTTTAATAAATGATGAATTAAAGAAACTATTGTTGATTTTCCATTTGTACCAGTAACAGCAATTATTTTAATGTTATTTTTATTAATTTTATTCTCTTTTGAAATTACATCTTGAAATAGATCAAGTTCGCTAATGACTTTTTTTTTATATTTTCTTGAAAGATATATAAGTTTGTGTTGAGAATTTCCAGAAATGCTGATTCCAGGACTTGGAACAATATAGTCTATTGCTTCCCATTGTTTTTTTGTATTTGAAAATTTTTTAAAACTTGATTTAGTGAATTTTTTCCTGATTTGAGGATCATCATCCCAAAATGAAACATTTGCATGACTTTTGTACAAAGCATTTGATAATGCAGTTCCAGTTTTACCCATTCCTAAAATAAGAAAAGTCTTATTTGAAAAATAATTTGATATTATCATTATCTTTTATCTTATTTTGAGTGTTGCTAAACCAATAAGCGCTAAAATAAGTGCTATGATCCAAAATCTAATTACTATTTGAGACTCAGGCCACCCTTTATGTTCAAAATGATGATGAAGAGGAGCCATTTTAAAAATTCTCTTACCAGTTAACTTAAAAGAACCCACCTGCAAAATTACTGATAGGGCCTCAGCAACAAAAATACCTCCAACGATAGCTAGAACAAGCTCCTGCTTTATTATTACGCTAATTGCACCTAGCGTTCCTCCCAATGCTAATGATCCTGTATCACCCATAAAAACCATGGCAGGCGGAGCATTGTACCAAAGAAACCCTAGTGATGCACCTATCATGGCACCACAAAGTATTGCTAATTCACCTGCGCCTGAAACATAATTAATGTGAAGATAGTCAGAAAATATAACATTTCCTGCGAGATAACAAATTATTGCAAAAGTTGCTGCTACTATCATAACAGGGACTATAGCCAAACCATCAAGTCCATCGGTTAAGTTAACAGCATTAGCAGAACCAACAATTACAACTATCGTGAATGGAATTGAAAAATATCCCAAATTTATAAAAACATCTTTGAGCAAAGGCAAGGTCAAAAGATTAAGATCTTCTATATTGAGCAGCATAGTAATCCAATAAATAAATATACCTACTGATAAAGTTTGCAGTATTAATCTTACTCTTCCTGAAATTCCATTGCTTGAATTCTTAGTTACTTTACTAAAATCATCAATAAATCCAATAAATCCAAATGATAACATTATGAAGATAATAGGAAACATAACGCCTGTATCAAAATCACTCCACAATAGAACAGAGAATGTAATTGATAATAATATTATAATTCCACCCATAGTAGGGGTTCCTTTTTTTGCAATTAAATGTGATTGTGGTCCATCTTCTCTTATGGGCTGACCCTCATCTTGAAATGAAGATATAAAATTTATTAATTTTGGTCCAAATAAGAGAATTAAAAGAAATGACGAGAATAATGCAAGGCCAGCTCTAACTGTTAAATAGTTTAGTAAGTTCAAAAGAGAAATATTAGCGTCTATTATATTTATTAATTCTAGTATCATTACTTAATATTATTCTTAATATGATTTATAAATCTATTTAATCCAACTGCATTTGATCCTTTAATATAGATAATTGAATTGAAACATATTTCATAGTCAAATTTATTAATTAATTCATTTACATCACTAAATACTCTCACTTCTTTATTATTCTTTCTTTCCTTAATTAATTTAAATTCCCGGCCTACAAAGAAGCAGTTTTTTTTACTTAATGATTTCACATATCTAAATAAAGATTTATGATAAAAATGGCTTTTTTTACCTAGTTCAAACATTTCTCCAATAATGTAGATCTTGTTTCTGTGATTCAAATTATTAAAAGATCTTAAAGTAGCATTATACGACTCTGGACTTGCATTATAAGAATGATCCAAAATCTCTATTTTTTTGTTATTCACTTTTAAATCTAATAAATTACCTCTACCACTTGTAAGATTTATTTTTTTATAATTTTTAATATAACTTGGTTTTAATTTTAATGATTCTAAACAACTAATGATTGCTAAACTATTTGAAGTTAAGTGTTCGTGTGTATAATTCAGATTGTAATTAATTATTTTTTTATTTTTAAGAGAGACTCTTAGCTGTAAGTTGTTTTTTTTCTTTGTGACTTTTTTTAATTGAACATCAGAATTATTAGTTTTCCCAAAGCTTAGTATTGGCTTTGGATAATTTTTTTTTGACTCCTTTTTCATTAAAGAAAAATATTTATCATCATGATTTAAAATAACTAATTTTAAATTATTTGACGAATTTAAAATTTCAGATTTAGCTAATGCAATTTCCCGAATTGATTTAAAATTACCACCATGCACATATGCAATATTTAAAATGCATGCAATGTCTGGCTGAAGTATTTTAGTTAGTCTTGAAAGTTCATTTTTATGATTCATGCCCAATTCAAATATTCCAAAGTCATTCTTTTTGGACATATTCAAAATCTCAAGTGGTAATCCGATATTATTATTAAATGATTTTCTAGAGCAAAAAACTTTGTATTCTTTTGGAATAATTTTTTTTAAAGCATCCTTTGTTCCTGTTTTTCCTATACTGCCTGTTATTGCAATTATTTTTCCTTCAAGATCTTCTCGATATTTTCTCGCTAATTTAATCATTGCTTTATGAACATTAAAAACTTTAATTTGAGGAATTTTTATATTTTTTTGAATTTTACTCACTACAGCTAGTCTTGCCCCATTTTTAAAAGCCATATCTAAAAATTTGTGCCCATCAGTATTTTTGCCCTTTAAAGCAAAAAAGATATTATTCTTTTTAACTTCCCTTGAGTCTATTGCAGCTCCAGAGAAACTCATTTTTTTTATGTTTGAACCTAAAATTGAGTTTATATCATCTGAATTTATATAATTACTTTTCATAACTGGGCGCATATTTCTCTGGCTATTTTTGCATCATCAAACTTATGATAAATATTTTTGATTATCTGGTATTTTTCGTGCCCTTTTCCAGCAATAATTAATAAATCAGATTGCTTGAGTTTTTTTATTGAACTTTCAATCGCTGTCTTTCTATTAGGAATATTTTTAATTAATTTTTCTTTACCAATTATTTCTTGTCTTATTTTTTTTGCATTCTCATATCTTGGGTTGTCATCAGTAACTATTACTTTATCAGCATATTTTACTGAAATACGGCCCATTTTTCTTCTTTTAGATCGATCTCTATCTCCACCGCAACCAAAAAGCACATGAAGATTTCCTGTAGTCATTTTCCTAGCTTCAATTAATATTTTTTCTAAAGCATCAGGCGTGTGCGCAAAATCCACAAAAACTTTTGCATTATTTGATCTCTTTTTTGCTATAAATTGCATTCTCCCAGGTATTTGAGGCAGTTTAGTAATAAACTTACTAATTTTTATAAATGAAAATCCCAATGCAACCAGTGAATAATAGGCTAGTAACAGATTTTCAATTTGAAATATTGGAATATTTTTAAAAAGAAATTCATAATTCTTATTAAGATATCTCAGAGTTACATTTATATGAGTTTTATTGGACCGTTCAATTCTCAATATATTAAAGTTTTTTTTATTTGATGGAAAATAATCAATATTTTTTTTATTTTCTAAAGTTTTTTTTATTTTTTTAATTTCATTAGTTTTCTTATTAATTATTCCAATGCCATTTTTCTTTAAATGTTTTTTAAAAAGTAACATCTTACTATTTAAATAATTTTTATAATTCTTATGATAATCAAGATGATCGTGTGAGATATTAGTCATTATACCAAGATCAAAATTGAGTCCTAATAATCTTTTTTGTTGCAAGCCATGACTCGAAGCTTCCATAACAACATATTTCAATTTTTTTCTTGTCATTTTGTGTAAAATTTTTGAAAGAGTTATGGGGTCAGGAGTTGTTAAATTAGAGTTTATATTTTCACTAATTGAATTACCAATCGTCCCAATTATACCAACTTTATTATTTAATTTTTTTAATAAATGATAAATAAAGTATGCAACTGATGTTTTTCCATTGGTGCCAGTTACAGCTATAAATTTATTTATTTTAATATTATAAAATTCTAATGAAACATAAGCCAAGGACTCGCGAACGTCTTTTACATAAAATATCGGTACTTTTTTTTTTAAAATTTTATGATTTGATGTAACAATTGCAGAAGCATTTTTTTTTATTGCGTCATCTATATAATGTGTTCCATCAACTGAATAGCCAGAAATAGCAAAGAAAACATAATTTTTCTTTATGTACCTCGAATCTGATGAGATGCCTGAGACATCAACTTTTTTTCTTATTTTTTTTAATAAAGACGAGTTTGCCATTAATTAAATGAAGTATTAATAATTATATCACTATCATTTAACTTATATTTGCTTTTTGTGTCTAAAATTGGACTTATTCTATCTATTATCTCTCTACCTACTCTGGCAGAATTCCATCCTGCGTCAGTCCAACCAAATGTATCATAGTCATGTTCTCTATCATTAATTGGTTGAGGAGAATCTAAGGAAATTAAAACAAGATATTTGGGCTTGCTTATAGGAAATGCAGCTATAAATGTTGCTAATTTGCCTAAACTTTTATCGTAATGACCATCAATATTTCTTCTTGCAGTACCTGTTTTACCGCCAACAAGATACCCATACTCATAGTTATATTTATATGATTTTTTATACGTTAATTTTTTATTGTACCCAAATGCTGTACTAGCAGTGCCATCCGTTACAACTTTGGAAAATAAATATTTCATTTTTTCACTTGTATCGTCTGAAAATATCCTATTTTTATAATCATACTGTTTATCTTTTTTTATAAGAGAGGGTTCAATGATATATCCTCCATTCAATACCGTAGAAGTAGCCAGAGCTAGATGCAGTGGTGTTATTGAGATGCCATATCCATAAGATATTGAATCGGTATTTACTGGTCTCCAAATATCTGGGTAAAGAGGAGTTGATAACTCTGGTAAATTTAAGTTAACTCTGTCAAACAATCCTAATCTGTTAAAATATTTTTTTTGGTAATCTGTTCCAATTTCTCTCACCATTTTAATTGTTCCAATATTAGAAGATTCACTAAAAATATCTTCAACTGAGCAGAACTTATTTTGACAGGGAGGATGTGTATCAGTAACTCTATCTTTCCCAACCTTAATATTTTTACCAATTTCAAACTTAGTATTTATATTAAATTTATTTTCTTCAAATCCAATTGCAGCTGTAAAAGTTTTCATTACAGAACCAAACTCATATAGTCCTAGTGTGTTTCGATTAAATTTTTCACCTTTAGAAATGTTTGGGTCAAAATCTGGTAATGAAACCATTGAGAGTATTTCACCATTATTTATATTCATAACCAGACCAGAACCTCCGATTGCACCAAAAATACTCATTGCATTTAAAATTTCATCTCTGACAATGTGCTGTATTCTTAAATCCAATGATGAAATTAAGTCCTGATCATATGATGACTTATCAAGTGACATCTCTAAACCAGAAATTCCCCTATTATCTATATCTACCTCTCCTATTACATGACTAAACAAACTTTTATGAAGATATTTTCGTTTATATGAATCTACAATCTCAACTCCAGTCTCACCTAAATTAATAATTTTTTGTAATTCTTGATGAGTTGCATTTCTTTTAAGATAAAAGAACTTATTTCTATTAATTTTTTTTTCAATATTTTGGTATGTGATATCATTATATATTGATGTAACTTTGTTTAAGAATCTTTCTCTATTGTGTATTTTTTCTGGAAAAACTTGTATATTTTGCATCTTTAAATTTGCAGTTAATGAAACATTATTTCTATCAACAATATTTGGCCGTTTAGTTAATTGATTATTTGAAAAATACTTTTCATTTGGATTAAAAAAGAAATTTAAATGTACTATTTGAATTGCAATTGCAAAGAAGATTGTACTAAAGATGACTGATGATAAAATTAATCTATTATTAATTTTTATTTGAAACTTATCTCTTATATTATTTAATCTATCTAACTTAAATTTCTCTTGATCATACCTATGTGTAAATGAAAAACTTTTTTGATTTAAATCAATTTTTTTCCTAGAATTTCTACGAAATTTGCCCACCACTTACCTAGATGAATTAACGGCAACCTTTGGCTCAACAACAGTAATGATATCCTGATATTGCTCCATATTATTTTTGTTTAGAAGATCATCTTTATCAAGAACAATAAAATACTTGTTATATTCATCCTTTGATATTTCTTTTGAGATTTCTTGAAGATTTATTGGTGAAATCAAATATTCCCATTCAAGCTTATAAAGTTGATTTCTATTTATTTCTTCTCGAAGTGTAACTTCTAAACTATTAATATACATCTCTTTTTGGTACGAAATATTTTTTACAATAAAAGTTCCCGCTAATCCTGAAATAAAAATAAATATTGAAAATATTTTGAGTGTTTTTTTCATGTTATATATCCTAATTTTTTAATATCAATCGCATTAAACTGACACGAACTCCTAACTCCATATCTAAGTTTCGCAGACCTTGACCTTCTATTTATTTCGACTTCCTCTTTAGATGGCTTAATGGGCTTACTTATTAAATTAAATAGCAAGTTTTTAACATCTTCATTTGCTATATAATTTTTTGATCCTGTCACCTTAAAGAAATTTTTTACAATTCTATCTTCAATGGAATGAAACGTCACAATACAAAGACGTCCATTTTCATATAAAAATTTTGTTGCCGTATTTAATCCTGAAATAAGTTCTTCAATTTCTTTATTTACGTAAATTCTTATAGCCTGAAAAGTTTTTGTAGCAGGGTGAGTTTTATAATATTTATTTGAAAAACATGACGAAATTATTTTTGCTAATTCAGTGGTTGTAAATATTCTTTTTTTTTGTCTTTCGATAATAATTTTTTTTGCGATCTTTCTTGATTTAATCTCATCCCCATATTGAAAAATAATATCTGCAATATCAGACTCGCTATAATCATTAACTATTTCTTCTGCTGATAAACCAGTCTGACTCATGCGCATATCAAGTTTGCCTTCATTCTGAAAGGAGAAGCCTCTTTCTTTATTATCTATCTGCATTGATGAAACACCTAAATCAAAAACAATGCCATCAAGAGATTTAATTTGAAGTGATTCTAGTAAACTTTCTAATTCACTAAATTTACAATTAAAAAAATCAAACCTGTCACCAAACTCTTTTTTAAATTTCATTGCTTGTTCTAATACTGATGGATCTCTGTCAATTGCAATAACATTACAATCAGAAGTTTCTAAAATTCTTCTTGAGTATCCACCGTCACCAAATGTCGCATCAACATATGTTTTTTTTAATTTTGGATCTAAAGATTTCATTACTTCATTTAGAAGGACTGGCACATGGCCAGTCTTCTCAATCATTTACTTTGTCTTCTAAGAAATGCTGGTATTTCTAAAATTTCTTCATCAAGTATCTCATCAGCACTAACTTCCATGTCATTCTCTTTTTCATCTTCTTGCTCTTGAACAACTTCAAGCTCATGAATGTTATCATCCGATTCATTCTCAATTTTCTGATCGTCAGAAAATAAATCAGGGTTATTTTGATCATGACCAGAGTCGTCATCAATTAAATCAAATATACTTTGCTCTTGAGAGAGTTTTTCTTCCTCTATTTCTCTAGCTATTTTATTTTCTTCAGCGATTCTTGCTTCTTCAGCTAGTCTTTCCTCTTCAGCGATTCTTGCTTCTTCAGCTAGTCTTTCTTCTTCAGCGACTCTTGCTTCTTCAGCTAGTCTTTCCTCTTCAGCGATTCTTGCTTCTTCAGCTAATCTTTCCTCTTCAGCTATTCGAGATTCCTCTGCAATTCGTGCTTCTTCAGCTAAACGCTCTTCTTCAGCTGCGCGTTCTTCAGCTGCGCGTTCTTCTTCGGCTATTCGAGACTCCTCTGCAATTCGTGCTTCTTCCGCTAATCTTTGCTGCTCAGCTTCTTCTGCTAATCGAGCTTCTTCTGTTTCATCAATATATACATATGGCTCCGATGAAGAGTCGATACTTTCATCGCTCTCGGATCTGATTGACTGAATATTATCAGATTGTGAGTTTGAATTATTTGATGTTACAGCATTTGTATTAACATGAAGATCAATTACTGATTTGGTAGGACGAGGTGTTGTATCAAGGCCCGCAGCTACAACTGAAACCCGAGCACTACCTTCCAAACTTTCATCAAATATTGATCCAACAATTACATCTGCATCTGGATGTACTTGTTCTCTTATTTCATTAGTTATTTTATCAACTTCATGAAGTGTTAAATCTGTTCCCCCAGTGATATTGATTAATAATCCCTTGGCACCATCTAGTGAATAGTCATCTAATAATGGGTTTGCTACAGCTGCTCGAGCACATTCTATCGCTCTATTTTCCCCTGAAGCTTGGCCAGTGCCCATCATTGCACGACCCATATTATTCATAATTGTCCTAACATCTGCAAAATCAAGATTGATTAAACCAGGCACAACCATTAAATCTGTTATACTTCTAACACCAGCATGTAATACCTCATCAGCCATTGCAAAAGCATCAGCAAAAGTAGTTTTTTCATCAGCTACTCTGAATAGGTTTTGATTTGGAATTACAATTGTAGTGTCAACCAAACACTCTAATTCTTTTAATCCTTGTTCCGCTATTCTCATTCGCCCAGCACCTTCAAATTGAAAGGGTTTAGTGACTACTGCTACAGTTAGGATTCCTAATTCTTTAGCTACTCTTGCTATTACTGGAGCAGCTCCAGTTCCAGTGCCTCCACCCATTCCGGCAGTAATAAATAGCATATTTGTACCTTCTAATCTTTCCATAATCTCATGCTTTGTTTCATCGGCTGAGGATTTGCCAATATCAGGATGAGAACCAGCTCCTAGTCCTTTAGTAATCTGAACACCAAGTTGCATTTTACTATCACTTAAAGATTTGGATAACGCCTGAGCATCAGTATTAGCAGCAACAAATTCAACTCCCGCTAAGCCTGAGCTGATCATATTATTGATTGCATTTCCACCAGCTCCACCAACTCCAAAAACTGTAATCTTTGGCTTAAGCTCTTTTAGTTCCGGCACGCTTAAATTTAAAACCATGAATTTTATCCTCCTTTATTCAAAGTTGTATATCTTTACTCCATTGGAGCTTTGATAATTTTTCTTGTGTTTGTTTTTGATTTTCTTTTTTATAAATATTGTAAGTTTCAGGGTTCCACATTTGAAAAGTTTCACCCATTCCAACGAAAGCCACCTCTTCAATTATTCCAACAGAACTTAAAAGTTCTGATGGCAGTATTACTCTGCCCTCCTTATCAAAACTTACTTGATGACTATCGGCTAAAATTGATGAAGAGAAAGTGCTTCGTTCTTCTGAAAAAGGTCCTAAAGAGTCAATTGCATCGCTTAGTTTTTTAATACGATTGAATGTACACCCTTCAATTGAAGTTAAAGTTGGTGATGGATAACAGATCAGTCCTTTTAAACCATTTTGCTCGAGCACGCTTCTAAATGAAGACGGAACAGAAATTCTATTTTTTTTGTCAATTCTATTAATGTATGTAGATAAAAATAATGTCATCTCTAAAATAATTTTTCTTATTAAAAGTACCAACAAAATTACCTCTTTTGGGTTTAATTGGGATTACTTGGGATATTATGGGTTATTAATAAAGATGTCTAGTAAAAAAATCAATTTTATAGATAAAAATCAATTACTTAAATAATTTACTTTATGAAAATGAAATAAATATATGAAATAACTAGATAATGCCAGATAATCTATAAGCCGGGTTCTGTATTTTTTTTAGAAAAAATGATGACCATTCATCTTGCTTGAGTGTTACCACTCAAATCATGCGATCAACCCAGTTAAAGCCAAGAGAAAGCTATATTAACTCTATTCGATCTTGCTCCTAGTGGGGTTTACCATGCCATTTTTGTTACCAAAAATGCGGTAGGCTCTTACCCTACCTTTTCACCCTTACCCTAAGGCGGTATATTTTCTGCGGCACTTTCCCTGAGGTTGCCCTCGCCGGGGATTACCCGGCACCATACTCTTGTGGAGCCCGGACTTTCCTCTTTATTTTCATAAAGCGGTCATCCGATTATCTGGTAAAAAATGTTTACAGACTTAATTTTTTTTGGTCAAGCATCTATTTTTTTGAGAAATTAAATCCTCCAAAATAGGGATTAAAGATGAGTCATATAGAAAATATTCAACACGCTCCTGAATGTAGTGTGACTGAAAAGCATTTAGTAT
>Ga0181564_10004462_pt1 | contig 11831 bp, 10 predicted proteins | sample 011ome_24_FD_134512 | JGI IMG/M metagenome (GOLD analysis project Ga0181564, IMG submission 134512) | Coastal salt marsh microbial communities from the Groves Creek Marsh, Skidaway Island, Georgia - 011513CT metaG (megahit assembly) | ecosystem: Environmental > Aquatic > Marine > Intertidal...
CCCCTAGCTGAAACTCCTCCCAGCTTCCGCCAATGCCGATTTCGATCCCGTTCTGGGTGGAAAATTCAAACCCCAATCGACCATTCCAACTTTCAGATGTTGCGTCATTTCCGTTAGGGTTAAGGTTGTCAGCGTATCCGTCACTTTCACTGCGATTGAGCCCAAAATAATAGGAGGAGTGCTCTCCGGTTGGTCCATCAGCCAGCACTCTGTAGCTCTGGGTATTTAAACTGCCGTAGGATGCGTAGAGTTTAGAGCGATGGATGTCTCCAGCTTTTCGTGAAGAGACATTAATCACGCCACCGGGTGAATTTTTCCCAAATTGATGACCATGATAGCCCTGAAGTACTTCTACACTTTCCACGTCAAAGAGGGCATTTGAATAAGTGGCTGTGCTACCTTGTGGAATGCCATCCACATATAGTCCAACAGCTGGATCCCCAAAAAGCTGAGAGTTGCCAACACCTCTCAAGGTAATTACATCCCCGTAGGATTGAATGCCGTAAGAGTTGATGTAAAGATTTGGGGAAAGGGCAGATAAGCTGGAAATGGAGGAGATTTGACGAGACTCAATATCAGGGCCACTCAGCACGGTAGCTCTGGAAAGGTCTAATTTCTTGTACTCGAGACCTTCTACTTGCATTCCTTCGAGCGATTCTGGATTCTTTCCAGAGAGAACACAGAAAGTAGTCCCGGTAAGCATGAAAAAGGCAGTGAAAGTTTGAATATATTTTAGATCCATACGAATGATCGTTAATGCCAAGGACCCGTCAGGAATTCAACGAGAATTCCATATGAATCCAAGAATTTATCGAATGAAAAGCAACTGCTATAGATTTTGGATAATTTCCTCTGCGATATTTAATGATGCAGTGGCGGCAGGGGAAGGTGCATTGCACACATTGATGATGCGGTCATTTTTCTGAATGAGAAAGTCGTCCACCAGTCCACCAGTTTGGGCCACCGCCTGAGCCCGGATACCAGCTGGAGCAACCGAGAGATGTTCAGCCTGGATTGCAGGGACCAGTCTTTGCAGGGCTTTCACAAAAGCCTGCTTGGAAAAGGAACGCCACATCTCTCCCCATCCCATCTTCCAGTGCTTCATCGCCATGATCTGAAAGCCGGGGTAGGTGACTGACTCAATGAAGTCTTTCGCAGAAAACTCGAATTTCTCATAGGCCTCCCGCCCAAAGGCCAGCACCGCATTGGGCCCGCACTCCACCCCGCCCTCGATCATTCGGGTAAAGTGCACGCCGAGGAAAGGGAATTTGGGGTCGGGTACGGGGTAGATCAAGTGATTGCAGAGCTTTTCTGCCTCCTTGGATAGAAAATAATACTCCCCCTTAAATGGGATGATTTTGGCGGAAGGTTTCTGTCCTCCCAATTGGGTAATCCGGTCCGAGTGCAGGCCTGCACAGTTAATTAGTTTAAGGCAGTGGATGGATTGGCTGTTCGTTTGCACGACAATTTCGCCGGCTCCTTTTTCTATCCCCACCACTTTCTCGCCGAGCAGAATTTGGTGCCTGCCCTCTTGGGCGAGCAAGTCGCCCAGCCGTTCGCAGACATGGCGATAGTTGACAATGCCGCACTCCGGTACATGGATGGCCGCAATTCCTGCGGCATGGGGCTCAATTTCCCGCAGTCTTTCCTTGGGGATTAGTTCGCAATTTACTCCATTTGCTTGGCCCCTTTGGTAAATTCCCTGGAGACGATCTCTCTCATCCTCTTGGGTCGCAACAATTACCTTTCCGCAAAGCTCGTAGTCGATCCCATATTCCGCACAGAATCTTTCCATGGCCAACTTCCCGAGCCGGCAGTTTTTTGCTTTGAGCGAGCCCGGCTTGTAATAGATGCCGGAATGGAGAACTCCGGAGTTTCGGCCTGTCTGGTGCTCGGCTAGTTTCTCTTCTTTCTCGAAAACCACAATGGATTGCCCGGGAAAATGTTTGCTCAGACGAAAAGCTGTGGCCAGGCCAACGATACCTCCCCCAATTACGCACCAGTCCGCTTTTATCATTGGGTGAACCCTAGGGGAATCCTGCCCGCTTGGGCAGAATAATCGGATGAACTTTTAAAAAATCAGGACTTTTTCTGCCAACTGGACAGGGCACCTGAAGGATTTCCGGAAACATCACTCCGTCCATTTTTCGTTATGGTCTTACCCTCCGCATCCACGATTACGAGGGAAGGGATGCCACGCACCTCATATTTCTTCTTCAGTTCATTGGCCTCGTCGGAGCCATGGGGCAGGGCGTACCATTTCATGCCGTACTTTTCCATATACTTGAGTTGATCCTCCTGCGAGCGGTCCGAAGAGACGAAAACGACTTCGAAGTCCTTGGCGTTTTTGTCGCGGAATTCAACCAGTGCCGGGGTGAAATTACGGCAGGGCGGGCACCACTGGGCGGAAAAATAAATCCCCACAATTTTGTCCTTCAGGACTTTGGAGGACACGGTCTTTCCCTTGCTGTTAAGTATTTTTGCGGGAAAAAGTGAGGAGTCGGCTGAGCTGGCTTTCTTTGCGAAAAGCCCATTGTTCGAGGCAAAGGTCAGCATCAAGGCGAGAGAAAAGACAGATAGGAGATTAATTTTCATTCCTCAAATGTCAGCCAAGGCATCTTTTTTCGCAAACCAAATTTCCATCTATATAAGTTTTCATAATGGCAAGCTCCCTCTTTTTTTCTTGAATCAGGCAGGCATTTCTTGAACAAGTGTTTCTTTTGCAAACCTTAACCTCCTAATTCATTAGCATATGAGCCTCTCTTCTCTTAAACTACACAATGCAATGTGGCCCGGTCTTGTCGGTAAAGGCGACGGCGAGGGCGAAGAACCTCCCTTCAGCCTGGAGCGCATGCTCGATCTTACAGCCAATGCAGAAGTCAATGGCCGCAAGTTTGATGGTGTTGATTGTTTTCTCTTTCATCCACATACCGATCCTGAATCCAGCGATGATCAACTAAAAGAGACTGCAGATTTAATTGCCGGCCGTGGATTTGACGTCGGTTCACTGGTTGCCCCTGTATGGCCGGGCACGGTGGGAGATTCCGCGATGGGTACGGATGAGCAGCAGGGCAAATTCCTTGACGCGGTGAAAGTTGCCTGCCGCATTGCCAAGGTCTTTAACGACCATGGCGTCCGCAAGGGTGGGGTTATCCGGATTGACTCTGCCGAGTTTGGAGTGGAACAATGGAAGGCCAATCCTGGTGAAGGGACCGCCCGCATCATTGACACCTTCAAGAAAGCCGCTGCCATTGCCTCCGATCATGGAGAGCGTCTCGCCGTCGAAGGGGAAATCTGCTGGGCAGGCATGCATAGTTGGAAAGATGTCCTCGACCTGCTCGAAGGGGTGGGGATGCCCGAAACCCTTGGCTTTCAGGCAGACTTGGCCCACACCTATCTCTACCTGATGGGCTACAATGCCCCCGAGCATGCCTTGCTCCACGATGGATATTCCGACGAAGAGTTTTACGCTTCCTATGAGAAGATGACGGACAAGCTGCGTCCTTGGACCATCGATTTCCATGTCGCCCAGAATGACGGTCAGGTACACGGAGCTGGTTCTCACGACAAAACCGGTAAGCACTGCCCGGCGGACGACCCCAACGGCAAGCTCGATATTACCCGCTGTTCCAGCTACTGGCTGAAAGACTTCCGGGATCGTGGTATCAAGCACATCTGCTGGGATGGTTGCATGTTCCCCAATTCCACCCTCGAAAATCCGTCCACTTGGAATACCATTCTTAAGGCAATGGTCGATGTGGTCTCAGCATAATTTACACTAAGTTTTTCTGCATCAAAGGGGCGGTTCGTTGAGCCGCCCCTTTTTGTTGTGTATTCGAGGTGATTTAGAAAGTTATTCACAAAACTTATTTTTTCATCGAATTTGAATCTATGCTGAATAAGTTGATTTTTAGTGGTGTGATAACTGAGTTATTCTCAGGGTGTCATGTTAGGTGTGTGTGAATATTTTATTTGGAAAGATATGAGTATAAGTTACAGGGAAGCAAAACGGATTTTGGATAAACAGGAAGAGGCGCGTGATGTCATTAACAGCTATCGGGGGATGGAAACCCTTGGTAAGCGACTTCAACTGCGTAACAACAAAGAACTTATTTTGAAGCTCTTTGAGATTGAGAACGATCCCTCCATTGTCGAGGTCTTCACTCACCTCAAGGCACTTTATGAAGAGCAGTGGGGCGATGCAGAGGCCACGGCTCCTCCCGAAATGCCTGGTGAGATCACCGAAGACAGCTCTGAGAAAGACAAAAAAGAATATTCTTCCTCGAAGGTCGAGGAAACGGTAGAGATCTAATGCTGGCTCAACGGGTGTTCACTCTTTTACGAAAGAGAACACCTGTTAACATTTACTTGATTTTTCACTTTTTAAGTGGAAAGTTTATTTGAGCCTTGAATATTAACTCCAGATTTCACCAAGAGCCTGCACTCTCCGGCAGTATTTTGCTCTCACATCCCACGCTCAAAGACCCCAATTTTTTCAAGAGCATTGTCTTTCTTTCCGCTCATTCCGCCGATCAGGGCACCCTGGGGGTCATTCTTAACCGTCCTCTTTGTAAATCACTTGCCCAGCTAGATAAGCAGTTTAGCAACCTAAGTATCGGCGATGCCCCCGTCTATGATGGCGGGCCGGTGGATAAAGATAAAATAATCCTCGCCGCATGGGAGTGGTCGGACACTGCCCATTCCTTTAAGCTCTATTTTGGGATCGACTCCGAAAAAGCTCAGGTCCTGAAATCCCAAAAGCCGGATATTGAAATTGCCTGTTTTCTAGGGCATTCGGGGTGGTCGCCCGGACAGTTGGAAAATGAATTGGATTCCGATTCTTGGCTGGTCTCCTCCTTCAATCATGACCTATTTGAAGAAATCAAGCTCGAGCAGGACACTTGGAAGTCTCTCGTGTCCAACTTTGGGGATGAGCTCAGACTGCTTGCGGATGCGCCGGATAATCCCTCGGTTAACTAACATTGTACATCCCTTTTCCACTTGGGGCATAAAGTCTGCCCAAGTGGGTAAAATATTTTCATTTCAGGCTTTATATCTTGCTTGGCATCGGTTTTGCTAACTATCTGTTGTCGGATACACTTCCGATCAGTTAATATCGTCCGTTTTGGACAGCAATTAAATCCCTTAAATTATAATGAGTAAGCAAAAGCTAGAGTACATATGGCTCGACGGGTACAAACCTACCCAAAGCCTCCGCAGTAAAACGATGATCGTTGAAGACTTCAGCGGTAAATTAGAAGATGCCAAGCAATGGTCTTTTGATGGTTCTTCCACCGAACAGGCAGAGGGTGGGGCATCCGACTGCCTACTTCAGCCCGTCTATGTGATTGAAGATCCTGATCGTTTCGGCGGAAATGGCTGGTTGATCATGTGCGAAGTCCTTAATTCAGACGGCACTCCCCACGAGTCCAACGGCCGTGCCACCATTGATGAAGACGATGATGATTTCTGGTTTGGATTCGAGCAGGAATACACCCTGATCGACATTGAAACAAATCTCCCCCTCGGTTTCCCTAAAGATGGGTATCCTGGACCACAAGGTCCTTACTACACATCCGTTGGTGCCCGAAATACCAAAGGCCGTGAATTGGTTGACGAACACCTTCATCTTTGCCTGGAGGCTGGCCTTAATGTGGAAGGTATCAATGCCGAGGTTATGATGGGGCAGTGGGAATACCAAATTTTCGCCAAGGGTGCGAAGAATGCAGGTGATCAAATTTGGCTTGCCCGCTACCTTCTAGAGCGTACCGCAGAATCTTACGATATCGCTATCGATCTTCACCCCAAACCAATTAAGGGCGACTGGAATGGTTCCGGCATGCACGCCAACTTCTCCAACGGAGCGATGCGCGAGCAAGGCGGCGAAGACCTCTTTAAGAAAATCTGTGAAGAGTTCGGTAAAAACATCGACCGTCACATTTCCGTCTATGGGGCAGAAAACAATCAACGCCTGACTGGGTTGCACGAAACCCAGTCGATCGACAAGTTCAGCTATGGAGTTTCAGATCGTGGTGCCTCCATCCGTATCCCCGTTGGTACCATTCAGGATGGCTGGAAGGGACGTCTGGAAGATCGCCGTCCTGCCTCCAATGGTGATCCTTACAAAATTGCCGCGGCAATTATTAAGACCACCAAGGAAGCATTGGCATAAATTAGATTTAGCTAATCTTTTAAAATTAAGGCGATGGAGTAATCCATCGCCTTTTTTATTTCCTTTTTTTCAGCACCGCGGCGGCTTTATCTCCATTTTCGTAGTGAAATGTGATCACTAAAATCGAATCCCTTGCCTGAGGGTAAACCTTGGTTCGTTTCCTACCATTTTCCACCCAGGCAGCTTCCACGCCCTTTGCTTTTGCACTACTCAGTTTGCTCCAGCGCTCCGCTGCTTTTTTCTTCCCGTGGAAATTTACCAGTTTCCAGCCATCCTCTTCCCATTGGTCAATAATGTCATTTGGATCCGTGGAGCAACCTAGGGGTAAAATAAACAAACAGGGCAGGAGTAGGAGGGTTAAAAAGCTCCTTGTTGCCTCTTTCATTTTTTTAAGAATTAAAGTCATTGCGAGAGAGAGCTTAAAAAAAATTGAAGTAAAATTTGCAAGTCTCTACCTCTTGGTGTCCGTTGAAGTGTGGGTGGTTTAAATATCGGTGTTTTTTCTCCGTGTTTTCCTTTTTTGCTAGGAATGCTGTCTTTTTTCAGCACAGGTTGCAGGGCATCCCTATCCCTCGTCTCCACTTTCTAATGCCTCTGCGGGTGAGGTGTTTAATCTAATAACTAAAAGAAAGGGTGTATCCTATGAAAACGGAAAAAAAGTGGGTCAATAAATCTCCTCCATATCTACAAATAGTACCTTCTCATCACAGATATTCTAAACGAAAAAATGGTGAGTCCTGTGAATGAAACCAATCAAAAACTCTCAAAAATACCTTCATGAAAATCTTCACCTCGAACGCACCGAAAAAAGCCAGCACTAACATTCGGGACTTTTCTAAAAAGGACAGCAAGGGGAGGTGGGAAGAACTTAGGCTCTATCACCTAAAGCATCCTCCCCGAAGTGCTTAACTAGAGTTTTCGCTTCCGTCTGGTCAAGCAATCCTTGTGAAATTAGAAAAGGAGTAAAAAGAAGCATACAGGTAACGCTCTCTTTTACCCTCCGCCAGGCAGATCAATCTATCTAGTTTCAGCCCCTCCTTTTGGTAGGAGGGGCTTTTTATTTTTCATCGCTTGTCGAAAGAGGCTTGTTTAATTAAAGAAGACTAAAGAGGTCCAATTACTATGCTTGCCACCATATTGCTCGTCACCCTAATACTTACCTTCCTAGCCTACAAATGGTATGGTCGCTTCCTTGAGAGGAACTGTGGTCTCGACAACCATCGTACCACGCCCTCTGTAGAGAAAGAGGACGGGGTCGATTATGCTCCTACCCGCCCATCTATCCTTTTCGGGCACCATTTTTCTTCGATTGCCGGTGCCGGTCCCATTGTTGGTCCCATTCTTGCGGCCACCTACTTTGGCTGGAGCCCTACTTGGATATGGATTCTGGTCGGGGCCATATTTGTTGGTGGGGTGCATGATTTTGGCAGCACCTTTATGTCTGTGCGGCACGGTGGGCGCTCCGTGGCGGATGTCATGCGCAAACTAGTGGGAGAGACCACCGGAAAGCTATTTTTGGTCTTTGTTATCCTTGCACTGGTCTATGTGATCGTTGTTTTTCTCGACCTCACTGCCTCCACCTTTGCGAAACAGCCCGCAGTGGCCACCTCCTCCGGCTGGTTTGTGGTGGTGGCCCTGGTTTTTGGACTGATATTGCGCAGCGAGAAAGTAAGCCTGGGCAGGCTTGCCTTGATATTTTTCCCCCTTACTTTTCTCGGCCTTTGGGTGGGGCACTATTTCCCCTTCGCTTCGGTAGGTAAGGACGTCTGGATTGCGGCCACCCTGCTGTACTGCTTTGTCGCCGCCGTTCTGCCGGTTGGCATCCTCCTGCAACCGCGGGATTTTCTGAGTGCTGGGTTTTTGTATGCCATATTATTGCTTGGTGCGGTGGGGATGTTTATCAGTCAGGAGAGTATACAGTTGCCTGCCTTCATCGCTTGGGAGTCCGAGAAACTGGGTATGCTCGTGCCCTTTCTTTTTATCACCGTCGCCTGTGGGGCCTGCAGCGGGTTTCATAGTATTGTTTCCAGTGGCACCACCTCCAAGCAGATCAAGCAGGAAAAAGATATTACAAAGGTGAGCTACGGAGCTATGCTGGTGGAGGGTGTTCTAGCCGTTTTTGCCCTGGGCTGTGTGGCTATCTTGACAGTGGGCGAGCGGGAGAGTGGCGGTACACCGGTGGGCATCTTTGCCTTGGGGGCAGCCAAGTTTTTTGGGGCGGTTGGCATTCCGCAAGCCCTCGGTGCCGAATTTGCCATGCTTGCGATCAGTACTTTTTTGCTGACCACGCTGGACACCTGCACCCGCCTCACCCGTTTTTTAATTGAGGAATTGTTTTCCTGGCGCAGCCAATTAAGCCGCTTTGCGGGTACCCTAGGTGCCCTCCTTTTCCCCGCCCTCTTGGTCTTCCAGTCCTTTCCCGGTGAGGATGGCACCCTTCAACCTGCCTGGAAAGCAATCTGGCCGCTCTTTGGGGCCACCAATCAATTACTTGCCGCCCTTGCCTTACTCACATTTGTGGTCTTTTTGCGGGTAAAGAAGTCCAGCTACAAATTCGCCCTCTTTCCTGCCTTGATTATGATAGCCATGCCCATGCTCGCCCTGTTTTACATGGCTGGAAAGTTTGGGTTGGGTAGCCTGATTGGCGGGGCCTCCGCCGCAATGTTTGCACTGGGTATTTTCCTGATGGCAGTTTCCAGCAAGGAATTTCTCCGGACTGACCGTTGATTTATTCGAAGCTGAAAGTGGTTTTGGGGCGGGCTAATAGTAAGACTGATTTTGCCTCTTCGGAAATCTCATTCTCCCAAAGTAAGGCTTCGATTAGTTTTTCGAGGCCTATAAGTCCGTATGGGTCACTTATCTTATTGTTACTTGCATATAGACCAGTCAATTTATGATTGTAGCCAAGGGGAGATAATGAAACCACTTCATTGTTATCCATGAACAGGGTTCTTAGTTCGGGAAGTTTCGCTAACGGATCCAGCGAAGTGATGAAGTTATTAGAAATGGAGAGGATTCTCAAATTGGGTAATTTTTCAATTCCATCCAATTCAGTTATTCCATTAATGGATAAGTCCGCGTACCAAATTAAGGAGTCCGCGACTTGATCTAAGGGCACTATGCTACGAATTCGATTATCCGAGAGGTTGATCTCTCTTAAATCTTTCAGTGCGGTTATGAAGTTGATATCCGACAAATAGTTATCTTCCAGGTAAACCACCTTTAGCTGATTATCGTCCGGAAATACAGGAAATGAAACTAATAAATTTCCACCCAAATCCAATGTGTGAAGTTCGGGGAGCTCGACCAAACCGGAGACAGACCTTATTGAATTGTCGGTGAGGTTTAGTTCTTCCAGACCTGTGAGGGATTCAATTCCGCTGGTGTCGGAAATATCATTTCGGGCAATACTGAGCTTCTCTAACCGGGACAAGTCAACTAATTGGTCAAAAACTGTATCATTACCATCGGTAATTTCATTGTCGTCCAAATTTAATTCCCTCAATGAAGTAAGCGAACCGAGGGGACCTATGTCAGCGATCAAGTTTGAACTTAAATCTAAAATTTCGAGACTTTTCAAACTATTGAGGGGTGCGAGATTATCAATTTCATTACCCTGTAGGTAAAGTTCTCTCAAATTGGGTAACTGACCAAGAGGTTCAAGGTCAGTTATTCGATGATAGCTAATATCAAGTCGATAAGATGAAGAAAGGGCTGCCTCTTTAATTTTATTTAGTGTGAGAATGCCTCCAAAAGATGAAGGGTTACTTGCCCAATCCTCCCATTGGGAAAGATCAAGCTGAGTTTGCCCCACCATTTGCCAACTGGCATTATCGTCCCTGTATTGAAACCATTTAGCCTCAGCTTGGTTCCAGTGATAAAAGTTGCCATCCCTCCCTGCCTTCAGAAAAAACCAAGACTCATCTTCATGAGAGTAAATCCAGGGAAAGGCCCCGTGCCACATCCATCCATTTGCCAAAAGACAAGATGGTGCGGCAAAGGAAAAAGGAAAAAGAATATAACAAACCAAGAACTTCATTATTCCTCCCATGAAAAACTAGTTAATTGCTATCCAGATAATTTTGCAAAGCTAACTTCTTGTCTCACAAAATCTAAAATGAGAAAACAAAGAGTGCCCGAGGTGGGACTTGAACCCACACTCACTAGGTGAAACGGATTTTAAGTCCGCAGCGTCTACCATTCCGCCACTCGGGCATTCGTTCTTCATTTATACAGGCGGTGGCGGAGTGAATCGAGAAAATTTTGAGGATGCTTTTTTTGAGTCCGAATTGGGTAGTGCTATTGGTACGGTATTAATGGTATGCCGAGAATTAAAAAAAAGCCTTAAGAATGCCTTGCATTCGTAAATTTACTATGTTTCATAAATTTTATGAATGAGAGGGTTTTGTTTGTCGATGACGAGGAGTCAATCCTCAGGGGTATAAAACTTAATCTTGGGAGAACTTTTGATGTGACTCTGGCAAACGGCCCGGAAGAAGCGATCACCATAATCAACGAACAAGGATATTTCCCTGTAGTTGTCTCTGACATGAGAATGCCCAAGGTGGACGGAGCCACCTTGCTAAGAACCATAAAGGAGCATAATCCAGAAACCATGTGTATTTTACTGACCGGGCATGCGGATTTTGAGTTTGGTGGCGCGGAAGCGTTGCAATCGGGAATGTTGTTCAAAATCCTGAGCAAGCCTTGCCCGCCTGAAAAACTTAAGGTGACTATTCTAGCCGCCTTGGAAGCACGGCGAGGGAAGGCTCCAGACGAGAAAGCTCCAGACTTTGTCCTCTAAAGATATTCGGTGAAGCCTATTTTTCTGTCCCTTATTTTTTTAAAAATTTGGGTCTGTGCTTACGGGAATCCCATTACGCAGGGCAAATTTCTGCGCCTTTTGGGTATCCAAGCAACTGAGGAGGAAGCCCTGCCATATGGTGGAATCCATGCATTGCGTACAATTTATCGAGCTCTTGTCGAAGAACGGGAAAGGCTTGAATTAATCGAGTGCGGAATTAGAGACTTAAAACCGATCGGATATTTGACTGAATTACAGTGGCTTAGACTATCTCATAATCCGATTCGCGATATTACTCCATTAGCAGGTTTGCAAAAACTTCAAGTGCTGAGCCTATATGGAGTTCCAAGTAAGGGGCATAGGCAAAGGAATGGTATTTCTGACTTAACCCCATTGATGAATCTCAAGAACCTATGGAGTTTAACTTTAGATGAAAATAATATTACTAAAATAGATACTCTAGGTCACCTGACTGACCTCAAAACTCTTTATCTAACGCGAAACAACATTTCAGGAATTCAACCTTTATCCAATCTCCTGGCTCTGAAAACTCTATACCTTTCTCACAACAGAATCGTTGATATTTCTCCACTCAGTTCGCTTCCAGAGCTAAGCTGGCTTAGACTAGACTCGAATCGGGTGTCGAACCTTTCGCCCTTAAGGAGTTGCAGGAAGATAGAGAGGCTTTCTCTTGCTGGGAACTCTTTTTCAGACATTTCAGCCTTAGCGAGCCTCATTGGATTGGAGGAGCTAAATTTAAAGGGAAATCAAGTTGGCTCGCTAAGCAGCCTGCTTAATCTATCCAAAATGAAAGAACTTTATCTTGATGATAACCAAGTAAGCGATCTTTCTCCG
>Ga0181564_10004464_pt1 | contig 11830 bp, 10 predicted proteins | sample 011ome_24_FD_134512 | JGI IMG/M metagenome (GOLD analysis project Ga0181564, IMG submission 134512) | Coastal salt marsh microbial communities from the Groves Creek Marsh, Skidaway Island, Georgia - 011513CT metaG (megahit assembly) | ecosystem: Environmental > Aquatic > Marine > Intertidal...
AACTGGTGGAGATTTGCGACGAAGTTCCTCTGGTGCCGTAGGCATCGCCGGAACCGCGCCTCTTTCCCCGGCCGAACACAGTCCGACCCGAGCGTGCTGCCGGCGTCCGGGTGACACGGCGCTGTGCGCAGTGATGAGGCCGGGCTCACTGCAGAGCGGAAACCGCCCTCGATCAGGTCCCGGAGAATATGCCTCGATCTCGCTCGTGCACGAGATCGAGGAATCAGCTCGACGACATGTTCGTCGAGGTGCAGCGGTCACGAACTGTCGTGCGGCTATCGGACCGTGACAGCCGATGCTCAGCACCCGGTGTTGAAAGACCAGCGCAGTCGGCTGCGTCAGCGTTCGATCGATGAGAGGTCGATGGTTTCGCCACAGTGTGGGCACGCAAATTCGGCCGATATGGGCAGCTGTGTGCCACGGCCGAATCGGGCGAGGACTGGGATGAGAAGTGTTCCGGCGGCCACTGCGATGCTTTCGATGCCGATCAGTCGGGCGACCCACTCGTCGCCGCCGTTGTTCCACAAGACGGCGAGAACTGTCACCGACAGGGCAGCGATCGCGATTTCTGTCATGGAGCGGAGCCTGCGCGCCGGGCCCGGTTCACCGATCCGGCGCAGTGCGGTAGCGAGGGTGGCGGCGCCACCGATTATGAGGCCGCTCGCCGCCAACTTGATGAGGGGTTCGTCCGGGTTGCGGATCCATACGGTGACGATAAACAGTGAAAATCCCGCCGCGCTGCTGACGGCACCCACTTCGGGTAGGGGCCGCAGGACGTTTTTGCGGAGCGCTGGGGCGTTGATGAGCACGCTGAGCATGGCGGCCGAGATGAGGAATGTCGTGGCGAGGACTCGGCCTTCGGTTTCGCCGAAGTCGCCGCTCAACAATGCCCAGGCGCCGAGCACTGCGTTGACCACGACCGATGCACTGAAGGCCCGTATCCCGAGCCGTGTCGTGGTCGTTTTTGGTTCGGGTTGCGAGCTTCCCATACGGAGTACGACCGTCCTTGTTGTCGCGTAGTGCGGCGGTATGCAAATTAGCTGAGGGATCTCGGTTTTCAGGAAAGTCGATCGGGTTCGTGCAACGACGTGGACCGCACGGGCCACTCCTCGATCCAGTTGACACTGAACACCTATGGGCATCTCTTCCCGTCCGAAGACGAGGCGACGATCGACGGACTGGACCGCACTTTCCAAGAGGCTTCTTCGAACGTTTCGCGGCCCGCACGCGGCCTGGCGTCGATCTCGCGGTCGGCGTAGCTCGGTTGAAAATGGAGAAGATCCCTGCCATAGCAGGGATCTTCGTTGGTGGCGGGGGCGGGATTTGAACCCGCGACCTTCGGGTTATGAGCCCGACGAGCTACCACACTGCTCCACCCCGCAGACCAGACCTTAGCGACCGATGGTGCGATCACCAACCGGGTTCGACAGGCGTCGCCGAGACCGCAAACATGCTGTCGTGTCCGACTTCTCCCTCACCCCCGACATCGTCAACGAAGCTGTTCGGCACCATTGGGCCGACACTCCTCACCTCTGCACCGACATCGGTCCACGTCATGCGATGGCCACGCAGGTGATAAATCAGGAGAACCTTCGACCCGGTGGTTTCGTGCCGGGTCCCACCATGTTCTCGATGGCCGACGTGGTCCTCTGGTATCTGAGTTTCGGCACGATCAATCGCATCGAACCCATGGCGCTCACTTCGGATCTGTCGATCCGTTTTCTTCGTCCCGCACAGGGGCAGAAGCTGTGGGCCCGAGCCGATCTCGACAAGGCGGGGCGGCTGATGGTCGTCGGCACGGTCAAGATCTGGGTCGATGACGCCCCTGACCGACTCGTGGCAACGGCACAGGGTACCTACGTGATGCCACAGCGATGAGCGGTCAACCAGTTCGCACTGCCCGTGCGATCTCCCCCCACTTGGCCAGGTGGTCGGGGTCACTGCGCATCTGTGATTCGCCGAGATAGATCACCAGGCGACCCGCAGTGCCGCGGTAGCGCTCGAGCAGCTTGTCGGCCATCTCGTCCCAGGTGGCCACCACCGCATACTGCTCGAGCATCTCGTCGGTGATCACGTCACCGATCGTGTCGAGTTCGCCGGCCTTGAACTTCTCGCGGATACGGCCGGTCGTCCCCTCGAAGCCGAGATCGTCGAACTGGAAGTGATAGTTCGGCGTCGAGCCGTAGAACGCGATCTGGCGCTTTGCCGTCGCAACATAGAGAGCTCGTTCCTCCGCCGAGTCACCGGGACAGGCGAACACGGGGACGATGAGTTCGATCTCGGCCACGTCACGATCAGCTGTCGCTGCGCCCTCGGCCAGCCCCGGCAGCAGACGGTTCTCGATGTAGGGCATCGAGTGGAGGGGATGAACATGCACACCGTCGGCGACCTCGCCTGCAATCTTCGTCATGACCGGACCGACCGCTGAGATGTCGACGTACATCGGGTGGTCGTGGGGCCGCGGCGCCCAGTCAGGAGGAAGCAGCGACAGGTTGAAGAAATCCCCGTCGTGGCTGAGCTTCTCCTCGCGGTTGAACGCCCGGAAGCACGCCTTGACCGCCAGGACGTAGTCGCGCATGCGGGCCGCCGGCCGGTCGAACTCGGTCCCATACCGGCGTTCGATGTGAGCCTTCACCTGCGAACCCAGTCCAAGCCGGAACCGACCGCCCGTGTTTGCGTTGATCTCATAGGCAACAGCGGCCGAGACCATCGGCGAACGAGGAAAAGCCACGGCGATCCCGGTCGTGAAGAACATCTCCGGCGCCGCCATCGCCGCCGCCGTGATACTCATCCAGGGAACCGAGCTCGTCTCGGTGTAGAGCAGTCCGGAGAAGCCGGCGTCCTGCAACTGCTTGGCGAAGTCGGCCGACGCCTTCCAGGAGTTCGCAGCACCACCGGTCATCAGATCGAATTCCATGACGCTGACAGTAGTGCTGGACCCACCCGCCAACGCAGCCCGTTCTGCGATCGACGAGCGATGAGCCTCCCCTCGGCCGACGCAGCCAACGACGCGCCGGCGGTGCGACTGATCGCTACGGACCGACCTCGTTGGGAAGTTCAGGATCGGCACCCCACGCTGACCACGACCCGACGAACAGACGAGCATCGGGCCGACCGGCAAGCCGCAGCCCGATCAGGTCGGCGCAGGCACTGACCCCACTTCCGCAGTAGACGACGACATCAGCCTCATCATCGGCACCGATCGAGGCGTAGTAGTCGGCAAGATCCGCGGCCGAACGGAAGTGACCGTCGGCGAGGTTGCCTCCTGCTGGCGCGTTGCGAGCGGTCGGAATATGACCGGGCCGAGGGTCGATCGGCCCACCATGGGCGTATCGGTCAGGAGCACGAGCGTCGAGGATCACCAGGCCCGAGTCGAGCGACGCAGCGAGGTCAGCCGATGAGATCAGCCGCTCGGCCGGCCACGGGACAGCTGCGAACGAAGTCGGCTCGGGGCTGACCCAACCGGACTCGAGCGGTCCGTCCCATCCGGCGAGACCACCGTCGAGCACCGCCGCCGACCTTCCGATCGCGTCGAGCATCCACCACAGTCGACCGGCGACGGTGCCACCCGCATCGTCGTAGGCGACCACCCGGCTGTGATCGCCGACCCCGAGTCGGCCCATCGCAGCAGCGAACGCTTCCGGGGTCGGCAAGGGGTGACGCCCTCCGGCAGTCGAGGGAGGCGCCGAGAGATCGACGTCGAGATCGGCGAACACGGCCGTCGGCAGATGTGCTTCCTCGTAGGCGGAGCGCCCAGGGCCGTCGGCGAGAGACCAACGACAGTCGACGACCACCACCTCGTCCAGGTACGCGGCCAGCCACGCAGCCGAGACAACGGGGCCGAAAGACGCAGCCATCAGTACGGCCGATCCCCGACGATGGTCACCCGCTCCATACGACGATGTTCGGGGAGAAAGTCGCTGGTCGCCGCGTGCTGAACCGCCCGGTTGTCCCACATGACGAACGTGTCCGTGTGCCACCGAACGCGGCACTGTACCGATGGGCTCATGATCTGACGTTCGAGATGACCGATGATCTCGTCGGACTCCCTGCGATCCACACCCTCGATGTGAGAGACGAAATAGCGGTTCGTGTAGATGCCTCGCTCGCCCGTTTCCGGGTGCGTCCGCACAACCGGGTGACGCTGGATCGGATACCGCTCTCGCAACTCGTCGGCGCGCTCGTCCGGGACGACACCACCGAACACCTTCATGTAGTCATGAACGGCAACCAACCCTTCGACACGGGCTTTCCACTCGTCATCCAAGCGTTCATAGGCCGCACTCGTGCTCGCAAAGCAGGTGTCGCCGCCGACGGAGGGAACCACAACACCTCGGAGAATCGATCCCATCGACGGCTCGGCCCGCCAACTGACATCGCTGTGCCAGCCCGACGCAACCTGCGTACTGCCCGTGTCGCCTCCAGCCTCGAGAACGACGATCTCGGGATACTCACCGTCATTTTCGGTGAACGGGTGCACCTCGAGGTCACCGAATCGTCGACCGAACGCAACATGAGCTGCGCGGCTAATCGGCTGATCACGAATAACGAGCACATGGTGATCGAGCCACACCTTCCGAAGCTCCTCGGCCAAGTCGATCGACACATCGCTCAGATCGATACCCCGCACCTCGGCCCCGACAGAACCCGTGATCGGCACGACCTCGATCGACATCGGAGACTCCGTTTCGCTCGCTCTTCTGCTCCCAGAGTGGCACGATCGCAGGGTGGTCGCACCTTCGCTTCGCACCAATCGATTGGTGATGCTGCCGCTCAGCACCGCTGATCTCGACGAGGCCGCCGCCATGCTCGGCGACCCTCGAGTGATGCGCTACGTCGACGGTGGAACTCGGGACCGGGCCAACACCACTCGCGCGCTGGAGGCGAACGAGCGATGCTGGGCTGCCAACGGCTGGGGGCTCTGGGCTGTCCGCGATGTCACATCAGGCGCGTTTGTCGGCCAAGCCGGACTCCAACTGGTGACCGAGATCCACGGAGCCATGGCAGAATTCAGCATCATCGTGAGCCGACGAAGTTGGGGAACGGGAGTGGCGACCGAGGCCGGACACGCCATCGTGTTCGACGCCTGGCAGCGCTACTCCGGAAGCGAGATCCATGCAGTCGTTCATCCCGATGATCCGGCCTCAGGCCCACTGCTTCGCAAGCTCGGCTTCCGACTCCAAGACGAAGGACTGATCGGCGGCGAGATGGTGCAGGTGTGGCACATCCAGCGCTTGGGATGACGTTGCTCGCCTGTCGCCCATTGGTCCGAGGGGCGAAGCAGTCTGTCGAACAGCTGCCTCCCGGTGGAGGCAGCGCGTCCACTACCGTTTCTGCGTGAGCTGGTGGATCTGGACCCTCGTCGGCATCGGCGTCATCGTCGCCGCAGTAGCGCTCTACGACATCACCCAGAAGCGGCATGCAATCCTGCGCAATTTCCCCGTGATCGGACACCTCCGGTACGCACTCGAGTCGATCGGTCCCGAACTGCGGCAGTACATCGTCACCGACAACGACGAAGAGCGTCCCTTCTCTCGCGACCAGCGCCGCTGGGTCTACGCATCGGCAAAGGGCGACAACAACTACTTCGGATTTGGGACCGACAATCGCTTCGACGAGGCCGGCTATCCGTTCTTCCATCACGATCCGTTCCCGATCGACAGCGACGCCGGCGACGAGATCCCCTGTGCGAAAACCCTCGGAGCATGGCGCAATCGCGAGCACGCCTTTCGTCCGCCGTCGATCATCGGCATCTCGGCAATGAGCTTCGGGTCGCTCTCGAGCGCTGCAATCACGGCCCTCAATCGCGGTGCCGGCCTTGCCGGATGCCTTCACAACACCGGCGAGGGTGGCATCTCGAACCACCACCGCAACGGTGGTGACCTCGTCTTTCAGTTGGGGACCGGCTACTTCGGCGCACGCGACGCGCACGGCGAGTTCTCGCTCGACGCCATGCTCGCCTCGATGGAAACAGCACCGGTTCGCGCCATCGAGCTCAAGCTGTCGCAGGGGGCCAAACCCGGAATCGGAGGCGTACTCCCGGGAGCCAAGGTCACGCCCGAGATCGCAGCGGCGCGTGGCGTCGAGGTCGGCGTCACTGTCCGAAGCCCAGCCCGGCATCGAGCGTTCGATGACGTGGCGGGGCTCGTCGAGTTCATCGAATCGATCGCTGCCGCAACCGGGCTACCCGTCGGGATCAAGTCAGCGGTCGGCAATGCTGCATTCTGGGACGAGCTCGCCGAGCACATGGCAACAACCGGCCGCGGACCGGACTATGTAGCGGTCGACGGTGGGGAGGGCGGCACAGGGGCAGCACCGCTGATCTTCTCCGACCATGTCGCACTCCCGTTCCGCCAAGCCTTTCCGATTGTGCGGCGGGCTTTCGAAGCACGTGGGCTCGGCGATCAGATCGTGTTCTTCGGTGCCGGCAAACTCGGATTCACGTCCGATGCAGCGCTGGCGATGGCGATGGGCGTCGACATGATCGGCGTCGCCCGAGAGGCGATGCTCGCCATCGGCTGCATCCAGGCCCAGGAGTGTCACACCGGCCACTGCCCGACCGGTGTGGCAACCCAGAACAAGTGGCTCGTACGAGGCCTCGATCCCACCGACAAGGCAACTCGCGTCAACGGCTACATCCGCTCGCTGCGCAACGACCTCCTCACCCTGGCCCACGCCATGGGCCACGAGCACCCAAGTTCCATCAGCCTCGACCAGATCACGATCACCGACGGCAACGGGGGCATCGTCCCCGCCGCTTCGGTCCTCAGCTGATCAGCTCCAACTCTCGGGGTCGGCCGGGTCGCCGTACAACTCGATGGAGTTATACGCCGGGTCTGGTTCGACACTTGCACCAGCCGGCCAGATGCGGGCTGCCGCTGCCACCTCACCCCTCGAGCCACCGGTGCCCCATTGAACGAAGGCAACGATCGCATCGGGATCGGTGGCATCGCTCGAGCTGAACAGCGCGGCCTCACCTCCGGCGATGCTGAGACCTCCGATCGTCGCAGCCGCAATCTCGGCGGAGTCACCCGACGCAATCGACGCTCCGTCGACGACAGTGCCGAGATCGACACACACCGATAGCTGGCACAGGTGAATGCCGCCGAGCTGCGCCGAATCATCGCCTTGATTTGCCACCACGACGTAGCCGGCTTCTCCGAATTCGACGAACACGATCTGGAGATCGGGGATCTCGGTCGCCTCTGGGGGGATCGTCACGGTGGTGGTCGGTGTCGTTGCGACCGGCTCCTCGTCCGAATCTTCGACCACAGAAGCTCCAACGTTGTCGTCGGGCACCGTTGCGTCACCTTCCCCGTCATCACCTCCACCACAGGCGCCGCCCAACACCACCAAGACAGCGAACAGAGCAAGCGGACGACGGCGCATCGGGGAACCTCCGTTGACGAACCGGTGATCCGACGTTAGCCCGGACCTCGATCCGCAGGGTGTCGGGAGCACGGGCACAGCAACCACGGCTCGTCTTCACTGTCGGTCGACAACCGCGACGCTCTGGTGGGTGGTGCCACCACCTCCCACCAGAGCGTCGAGAGGGCCGCCGCCCACGTCCTGGACCCATTGTGGCCGAGCCGACATCGGCGTGCAGCGATGATAAATGCCCGCCGGCCTCGAGGCATCGGGCGTTGCGTTCCCTCTGCGCCGAGACACCCCGGTCGCGGAAGGTCAGGTTTCGACTTCGCCAGCGGCGAGAACACCTTCGAGTTCTGCAGCCCGAGCGAGCAGTGCACCGATCTGGGCCTGCAGCTCGGCTGCAAGTACCTCGTTGGGTGGCGTCTGCGCCAGTGCAGCCTGCCGAGCGACATACAGTTCGACCACCTCGGCCAACAGTTCCTCGGCGGTAGTTACTGAACTCGGCTCAGAGGGTTCGTCGGCCGCATCGTCGTCGCCTCCACCGGCCTCAGCATCGTCGGAGACTGCAGGGATGTCGCTCGCTCCACCACCGAGGATGTCGGAGAAGTCCTCACCGGGGAACAACTTGCCGAGCGCATCGTTGAGGTCGGTACCGATCGCAATCTGCTCACCCTCGCCCACCGTCGCAATCACCGCCTCGAGAGTCGGCACCGACGACGAGCCTTGCGCTGCGACGTAGAGGGGACGAACCCAGAGGATCGAATCGGCGATGGGCAACATCAGCAGATCGCCGAACTGGACCTCGGAACCAGCGTCGTCGAGCAGCGTCAGCCGGCTCGAAATTTCCTCGTTCTGGGCAATACCCGAGGCCACCAGGACCGGGCCCGGGGCATCGGGTGAGGTGATCTCGTACGTCACCAATCGGGTGGTTCCGTCCCAACGTGTTTCAGCCACCATGAACGCTTCGAGTTCTCGTCGGTCATCGTTCTCGTCGAAGGGAACGAAACTTCGCAGACTCACATAGCTCGGCCGCCCCTCTCCGGGGAGTTCGAGCAAGGTGTAGTACGGATCGATTCGCTCCTCACGGCTGGTGATCAGACCCGTCTCATCGATCACATCTTCGCTCGACCCGACCCGAACCTCACGACCCGGGTTCTGAGCAACAGCCCAGCGTTCGGTGCCGATCACGAGTGACTCGGGATCGGAGATTTGATAGCGGGCCCACATATTGGTTTGCACCCGGAAGAGATCCTGCGGGTAGCGAAGGTGATCACGCAATTCGTTGGGCATCTCGTCGAAGTCTGTGAAGAGATCGGGGAACGCAGCCCGCCACGCCTCGATGATCGGGTCCTCGACCGGCATGACGTAGAACGTGACATCGCCGTCGTAGGCATCGACGACCGCTTTGACGGGGTTTCGCACATAGTTGAACGACTTGCGGGCAAGGCCCCCGTCGTCGAGCCGCCCGTTCTCGGCCTGCTGGGCATACGGGTACCGATCGGTGGTGGTGTAGGCATCGACGATGTAGTGAATGCGGCCGTCGAGTACGACCGGGTAGGCATCGGCGTCGAAGTCGAGGAAGGGAGCGAGCGCCTCGACGCGATCGTGCACGTCGCGCACATAGATGACGCGGGTGTCGTCGGTGACAAACCCCGAAATCAGCGGCTCGATCTGGTTGAAGCGCATGGCAAACGCAGCGCGCCGCCAAAAAGAGTCCATCTCCACACCGCTGATGCCCTCGTAGCGCGTCGGAACGTCCTCACCCGTGGCACTGTCGACAAAGTCGAGTTCATCGACCCCGGCACCGACCAAGGCATACCCGCCGAGTCCTTCACCGATGTAGAGCTGCGGTCGCTCGAGACCGAGATCGAGCGAATCATCGACGTCGACGGGCAAGCCGCCAACCAAGAAGCTCGGTCGACCCTCGCCGGTGGTGACGTTCGCCTGCGCGATCGCCAAGCCGTAGCCATGGGTGAGACGGACGTGCTCACGCTCCCAACTCAGGTCGTTCACGCTGAGCTCGCGACTACCGAGGACCACCTGGGTCAGCTGCCCGTCGATCATGTAGCGATCCGTGTCGAGCACGCCACCACCCTCGAACTGGTAGAACTCGCGTTCGGCCTGAAAACGCTCGAACGTCGGGTGCACCACAAGCGGATCGAGCACGCGTGCGTTGCGGACGGTGTCGGCGTGCTCGCGGAGTTCATCGGCGGTGAGATCGACGGTGTAGTCGAACGTTGCTTCAGTGAGATCTTCCCCGGGGACAAGTCCAAATGCGATACGAGTCGCGTCGATGTTGCGCTGGGTGAACTCGGCCTCGCGAGTGGTCTCATTGGGCTCCACTTGGAACCGCTGGACGAATGCGGGGTAAATGCCACCCATCACGATCGCAACAAACGCCCAGAGTCCGACGGCGATGACCGGCATGATCCACCCGCGACGACGCAGGTTCACCACCAACAACACGACTGCCCCGAGGGAGATCGCGATCAACAGGTGAATGGCCGGCAACTGGGCATTGACGTCGGTGTAGAGCGCACCGTCGACAACCCCCCGCTTCGAGACGGTGAGTTCGTAGCGGTCGAGCCAGTACTCGGCAGCCTTGATCAGCGCCAGCACTGCGAGAATCGCCGACAGGTGCACCTTCACACTCGACGAGACACGCTCACCGCTGGTGACGGCCATCCGGATCCCGCCGTTGAGATAGTGCGCGATCGTCGTCAGGATCAAGACGATCATGAACGACGCAAATGCCCAGTCGACCACGTAACTCAAGAACGGCAGTTGGAAGACGTAGAACCCGATGTCGGTCTCGAACAGGGGATCGGTGACACCGAACTCTTGACGGTTGGTGAACAGCAACCACTCTTCCCACTGCGCCGGTGCACCGGCCGATGCCAGCAGCCCGAAGATGAAGGCGACGGTGAACCGTATGAGCGACGTACGACCACCGATGAAGTCGTGGTAGCGAGCGAGCATCTCCTCTTCGGGACCGGGAGCCCGCAGTGGCGGAGCCACCCGATCGGCCAGAAGCAGGTTGAGCCACAGGAGCGCGAAGAAGACCGCAAAGAAAATCAGCCAGAGGACCACCTTTGCGCCGAGCACCGCCCCCCACACATCGGTGCGATCGAGCGAGCCGAACCACAGATAGTCGGTGTAGAAGCCGGCAATCCCGCGCAGTGACAGGGCAACGACCACAAATGCAGCAGCAAACACCGCCAACACGATGCGCCCTCGTCCAGTGAACCGGGATTCCCGGCGCGGCATATCCTCAGGTCCACGCATAGCGCCCAAACTCTACCGGCCTGGCCCGGCGTGTCGGGCTCGGGTCGGTGTCAGTGACTCAGATCGCTACGAGCCAGCAGGTACAGCTCGAATCGGTGGGCGGATGAAGGGCGCCCGTCGGGAACGGTGAGCCAGCCTCGATCGCACCGGCAAGTGCGTTGTCGGCACAGTCAGCACCACACGGACCCGCTGGATCGATTTGCCACCGCACCTGACCACTCGCAGTAGCAAGAGCGACTGCGCCGCGCACCGCAGTGACGGCGGCAGCAACTGCGCTCGGCAACCGCCGGGCGCGAGTCTCGCGATAGAGGCCCCGCACGATGTCGGTGAGTTCGTCGGCGTCGTCGGATGCTTCGCAGGCCTCGAGGAGTCGCCGACGAACCGGTAACAACGCAACAGCTCGGAGCTGCGCACAACCGACGTCGAGTATCGCACTGTCGCCGGTGCCGCCAAGCGCCTCGGCCAGGGCAACGAGCGCAGGCTCGGCCGCCGACTCATACGGATCGGCATGCGCATCCTCGTCTTCGACAACCGAGGAAATGGCGCCGGCTCCATGCTGTCGGATCCCGTCGAGCAAGATCCCCTGCTCCTCGACGAGCACCTTCTTGACCGCCCGGAGGGCCGTGCTCACGGTCCGCCGCACCACCTCTGCATCGGGATCGACAACCGGCGACTCGTCGTCATCAGAAAGACCGGCCTCATCGGCGATGTCGCTGACCCCGTCTGGTTCGTTGGCTGGTTCCGCCGTGTTCTCCGGCTCTGCCGCCGGCGCCTCGTCTGGGCCGGGATCGTTCTCGACGTCCGAAGCCTGGTTTTCGCGCAGCCGGGCGAAGATGTCGTCTGCCGGCGTTGCAACCTTCGCGTCAGCGTCGGTGGGCTCGGGTGGATCGGCCTCGTCGTCGACGTCCTCACCCGACCCTGCCGGCGATTCGGCATCGTCCTCATCGACCGTCTCGACGTCCTCGAGGTCAGCCACGTCAGTCTCGGCGTCGGCCTCATCAGACTCAGACTCAGCCTCGGCGTCAGCCTCATCAGACTCAGACTCGGCATCAGCCTCAGCCTCATCAGACTCAGCCTCGGCATCAGCCTCGGCATCAGCATCAGCATCAGCATCAGCATCAGCATCAGCATCAGCATCAGCATCAGCATCAGCATCAGCATCAGCATCAGCACC
>Ga0181564_10004469_pt1 | contig 11822 bp, 6 predicted proteins | sample 011ome_24_FD_134512 | JGI IMG/M metagenome (GOLD analysis project Ga0181564, IMG submission 134512) | Coastal salt marsh microbial communities from the Groves Creek Marsh, Skidaway Island, Georgia - 011513CT metaG (megahit assembly) | ecosystem: Environmental > Aquatic > Marine > Intertidal zone...
AAGTCTGGTCTTCCTCCTCCACTTCCACCTAATTGATTAATTAAATGTTTCATTATTTCTCTGGCATCAATATCGACATCCTTGGAACATGCAACGATTGTCGGTGCTTTGTCATCAGTGATTGAAATCAGAGCTATTATGGTATTAGGGCTTTTATTTCTTAATCTATCGGCTATTTCTCTTAGTTCTTTTGCATCGATTCCTTCAAATATATTTGTTATTAATTCATAACCTTCAACTACAAGCGAATTACTGATAAGACTTTCTACTGATGATCCTATATCCTCTGATTGGATTTCTTTTGACTCTCTTTGTAATGACTTATTCAAAGCCACTAAACCCTCCAAGGCATCAATACAATTTTCGAATGTCTTAAATTCAGAAGTCTGATTCCCTAAGACTTTATTTAACTCAATATTTTCTTCTTTAATTTGAGTGATTTTTTTTAAAACCTGTTCATTAGAGCAATTAAGAATTTTTGAATAAGCAGAGAATTCGTCTTCTAAAAAGCGAATATAATTTAAAACCTCTACACCATCTCTGGTGTCGAAATCGTCAACTAGAAGTTCGCTGCTAATGGCTGAGTATTCCTGCTCCAACTCATCTAATAAGAAATTAGCACCATCACCTGTTACTGCTTCAATCCTTCTGACTCCAGCAGAAATTCCAGATTCAGATATGATCTTCATCACACCTATTTCACCTGTTCTTTCTACATGAGTACCCCCGCAAAGCTCGATAGAAAAACCGTTTCCTATATTAAGAACCCTAACTTCGTCTCCATACTTATCTCCAAAAAATGCAACGGCACCTCTCTCCATAGCTTCATTTATTGGAAGCACTTCAGTTATCGACTCTAGATTTTTTGTTATTTCTGAATTAATCAGATCTTCTATAGCTTCGAGGTCATCAGATTGAATAGAATTATTATGAGCAAAATCAAATCTCAGTCTAGATTCTTCAACCAGAGAACCCTTTTGCTCTACATGATCACCCAACACACTTCTAAGAGCAGCGTGCAATAGGTGAGTTGCACTGTGATTGCTTTTTATTCTATTTCTGTGGGTTGTGTTAATTTCAGCTGTTACAGAATCATTTTTATTAAAAACTCCTGATTTAACATGGCCTAGATGAAGAAATTGATCTCCCTTTTTCTGGGTATCATGAACTTCGAAAAGTGAATTATCAGACTGAATAAATCCTTTATCTCCTACTTGACCTCCAGACTCAGCATAAAACGGGGTCACATCAAGAAGTATGAGTCCTTCTTCCCCTTCTCGTAATTCATCCTTATTACCTTCTTCGGAGCTAGAAATAATCTCTACTATCTTCGAGGATGTTGAATCGGTATCGTATCCTAAGAAGGCAGTTTCGCCTTCGATGTTTAAAGATTCTGGGATGAGTGTATTGAAGTTGCTCGATGATCTAGCTCTTTCTTTTTGTTCCAGCATTAAGGCTTCGTATTGGTCTAAATCAACTGTTAGATTCCTCTCGCGAGCAAAATCAGCAGTCATATCTACAGGAAATCCATAAGTATCATAAAGTTTGAAGACGATATCACCTGGAATTTCGTTGTTTTCTAAGTCCTCAACTGCAGATTCAAGTAATTGCATACCCTGCTCTAAAGTAGTGGAAAACTGTTCTTCCTCTTTAAGTAAATTAGCTTTAATAATATCTGAGTTTTTTACAAGTAAGGGGTAAGCAATACCCATTTTTTCTTCCAAGATATGTGCGAGCTTAGAGAGAATCCCATCTTTCATTCCAAGTTTGTGAGCATGTCTAAGGCCACGTCTTATAATTCTGCGCAAGACATATCCTCTTCCTTCATTAGAAGGCACAACGCCATCTGCAATTAGGAACGAAGAGGCTCTTAAATGATCTGATATTACTCTTAGCGAGGGGTTTGTTAGGTCATTCTCTCCACTAAGTTTTGCCGCTTCTTCGACTATAGACTTCAGAATATCAGTATCATAATTATTGTTTTCATTTTGTAGGACAGCTGCCATTCTTTCCAAGCCCATTCCTGTATCAACACAAGGATTCGGAAGAGGACTTAAACTACCATCTTTACTTCTATCAAATTGAGTAAATACAAGATTCCAGATCTCTACAAATCTATCTCCTGGTTCATTTCCTAATTTAGGAGGATCTCCTTCAAGATGGTCGCCGTGATCATAATAGATTTCGCTGCAGGGACCGCACGGACCAGTATCTCCCATAGTCCAAAAATTTTCTTCGTCATCTAATCTAGAAACTCTCGCAGGATCAACTCCAACTTTATTTATCCATATATCTTCTGACTCATCATCACTTTCGTGAACAGTGATCCATAACTTTTCCGGAGAGATTTTGTATCTTTGGGTTAATAATTCCCAAGCAAATAAAATTGCGTCCTCTTTAAAATAATCTCCGAAACTAAAGTTTCCAAGCATTTCAAAGAAAGTATGGTGTCTTGCGGTATAGCCTACGTTATCAAGATCATTATGTTTCCCTCCGGCTCTAATACATCTTTGGGAACTAACAGCGCGAGTATAACTTCTATTTTCAACACCCAATAGTAAGTCTTTAAAAGGAACCATACCCGCATTAGTAAATAGCAATGTTGGGTCATTAATTGGAACAAGAGAGGCACTTTCTACAAGAGTATGTTCTTTCTCTTGAAAGAAGTCTAAGTAGATTTTTCTTATCTCGTCAGTAGAGAGCATATGCTTCTATCAGAATATTTCAGCAAAAAAATTCATCATCGACTGCCAAGATCTTCTGTCAGCATTTTCATTATACTGAGTGCCCAAATTGGGATCATTTGCCTCTTGATTAGTAAAGGCGTGGTAAGTATTTCCATAGCTATGGAGTTGCCAATCAGCTTCTGCTTCTGTCATCTCTTTTTGAAAGTCGTCAACCATTGATAAGGGTACCATTGGATCTCTTTCTCCATGCAAAACGAGAACTTTAGCCTTTATGCCGTTATCTGCAATATCTGAACCCATTAGGAGCCCATGAAAACTTACGACTCCATTAATATCTGATCCTGATCTGGCAAGATCCAAGACGACCAAACCACCAAAACAATAACCGATAGCTGCTATCTTACTTGAATCCACTCCTTCGATTTCTTTACCTGCTTCTAAAGCAGAATTGATGACAGATTTTAATTTCTGTCTATCTTCTACAAGAGGAGTCATCAAAGATTGATTTTCTTCAGTTGAGGTTCCTACTTTAGCGTCTCCATACATATCTACTGCCATTGCCACATAACCCTCTTCTGCAAGTTCAATAGCTTTTTTTTCTACAAAATTATCTCTTCCAGCCCATGAAGGTGCTATCAGGATTAGAGGAGCAGATTCTTTCTCTGGGTTAGCCACGAAGGCTCTGTATTCCTGATCGCCGCATTGATAATTTATTTCTTGAGTCTTCATATTTATTTCTCCATTAATTCAAGTTCCTCTTTGAACCTTTTAGAATTTTGCACGTAATGTTTTGCTGAAAGAATTAGACCTTGTTTCTGATCTTCATTTAACTCTCCTTTGATTTTTCCTGGAGAGCCCAATACTAATGAACCATCAGGTATTTCCATTCCTTCGGTGACTAGAGCGTTAGCTCCTATTAGGCACCCTTTTCCAATTTTTGCTCCATTTAGAACTACAGAATTTATACCTATCAAACTTCCATCTCCAATAGTGCAACCATGTAACATTACTTTGTGGCCAATTGTTACGTCTTTTCCAATGTCTAATGGAAATCCTAAATCTGTATGCAATACAGAGCAATCTTGAACATTTGAACCCTCTCCAATTGTAATTAGTTCAGTGTCACCTCTCAAAACAGCCCCAAACCATACACTGGCATTTTCGCATAGTCTCACTTTACCAAGAACTGTTGCTGAATCTGCTACATAAAATTCACCATCAGTGATAGGTTCATGTTCTCCTAATCTATAAAGCATTCTATCCCCCTTTATTAATTACCTTTTGATTTAAGATCTATTCCAGCATCTAAAGCTATGTTTAAAAAATCTACAGTCATCATTGCGGTTAGCCCCCATATTATATAAGAGTTATATTCATAGGCAGGCATAAAAAAAATATCTCCATTCCTGTTTATTTCATCATTTCTGTGCCTTTCGTCTCTTAAAAGAAATGATAGAGGGACTCTAAAACAAGCTTCTATTTCATCAGAATTATCATTTAGCTCTATGTCGTGTGGAACTACTCCTACATAAGGAGTAACACTAATATTAAATCTAGAGACAACTGTATCTATGGGACCTAGAATTTCTACTTTCTTCCTATCTAAACCAGTCTCTTCCTCTGATTCCCTTAAAGCAGTATTCTCAAGAGAATCATCCTGTTCTTCGTACATACCTCCAGGAAAGGAAACCTCTCCTCCGTGAGATCCAACCTTATTAGATCGAAGTGTATAAATAAGTTCAGGATCTTTAGAATCCGTAACTGCTATAAGAACAGCCGCTTTTCTTAACTCAGCTACAGGAGGTTTTCCGGAATAAGTTTGAATTTTGTCCTTAATTTTATCTAACATCAATAAATGTAATATCTTTTTGAAGATAGTTTATACTTCCGGCGCCTTAAATCGAAATAAAACAAGAAAATGAAATACTGCAGCGTATGCGGATCACTAACGGTAAGAAAGATACCAGAGGGTGATAATAGAGAAAGAGACTGTTGTGAAAATTGCGGTACCATCCACTACTCAAATCCCAAGATTATTGTAGGAACTATACCCTTTAAAGACTCTTCAGTCCTGTTATGTAAAAGAGGCATTGAGCCTAGATATGGAAAATGGACTCTTCCAGGAGGTTTTCTTGAAAATGGCGAAACTGTTGCCCAAGGTGCATTTAGAGAGACGTTGGAAGAAACAAATACTGAAGTTGAAATGAAAGATCTCTATGCAATATTTAATGTTCCACAAATCAATCAGGTTTATATGTTATTTCGTGCAAATGTTGTTTCCAATAACTACTCTCCAACTACAGAAAGTCTTGAGGTGCAGTTTTTTAAAGAAGATGAGATACCCTGGGATGAACTTGCTTTTCCATTTGTACCTATAGTTCTTAAGAATTTCTTTTCGGACCTGAAAAAAGGTGAATTTCCCCTTACTACCCACACTATAGAACGAAAGAAATAAACTTAATCAATAAAATCTTTCGCGTTCTGAAATAACTTTATCCACGGGCTATAATTTAACCAGTCTTCTGGACACCAAGAATATTGATCGTTCAAAAAAGCTCTTTCCGGATGAGGCATCATGATAGTAACTCTTCCGTTTTCATTCGTTACTCCTGCAATCCCATGAGGAGAACCATTAGGATTTAAGGGGTAGGTCTCAGTATCTTCTCCAAAGCAGTCTGCATAAGAAATGGTAGTAAATTTTTTGTCTAAGTTTTTTAATGACTCATTCGAAGCCTCTACTCTGCCTTCACCATGAGCAACTGGGACTGGTATAACTGAACCCTTCATGCCTTTAAATAGTATGGAAGGTGAATCCTTTACAATAACTTGTACTAACCTAGCTTCGAACTTCTCTGAGGTATTTCTTTTAAAGCTTGGCCAATTATCAGTTCCGGGGATCAAACCTCTCAATTGAGATAGCATCTGACAACCATTACAGACTCCTAATGAAAAAACATTCTCATTTTGAAAGAAATCACCAAATTGATTTCTTAGCTCATCATTAAATAAAATACTATTTGCCCAACCCCCTCCTGCTCCAAGGACATCGCCATAAGAAAATCCCCCGCAAGCCACCAGACCTTGAAAGTCTTGCAGGTTATGTCTTTTGTCTATTAAGTCGGTCATGTGGACATCTATGCAATCAAACCCTACTTCATGGAAAGCTGCGGCCATCTCATTTTGACCATTAACTCCTTGCTCTCTGAAAATGGCTATCCTAGGCCTAGAACTATTCAAATCAATTTTCTCAGGTACAGAAAAGGTTATTTTAGGGCTTAATCCAGGATTCTTAATTTTAGTATCATTAATGTATTCAGCTTTTGCAGTATCCGGGTTATCTCTCAAGGATTGGATCTCATAACTTACCCTATTCCAATTTTGTAACAGGTCTTTTATAGGTAGAGAAAGTAAATTCTCTTCTTGAAAATTGATCGCTATGTCTGCTGAGTCTGATAAAGAACCTATATTGTGAACAAATTCGTCTAAACCAGCATCGCGTAAAGCTTCCTGAACGTAATCTAGATCTTCATCTAAAACTTGTATTACTGCTCCTAATTCCTCGTTGAAGAGAAACTTTATTAAGGCCCCTTCATCTTTTATAGCTGAATCTAGGTTAATTTTTAAACCCAATCTTCCAGCAAATGACATTTCAGCAAGAGTTGTAATTAAACCACCATCAGAACGATCATGGTAAGCAAGTATCTTTCTGTGAGACAACAGTTTATGAATTGAATCAACAAAAGCTGGCATCTCTTTTTCACACTCGACATCGGGTGACTCTCCACCAAGCTGATTATTTAATTGAGCTAGGATACTACCTCCCAATCTAGTATGGCCTTTTGCTAGATCTATAAAAAGTAATGAAGATTTTTCCCTTTTCTTTAATTCCGGAGTAACAGCAATAGATATATCTTGAATAGGAGCAAAACCAGAAACAATTAATGAGAGAGGTGATACTACTAATTTATCCTCTCCATTTTTACTCCATTCTGTAGACATAGATAGAGAGTCTTTTCCAACCGGTATCGCCATGTTCCATTCGGGACATAAATCCATTCCAACAGATTCCACGGCTTCAAATAGATCTTTATTCCCCTCTAATTTACCTGGAGAACCCATCCAGTTTGCAGATAATTTAATATCTGAAAGACTAGATATTCCTGAAGGCAAAATATTAGTTACAACCTCAGCAACAGAAATTTTGGCTGCAGCCTTGGAGCTTATTAATGAAAGTGGAGTCCTCTCTCCCATAGCCATGGCCTCTCCAGATAGTCCAGAAAAACTTGTCTTACATAAACCGTAATCAGAAACCGGAACTTGCCAAGGCCCAACCATTTGATCCCTTGCTATTAAACCTGTGATAGATCTATCACCTATGGTTATGAGAAATGTCTTACTGGCCACAGTGGGATGTCTCAAGACTTCATATACAACCTCATTAGATACTTCATCGGGCAATTTAAGTGGTTGAGACCTTTCGGATTTATTTTCAAAAGATATGTGTGTTTTCGGCGGCTTGCCAAAAAGAACTTCTAAAGAAAGGCTAATAGGATAATTATCAAAATAAGAATCATATACTTCCAGGTGATTTCCCTTAGTTATTTCACCAACAACTGAGTAAGGACATCTTTCACGTTCACAGAAATTTGAAAACTTCTCAAGATTTTCTTCTGAAATAGCCAAAACATACCTTTCTTGAGACTCATTGCACCATATTTCCATTGGAGTCATTCCCGGTTCAGAGTTAGGTATATCCCTCAAATTTATTAAACCTCCATGTCCACTATCTTTTACAAGTTCGGGTATAGCATTTGATAAACCACCTGCACCTACATCATGAATAAATAAAATTGGATTATTTTTATCCTGCCAGCATCTATCTAAAACCTCTTGGCATCTACGCTCCATTTCTGGGTTTTCTCTTTGAACGGAAGCATAATCTAAATCCGAATCTCCCTCGCCAGAAGAGAGAGAAGAAGCCGAACCTCCCCCCAATCCTATTAGCATTGCAGGACCACCTAAAACTACTAGTTTTGAACCAATGGGTACTTCTTTCTTCAATGCATGTTCGGTTTTAATATTTCCTAGACCTCCAGCCAACATTATTGGTTTGTGATAACCAAAGTGATTGACTGAGTTTTTTGATTCAAAAGATCTAAAATATCCTAAGATGTTGGGTCTACCGAATTCGTTATTAAAAGAAGCGGCTCCAATAGGTGCATCTAACATTATCTCTAATGGAGAAGCTATCCGATCTGCTTTATCCTCTTTAAATTCCCATCTTTCTTTTAAATTTGGAATACGCAGATTAGATACTGAAAAACCTGTTAATCCCGCTTTTGGTTTTGCTCCAATTCCAGTTGCTCCCTCGTCTCTGATTTCACCTCCTGAACCTGTAGAAGCTCCAGAGAAAGGTGAAATTGCTGTTGGATGATTATGAGTTTCTACCTTTATTACAAGATTAACCTCTTCTTCAGAGAGAATGTATTTACCATCTCTAGGAAAAAATCTTTTTCCTATGTGACCCTTGAGTATTGCTGCATTATCTTCATATGCAGAAATAACACCGTCTGGAAAATTCTTGTGCGTATTTCGGATCATATCAAATAAGCTCTTAGAATTAGGTTCTCCGTCAATAGTCCAATCTGCATTAAAGATTTTATGTCTACAATGTTCTGAATTAGCTTGGGCGAACATCATCAGTTCAGCATCCGTAGGGTCTTTATTTGTTTTTGCATAGCTCTCATACAAATAAGCAATTTCTTCTTGATTTAGAGCAAGGCCCAATTCTACATTTGCTTTCTGTAAGGCATTTATTTTTGTTGAGGTTATATCAATACTTTGTACCAAACCTGGTTCATGGTTGGAAAAAAGTTGAGGTATTTCTTCAAGGCTGAGAATAACATTCTGAGTCATCCTGTCTGACAGAATATTACCCATTCTAAGTAACTCTGTAGCCTGAATTTTCTTTGTAAAAGAATAATAAAATCCCCGCTCTACTCTCCCTACGAAATCTATACCGCAATTTCCAATTATTTCTGTAGCTTTAGATGACCAAGGAGAAATGGTTCCTATTCTAGGAGTTAACAGAAAGAAGCTTTTGTCCTTAATGTCCTGAGTATCACTTCCAACAAGCAAATCAGACAGTTGTTTATAATCTTCTTCAGAAACATGTGACGAATCTTTTCGTAGTTTAAGAAAATAAATTTCTCTAGCACTTACATCGCTAGATTTATCTAAAGATAAAGATTCTCTTATTCTGTTTAATCTAAATTCAGAGGAAGTTTCAGAGCCTAGTATGGCAACGATATTTTGCGAAACTTCTATTCTTGAGTTCATTAAAGTTGCTTGACATTGTAATAAAAGCAAAAGTTAAGTAAATAGCTTATCTTGTGGTTTTCCTCATAAAAAGCCACTATATGTTGTGTATTTATCAATTATTAGACCTTGGTGATGGAAAAATCATATTTTTCACATAAAATGCGAAACAAGCTGGGGGAAGCATGTTTGGCTATCTAAAATTTAGGTACACTTTTATTTTTTTTCTGAGTGTATTGACAGTTTTAAGCTTGGAAGCTCCAGTTCTTAAATCTTACTCTGCTCAAGAGAAAACTTTCTTCATGGAGGAACTCGAGTTTTACTGGCAAGAAGATAAACCTGGTTTAACTACTTTTTTAGACAGAACAAATACCAGACTACCAAAATACAAATTGCTTTTTGAAGAGGCTGCAGAAGGTATTGATGTTCATTGGAGTCTTATTGCTGCAATAAGTTATCAGGAATCACATTGGAACCCAAAAGCAATCTCTGATACTGGTGTAAGAGGAATGATGATGCTTACACAAAAGACTGCAAAAGAAATGGGAATTAATATAAGAACTAATCCTGAAGATAGTATTTTTGGAGGTGCAAACTATTTCCAAAAAACCATGAACAGGCTTCCAGCCGAAATGTCCAAATTAGATAAAATTTGGATGTCTTTAGCAGCTTACAATCTTGGTTATAGAAATCTAGAACTGGCTAGAGACCTTGCTAAATCTAAAAACCTTGATCCTAATGATTGGTCAGAGGTTTCTTTAGCTTTAGAAGATATTTTAAAAGACCGATATGGAAGAGAATCTAAAGAATTTGTTAAACATGATCAAGTAATGAAATATGTTAAAAATATTAGCCTTTACTATAAAACTCTGTCTATCCTCTACAAAGAGGAGGAGTTGCTAGTTCTAGCTAATGAGTAATTTCTGCTTTAGTTCTTCTACTCTATCTCTGTAGCTTGCTGCCTCCTCAAACTCAAGATTTTTAGCATATTTATACATTTGGTCTTCGAGTCTGATAATTTCTTTTTTAACTTTTTCAGGATCATCAAAACTTTCAATTGGATCAAATCCTATATCTCTTAAATTATCTAGCTTCCTTCTTGACTTTGACTTGCCTTTAACAGATCTAGCGCCTTCCATAATATCTCCAATACCTTTTTTGATACCTTTAGGCTTTATGGAGTGTTTAATGTTAAAGGCCTCTTGTATGTCTCTTCTTCTATTAGTCTCTTCAATAGCTCTCTCCATAGATCCAGTTATCTTATCTGCATAAAGAATGGCCTTTCCTTCTATATGTCTTGCAGCACGTCCTATAGTTTGAATAAGGGAGCTTTCAGATCTTAGAAAACCCTCTTTATCTGCATCAAGAATTGCCACTAAAGCAACCTCAGGAATATCTAATCCCTCTCTCAAAAGATTGATCCCGACCAACACATCAAATGCTCCAAGTCTCAAATCTCTTATGATTTCTACCCTTTCTACAGTATCAATATCAGAATGAAGATATCGAACCTTTGTTCCATTTTCGTCTAAATATTCTGTTAAATCCTCTGCCATTCTCTTAGTCAGGACAGTTACAAGAACTCGATCTCCTTTTCCTACAATCTGATTAATTGCTTCTTGAAGATCGTCTACTTGGTGAGTAGCAGGCCTAATTTCTACTTCTGGATCAGTGAGTCCAGTTGGTCTTGCAACAAGCTCAGTTATACTCCCCGAATTTTCTATTTCATATTTTGAGGGGGTTGCAGAGAGAAATATTCTTTGACCTGAAAGTTTCTCCCATTCATCAAATCTAAGAGGACGATTGTCTAAAGCAACAGGTAATCTGAAACCATAATCAACTAAAGTTTGTTTTCTTGATCTGTCACCTCTGTACATTCCTCCTAACTGAGGCAAGGATACGTGAGACTCGTCAATAAATACTAAGGCATCTTGTGGTAAGTATTCATAAAGTGTTGGTGGCGGCTCTCCGGGCTGTCTATCTGATAAAAATCTAGAATAATTTTCTATTCCTGAACAAAACCCTAGCTCTTTGAGCATCTCGATATCATATTTTGTTCTCTCTTCAAGTCTTTGTGCTTCAACCAACTTATTTTCTTTCCTTAAATAGTCTAAGCGGTGCTTAAGCTCTTCTTTTATAAACTCTATCGCTTGAAGAACTTTATCTCTTGATGTGACGTAATGAGATTTAGGATAGATAGTTATTCTAGGAACTTCCCTAAATATTTCTCCAGTTAATGGATCAAAAATTTTTAAAGCTTCAATTTCATTTCCAAAAAGCTCTATTCGAAGAGCTTCTTTCTCAGAATCAGCAGGGAAGACATCTATAACATCGCCTCTTACTCTATACATGGATCTTTTAAATTCAACTTCATTTCTTTGGTATTGCAGTTCTGCAAGTCTTCGCAAAAGAGTTCTTTGATCTACTTCATCTCCCCTATCTAAATGAAGAACCATTTGCAAATATGATTGAGGATCACCCAAACCATAAATAGCAGATACAGAAGCTACAATAACCACATCCCTCCTTTCCATTATGGCCTTTGTGGCAGAGAGTCTCATTTGTTCTATGTGTTCATTTATTGAAGCATCTTTTTCTATGTAGATATCTGTTGTGGGTACATAAGCCTCGGGTTGATAGTAGTCATAATAAGAAACAAAATACTCAACAGCATTATTAGGAAAATACTCTTTAAACTCTCCATACAACTGTGCAGCTAAGGTCTTATTGTGTGCCATAACGATTGCTGGTCTTTGAACTTCTTGAATTACATTCGCCATCGTGAATGTCTTCCCTGATCCGGTAACACCAAGAAGT
>Ga0181564_10004486_pt1 | contig 11791 bp, 6 predicted proteins | sample 011ome_24_FD_134512 | JGI IMG/M metagenome (GOLD analysis project Ga0181564, IMG submission 134512) | Coastal salt marsh microbial communities from the Groves Creek Marsh, Skidaway Island, Georgia - 011513CT metaG (megahit assembly) | ecosystem: Environmental > Aquatic > Marine > Intertidal zone...
ACGCCCCACCGCGACGCCGCGAGCGACGTCATTGACGCGCGAGGCAATGCGGTCGCGCGCCAGCGCGGTCGCGCGGTCGTCCGCGCACCTCTCCGAATTTCAAATTCATACCACTACAATCCACTCGAGTACGTAAATCGTAAACCCTAGTGCATTTCGATGACACCTACATCGTATTGATAGAGATCTCAGTACTACAAACCATGATTTATTGCGCGGCGTGCTAAATCAGCCTTATCTCTCGACGTCACCACGACGTCGGCGCGACTGCGCGACGCGTTCCGACGCCCGCCCGAACGCCCGAACGCACGGACGCGCGACACAGACGCGTAGACGCATTTCGCGCGCGCCGACCGACGTCGACGTCCGCACCCAGCGACGACCGCACGACGCGTGCGTGGCGTGAGCTCGATCGAATTTCTTGACGCGCGCGCGCGACGATGATGATGTCGATGACGATGAAGCCGGCGACGGTGATGCGCGCGCAATGCGCGCGAACGACGACGGTGCGGACGACGACGACGACGACGACGGTGGCGGCGGTGACGCGCGTGGCTGGGGTGAGCGCGGTGCGACGGGTCGCGACGGGCGCGATCGCGTTGGACGGCGGCGCCGCGGGGATGTTTGATGACATTGAAGCGAGCGGGATGAACCGTAAGGCGTTAGCGTTTCCGCACAAGGAGGATTTTCCTTCTCGTTCAGCGGTGCTTGGGTCGATTCCTGAGGATTGCTTTAAGAAGGATACGGCGAAGTCGTTGACGTACGCGGCGATTTCGACGGCGATGACGGTGGGGTGCGGTTTGCTCGCGGCGGCGTTTATTCCGTTGCAAGCCGCGTGGTGGCCTGCGTGGTTGGCGTACGCGGCGGTGAATGGGACGATTGCTACCGGGTGCTGGGTGATTGCGCACGAGTGCGGACACAACGCGTTTAGCGATAACCGATTTATTCAAGACGCGGTTGGGTACGCGTTACACAGCGTGTTGTTGGTGCCCTACTTTTCTTGGCAACGATCGCACGCGGTGCACCACTCGCGAACGAACCACTTGACTGAGGGCGAAACGCACGTGCCGTATGTCAAGGGTGAAATCAAGGGTGACTTGAACTTGAAGGCGAAGGAAACCCTGGGCGAAGGACCGTTTGCGATTTTGCAGCTCGTGACCCACTTGATTTTTGGCTGGCCGGCGTACTTGTTGACTGGCGCCACAGGCGGGAGCGCGCGTGGGGTCACGAACCATTTTTTGCCGAACATCAACACTGGAGCCCTTGAACTTTTCCCGGGAAGCTGGAAGAAGAAGGTGTACTACTCTGACATTGGCGTCTTTGCGTTCGTCGGCGTCTTGGCGGCGTGGGTCATGAACTGCGGCTGGGCGCCCTTCTTGGCGCTCTACTTGGGCCCGTACACGTTCGTCAACGTCTGGCTCGTACTGTACACCTGGTTGCAACACACTGATGTCGACGTCCAACACTTGGCTGCAGATGAATGGTCCTACATCAAGGGTGCGTTTTTAACCATTGACCGCCCGTACGGTCCAGTGTTTGACTTTTTGCACCACCGCATTGGCTCAACTCACGTTGCGCACCACGTTGAATGCGCCATCCCGCACTACAAGGCAGTGAAGGCCACCGAAGCGTTGAAGACCACGTACCCGGATTACTATTTGTATGATCCAACGCCGATCTGGTCGGCGTTGCTTCGCGTCGCGACCAAGTGCGTCGCCGTCGCCAAGCGCGGCGAAGGCAAGGGCGCCATGTGGGTGTTCGTCGACAAGAACGAACCCGCGACTGCGTAGATTATTTTAGAAACGAAACTTATGATTACTTACACATGATATGATTTAATATTATGCATGATGCTTTACTGCCTCTGATCTCGCTCGTTCCAGTTGCGCACCTTTGGTGGCGTCGCCGTCGTCGCCCCCCGCCGCGCCTTCGCCCGACGTATGGCGTTTTGTAGCTTTAATTTCTGACTCGCCGTCTCGCGTCGGCTTGATTCGGGTGCCATCGTGCTCGTGCATGCATTTGTTCTTATTGCGGGCGTCGCTTCGACGACTGGAATGACTGAAGCAGTCGTCGGTTCGCGGTTTCGTTCGCGTTCAATCAATCTATCGCGTCCACGAATCACCGCTTGTGCGCGCCGAAGCTCACGCACAAGATGTTGATTGTGATCCCAGAGCGTACAAATCGCATCTTCTGCGTCACTCGCCGCGCTCGTTTCACCAGCATCGCGCATGACGTTCACCGCTCGCGCCGCTCGACTGCGCGTCCTCGCGTGAAGCGCCGCTCGTAAATCGTTACTCATCTCAATCAATCGATCGCGCTCGGCATTCACGCGCGTAACGTGCTGACGCAAATTGACTATTTCATTCACCAGTACGTCTTGCGCGACCGCGTCGACATTCGACGACGTCATACCCTGCGTTTGCTCTCGACATTGAACGCCGCCGACGCGCGCCGCCGCTTCGCGCTCCAACCGCGCGCATCGCGCCTTTAATCGTTGTATTTCCCGACGCGCACACGACGGTGATTCCATCGACATTGGCACCGCCTGAATATTCGCATATCCACGATCGCTCACGCCATCGTCGCGCGCGTGCACCGAATACCGACGTCTCGCGCGGCTCGCCTCGCTCGCCTCGCTCGCGTCGTCGCCAAATTCACCCACATCCACACTCTCTAATTCGCACTCCACGCGCGGCTCACGCGCGCCATTCGCCTTTGCGTCGCCCCAAAACGCACCAACACATGGCATGACATCGTTCCAATCCACTGCCTCGCGCGCGCGCGCATCGACGCGCGCGCCATCGTCGTGTCTCCACGCATCGGCGCGCCTCACGCTCGCTCGAATCTCCCCCATTGCGCGCTCAAGCATCGCGCACGCCGCATCCACCGCGCGCGGCGAACCCATGGTGCGATTGCACGCGATTCGTGCTCGCGTTTTCGCGCTCGCGCGCGCGCGCGCGGTCGTCGACGGCGTCGCGGCGAGGCGAATTATGACGCGGATGGCCAAAAAAGTGACAAAGCGTTGACCGAGCACCCGCACACTCGCGCTCGTTCGACGGCGACGACGGCGAACGCGACCGCGAACGGCGATGCTGGCGCGGTGTGCGCGCGGCGCGGTGCGCGCGCGGCGCGCGGATGCGGTGCGCGTCGCGCGAGGGGCGGCGATGACGACGGCACGGGACGTGGAGGAGGCGAATTCGATTTTAGCGGATGCGTTCGGCGGCGCGCTGAAGGACGCCACGGGCGGCGCGCACGCGTCGCTGACGCACGTGAATAGCGCGGGTACGGCATCGATGGTGAATGTGGGTGCGAAGGCGACGACGTCGCGCGTGGCGTCGGCGTCGGCACGGGTGTGGATTGGCGCGGAGGCGTACGCGCTCGTGCGGGCCAACGCGATGAAAAAGGGTGATGTGTTGAGCACGGCGAGGCTCGCGGGCATCATGGGCGCGAAAAGGACGGCGGATTTGATTCCTTTGTGTCACTCGTTGGCGTTGGATGAGGTGAAGGTTGAGTTGGAGATGGTGGAGGCGGAATACGCCATCGACGTCACGGCGACGGCGGCGTGTTCGGGGAAGACGGGCGTGGAAATGGAAGCGTTAACTGCAGCGACAGTGAGTGGATTGACGATATATGACATGTGCAAAGCGGTGAGTAAAGATATTGTCATTGGCGATGTGCGTTTGGAGTCGAAATCGGGAGGGAAGAGTGGGGATTGGACTCGCCGCTAGCGGCGATGAACACCTGGACGCTTTTTGAGTGATAGCGACCGAGCGAGTGCTTCACGCGCACGCTCAATGTACAGTACGAACAATAATTATAACAAAACAACACATTGGTTTAAACTCGTTTTGTTTCGTCATCAGCATTGTCGAGCGCGCGCATGTTGCGCCTGCGCTCGTACGCGTTCGTTACGTCGATGAAAACGCTCGAGCGCCACCTACGTCGACTTCACACCTTGAGGCGACTCGCGCGCACGAGCTCGTCACAGGCGTCGTCTCGCCACCGCGTGCGCTAGCCTCAGTGTGTTGTCAACATGGGCACCAACTCGCAGAAGAAAGCCCTGGCAAAGGCGAAGCGTGGCATCGTGTCGAGCGGGGCGATGAGCTCGAAAAGTGGCTTTGAGCCACACGAGCTCAAACCCAAAGAACTCCCGTGTCCTCACTGCGATAGGATATTCAAGCAGCAAGACCGTTTAAAACAACACATCGCTAAGCAGCACGCGGACGTGGTGGCGGAGCAAGGCGCGGCGGAGGACAAGAAGGTGTCCTCGAAGGCGGCGCTCATCATAGAACAGCGCGAGCAGGCGAAAAGAGACGCGGTGGCCGCCGCCGGCGCCGCTGGTCCGAGCGCGCCCACACCGTTTACGAGAATGTCATGCAAGTTGCCGAAAGTCATCTTACAGGAATTTGTGCAGAAAAAGACAGACTTTAAATCACCCGTGTTTAAGGCGCAAGAACTTCCAGACGGCGCCGGTTGGACGTGCAAGTTGGTACTTCGAGATAAACACAAGCCGGATAAAGATAAAGTCTTCTTCTGGAAGACAGCGGAGAAAACGAAAGCGGATGCGGAACATCGCGTGGCGGTTGTAGCTCTCGCGAAAGTGGCGAATTCGTTGCCTTTGCAGCGTTTATTACCCACGGAGTACAAGGAGACATTTACGCAATGCGAGGCGCTGGAGAAGAAGCGCATGGATGACGCGGCGCGGCGTGCAGCAGCGGAAGAGAAACGCGCCGAGCGCATGAAGATGATGCAAAAACATGAACCTCCGCAAGTTCTGACGATGAGTGAGGAGAAGCGGTCGTTGGTTGAGAGCATACTGAAGGAGGATTACGCGCGAAATGCTTCAGACGAAGACGACGACGACGAGGATTTAGACAACGACGGCGAGGATTCCGACAGCTTGGTAAACGCGCTAAGTGATAAACTAGAAAAACTTGGTTTCGAAAGGACTGATGCGCTCGCGGCGTCGCGTGCGACGAAATCAACGGACTTGGCTGCGCTCAGTCCAGCTATTGATTGGTTGTGCGTGCACGTGCCTGAATCGAGATTACCAGCTGTGTACGCCCCGAAATCACTCAACGAAGGCGGCCTCGTGGTATTAAGTAAAGCCAAAGCGAATGATACGTTGCGCGCTGAACTGCGCCCGGATGATGCCGACGTTGCGTGGCTGTGGGAGCGAGGGTTTTCGACTTCAGCATGCGAAGAGGCGATGCGGGTCCATTCGGGTCGTCGTCAAGCAGCGTACGCGTACGCTTATGCGAAACTCGTCGCCGAAGTCTGCCCCGAGCACGCATCGTGGCCTCGTGGCGATAGCACAGCCACAGATGAGGACTGGGAAGACGAAATGCTCGCGATTGAGGCTATTTGTGGCGAAGACAAGGTCAAGCGTGCGGACAATGGCGGCGTGCTCATCGACATAGACACGGTGGCAAACATTCGTGCTGTTTTGGAAGTAGACAGGCCAGCGGGAGATGGTTATCCTGGTGTCGAGCCACCGGTGATTGCTTTCCATGCGCATGGAGAGTTGCGCGAAGAATTCATGCAAGCAACGAGAGCTTTAGTGAGACTCGCCGCAGAGGGAGTCGGCGCTCCAAGCATTTATACATTAGTCGATGCCGCGCCTAGTCTAGTGAAGGGCGCGAGTCGCGGCGGTGTTACCTCGAGTAGTCTGCCCAAACCACTGAGCAGCGTTCCACAGCCGAGAACGACAACCTCGGCAATGGCACGGACGAGCGGTAAATTTCCAGCGCAGACGCTTTCAACAAAGCCCACCGAGCGTCGAGAAAATAAGACAAAGACGCCGCAGAAGCGCGAACGCCGCGGCATGAGCGACGCGGAAAAGCAAGCTGAAAATGAACGCCTACTTGAAACCTTGAAGGCGTATCATGCCGCGGCGAAGGCTGGTAAAGGTGAAGCATTTTTGATGTCAAATGTGCGCGCAAATCTCCCGGCGAGCGGGAGCCGTGAAGAAGTGACGCGCGCCGTAAATGGCGCCGCCGTCGTCGTTTTGAGTGGTGAGACTGGGTGCGGTAAATCCACACAAGTCCCTCAATTTATTTTAGAATCTGAAATCGCCGCCGGTCGCGGAGGAGAAACGAATATTATCGTCACTCAGCCTCGCCGTATTTCTGCGATTGGTTTAGCCGAACGCGTCGCCGCGGAGCGCGTGGAAAAATGCGGCGACGTTGTTGGTTATTCCGTACGCCTAGAGTCCAAGCAGTCTGCCAAGACTCGATTATTATTTTGTACCACTGGTGTTTTACTTCGTCGGCTTTTATCCGATCCAACACTCGAAAATACGACGCACGTCGTTCTGGATGAGGTTCACGAGCGTTCAGTGGATTCTGATTTGTTGCTCCTTCTTTTACGACGCGTGATTGCCAAGAATCCAAAGATTCGCATCGTGCTCATGTCCGCGACGGCGGATGCAGATTTGTTTGATGAGTACTTCAAGCACCCGACGGCTATTTCTGCCGTCAATGGCGTCACCACGACACAAGTTCACATTGCTGGTTTTACGCATCCCGTGCGGGAATACTTTTTAGAAGACGTGTACGAAATGACTGGGCATAGCGTCGGTAAAACTGGACCGTACGCGAAACGAAAACAAATCAAGCGCGTCAAGTCGAACGCTGATGTTGAAGCCGCGTTGGCTGAAAAAGCCGCTCAGCGCAAGGCGGAACGCGTTGCGCTGGGCTTGGAGCAAAATGAAGACGAAGATGACGAAGACGACGTAGACGTGGAAGACGAAGTGCCAGATGATTGGGACCTGGTTGATGAAAATAGCACATACGAAGTCAAAAAGGTGCCTGAAAAGGTTGTCGATGTAGATTTTGTGCAGATAAAAACTGCCACGCAGCTTGAAGAGGAACGTCGTCGTGCGGATTTACTCGCCGAGGCGGCTCGAGCGATGAATGGGTACTCGATGCAAACGCAACGGAGCATCCAAAACGTCGACGAAACAATCTTAAATTACGACGCAATCGAGCAACTGATTAGTTCCATCATACGAACGGAGCTCGTAGATGGCCCGAACGCGCTCGTGCCACCGCCGATTGCGGGAACAAAACCCAAAGAAGTCAGCCTTGGGGCTATTCTCGTCTTTATGCCGGGGCAATTTGAAATCACGAAGCTGATTCGTAAGCTCGAGCAATCTCGACACCTCGAAGAAGAAGAAGTCGGTGCGCTTCAAATCTTACCACTGTACGGTTCTTTATCGTCCAAGGATCAGCGCCGCATTTTCGAAAAGCCGCCGGAGGGAGTTCGCAAAATTGTAGTGGCGACAAACATCGCCGAAACATCCGTCACCATCGACGACGTGCGTTACGTCATCGACACTGGACGCGCAAAGGAAATGCAATACGATAGTTTGCGAGGCTTATCAGTCTTGGCGGATACGTGGGTGTCTCAAGCTGCCGCGAAGCAGCGTCGCGGTCGGTCAGGTCGTACCGCTCCGGGTGCGCGATTCGCTATGTTTTCGCGAGCGCAATTCGCAAACATGTCCCCGCAGCAGCCGCCGGAAATGCTCAGAACGCCTTTGCAGCATCTCTGCTTGAATATAAAAGCCATGAGCGATGAACCAGTGGCGCAGACGCTCGGTGCTGCTCTCACACCGCCGGACACGCAAGCTGTACACGCTGCGCTCGAAGAACTTCGCGCCCTTCGCGCGTTTGACGCCGATGAAAACCTCACGCCGTTGGGACAGCACTTGGCGCAAATGCCCGTCGACGCTCGCGTGGGGAAGATGCTACTATTCGGTGCCCTGCTTGGATGCCTCGATCCGATCCTCACCATTGCAGGTTCGATGAGCGGTCGCCCGTTGTTTTATTCCCCAAAAGACAACAGAGACGCCGCTGAGCGAGCAAAGCAGAGTTTATCATCGAGCAAAAGTGACCACTTGACCATGGTGGCCGCGTACAAGGGGTGGGCGAAAGCCAAATCCCAAGGCAAACCATTCGAACGGCGATTCTGCGAGGAGTATTTCCTTTCTCAGCAGGCGCTCGAAGCTGTGCAAGCGAGTCGAGTGGATTACGCATCAATCCTGGCCGACCTCGGATTTGTTCGTCGCGAATACATTAATAATATGCGACGGTACGGCGCGGGTGGCACTGAAGCGGACTCAAACGCCGAAGTCAAACGAGTCATCAAAGCAGCGCTCGTGGCTGGTTTCTACCCGCATGTGCTGCGTGTGAAGCACCCAGAAACCAAGTATACGCAGACGACGTCCGGGGCTATCGCAAAAGCAGCGAATAGTCGTGAGTTGAAGTATTACTCAAAGGACATCGGTCGCGTGTTTTTACATCCCGCGTCGGTGAATTTCCACTGCGGGAAATACGAAAGTCGTTGGTTGGTGTACAGTGAACGCGTGGAAACTGCCAAGGTATATATTCGTGATAATACCATGGTCGGCGCCTACGCGCTGTTACTCTTTGGTGGGGATATCTCCGTGGCGCACGACAAGGGTATCGTCCGCGTCGACGACTGGGCCACGTTCCAAGCGCCGGCGCGCATTGGCGTGCTGATCAAGGAGCTTCGGGCGCGCGTCGACCAACTCTTATTGGATAGAATTAATCATCCGAGCGCAGCACTCGCGTCCACGCCTGTCGTGCGCGCACTTCTTGAATTACTCGCCAGTGAAGGGCATTAATAGACGCCGCCGATGATTTGCACACAATAACACTGATTTGGTAATTCAAAAACTACAATTTTAGCTCTAACGCTGTCTTCATCGTACACGCGACTATTCTTCATCATTTCATATGTCTCACGACGCCGCCACTTCAACTGTTCCCGTCGCTTCGGAAATTTCCGTCGTCAACGTTGTCTTGGCATCACTCGCACCGTTTTGTACATTCACGACGGATTGATTTTTATCATCAGTCTCCATCGCATCTTGCTCCTGCTTGACAAGCATAGCGTCACCCTGCTTTATCGCCAATGCCCCATTTTCGCTCTGCTGCTGCTGCTGCCGCTGCTGCTGCTGCTGCTGTGGCCCTTCGCCCACCGCCGCCTGCTGCATCATCTCCATCAACGCGTGCGGAGGCACGCCAGCCATCATCATCGCCGCTATCGGATTATTTGGATCCAAGAATGGCGGTGGAAAGAACCCAGTTTGTTCACCGATGTCACTACCGCCACCGCCTTGCTGATGTGCCATCGCTGGGATCCCAGGCGGCGGGAACATAAACGGCGGCATCCCACCCGGCGCCGCCCCTGGAAACCCTCCGGGAAAGCCGAATTGCGCCTGTTGCATCATAAATGCCATAAAGTGGTTCATTTGCGCCTGTGCACTGGGAGGTAGCGCGCCATCACCACCGTTCTGCACCGGGGCGCCGCCACCAAACTGTCCCGCCACTGCCGCCGCCGCCGCTTGTGAAGACATCATCGCCGCGAGCGCGTGTGGGTGCACCATCGGCGGAAACGCGCCCATCGGAGGGAATTGCCCGACGCCCGACGTGCCCAAGCCTTCGGTCGCACCTCGCGCGTCACCATCGCCGTTGCCGCCACCACCGCTACCACCACCGCTACCACCACCACCGCCTGCAGCGGCAGCAGCGGCGGCAAAGTACGCCGCCGCCGGATTCACCGTGTTTGCAAAGTGCTGCTGCGAATCTTGCTGAAACATCATCGCTCGGAGCGACTCTTGCTGGGTAAAATCAATAAAGTGCGCAATGTACACGTGCATGGCACAATTCTGAAACGGTTTGCGCGCGGGCACATGCATGCTAAACGGGTCTACTAATCGCGCGGCGGCGCCGTGCGGGTTCGGGGGCCAGCTCGGGGGAAACCCGACGCCAAAAGGCGGCGGAGCGTATCCGCCACCCGCGTGCGCGCTCGCCAATTTCGCGCCTTTCGCCGCCGCCGCTGCATTCGAACCACCCTTTTTAATCCCTCCAGTCATCGTCGCCTTACTCGAACGTTTCGACGACGAACGCTTCCCTTTCTCCTCCTCGCGGTCGACATCCGCGGCGAGCGTCGCCAAATCAAACAACGCGTCGGCGACTTCGTGTTCGTTGTCGCGTCCGCGTCTCGACTTGTTGGACGTCGCACGCGGTTTCGCGCGCGATGCGGGCTTTGAAACCTATTCATTCGCGAGCCATGACACAAAAACACGCGCAGTCAGTACGCACGGCGAGCACACACACGCAATACAAAACGAAACAACAAACGCAGCCGTCGAGCGTAAAAATCTTTGCGTGAGATTTTTTCCTCCGCGCCGCTCCGTTCGGACATCCGCGTCGAGTTCTATCCCTCATCAGCCTCGACGACGGCGCGTACGCGCGTGCGATGCATGCATCAATCACAACGCACGCGAATGCAGAAAGACACATTTCCAAACGCGTGTGAGTACGCGCGCGCCTCCGTATGGGGCTTAAAAATCTCAAAAGCGCGTACCTTGGCCTTGGTCCCGTCTCGCGCGCCGCTCGCTCCTCCACGCCCCGTTCGCCCGCTCGCCTTGGGTTCACCAGCGCTCCCACCGTGTTCATTCACAACTGTTGGTTCATGTTCACTCACGGGCGATGCGCCCGGAACGCTCACGCGCGTTGAAGGCGCGCGTCGCGTCGCTGCGTCGGGTACACGCGTCCGCCGTCAGTCGTTCCGTCGAGCGCGCGCAACCGTCGCTCGCGAATCCATCGCATGTGTGCACACCACAGCCTCGCGTCGTGCGCGCGGCAATCGTGCCATGCACCCATGCACCCATGCACCCATGCACCCATGCACCCATGCATGCGTGCGTGCGTGCGTACAAACGACGACGCAGACAATACACGCGGATAACCGTCGCGCTTTTCGCGCGCGCGTCGGGCGTCCAGTCATCCTCTCTGGGTCGCGCGCGCGTCTCGAGCACCACCCGAGGACGACCGCCTCACCCCGCCCACGCCCGACGCGCGCGCGCACACACACACATACATATCACGCGCACACACCGCCCCTAAACACAGCGCCACCGCGCCATCGCATCGCGAGACGCACACACAAAACACCCGACGCATCGCATCGCATCGCATCGCATCGCATCGCATCGCATCGCGATCGACGCCGCGTACCCGTTCTCGCCTTTCTCGGCACCGCCACGCCCGCACCGACGACGCCCGGCGACGACGCATTCGACGCAAGCATATTCGTGTGATTCACACCTCGCGGCGCGTGTGGCGTCGACGATCGCTGCGCGCGCGAGGGCGTCGCGAGCGCGCCATCGTCGTCTTTTTCGCGCGCGCTGACGGCGCGCCGTCGCGCATCGGACGTCGTCGTCGCATTCGCATTCGCGACGCGCGGCGACGCGCGCGAAGGACGACTCCGCGTCTGCGAAGAATAAAAAAAAAGCACAGCGTCAGTCGCGACGCACGCACGCGTACACACACGCGCGTACACACGCGCGCACACACGCACACGCGCGGATCCCGCCCACGCGACGTCTTCCGCATCCGCGGAACGGCGCACGTTCGCGCGCACGGATGCATCCGTGCGCGACGTCGCGCGGCGCGCACACCCGCGCGTACGCACGTGTACGAAACGTACCTTTGAAGGCGCCATATCTATCGCGGGTGACGACGCGTCGCGACACGACCACGTCGCGCGCCGTCGTCGTCGTCGTCGACGAACGCGCTTCGAGCAATGCGACGGTCGACGCGAGACGCGAGACCCTGTGCAGGCATTATCCGTACACGCGGGTGTGGCGTGGGGGTGGGTGGTCCGACCGACCGACAGTCCGACCGACTACACGGCGCCCGTACTGGACGTCTCGCGAGCGCCGTGTGCGTGTGCGTGTGCGCGCGCGCGGCGTGTTGTG
>Ga0181564_10004487_pt1 | contig 11791 bp, 9 predicted proteins | sample 011ome_24_FD_134512 | JGI IMG/M metagenome (GOLD analysis project Ga0181564, IMG submission 134512) | Coastal salt marsh microbial communities from the Groves Creek Marsh, Skidaway Island, Georgia - 011513CT metaG (megahit assembly) | ecosystem: Environmental > Aquatic > Marine > Intertidal zone...
CTGTCCGATGCGGTTGCCCAGGTCGAGGCCGGTGCCACGATGCTGGATGTGAATGCCGGTATTCCAATGGCGGATGAACCAGCGATCCTTGCCAAGGCGATCCAGCTTGTTCAAGATACGGTTGACGTGCCGCTGGCGATTGATAGTTCGATTGTTGCCGCACTAGAGGCTGGGCTGTTAGTTTACAAAGGTAAACCGCTGGTCAATTCGGTCACCGGCGAAGAGGACCGTTTGGAAGTTGTGTTGCCACTGGTCAAGAAATACAGCGCTGCTGTTGTGGCAATTTCAAATGACGAAACTGGCATTTCCGAAGACCCTGACGTACGCTATGAGGTTGCCAAGAAAATTGTCGAACGGGCGGCAGATTACGGTATTCCGCGGGAAGATGTGGTTGTTGACCCGTTGATCATGCCGGTTGGGGCGATCAATCTTGCTGGCCGGTCGGCGCTAGATCTGATCATTCGGCTTCGCAATGAACTAAAGGTCAATACCACCTGCGGTGCGTCTAATATTTCCTTTGGTCTGCCGAACCGGCACGGTATGAATGCCGCGTTCCTGTCGATGGCAGCTGGTGCTGGTATGACCTCGGCCATTATGAACCCACTTCATGCCGAAGAAATGACGTCGATCATGGGGGCGAATGTGATGAACGGGAATGACCCAGAGTGTCGCCGCTGGATTCAAAAATTCCGGGAACCATTGGTGCCCGGTGAAGGTGGGCGCGAACGACGCCAGACCCGCCGCCGCCGCAATGCCTAATTAACCCGAGTTTTGGTGGTAATAGGATGAGCGCAAGCAATGATGAGACTAGTCAAATGATCGACCCAAGCGAGCCTGATCAGGCGCCGCCGGCCAATCAGGTCAAAGTTGTGTTTACGCCATCCGGTCGTCAGGGCCTTGTGCCGGTTGGAACGCCGGTGCTGACCGCGGCACGCCAGCTTGGCGTCGATATTGACTCGGTTTGCGGCGGGCGGGCGATGTGTGGTCGCTGTCAGATTGACGTTAGCGTTGGTGAATTTGCAAAGCATGGACTGAAATCGGCGGCAGATCATCTGGCTGAGGTCACCGCGGTCGAGACCCGCTATGCTGATAAACGCGGCCTCAGCGACGGGCGGCGGCTATCGTGTCAGGCAAAATTGCTAAAGGATGCGGTGATTGATGTGCCGCCTGAAAGTCAGGTGCATAATCAGCTTATCCGAAAAGAGGCCGATGGGCGGTCTATCGAGATGGACCCGATTGTCCGCTTGTGTTTTATCGAGGTGCGTGAACCCGATATGCATGAGCCGTCAGGTGATCTGCGGCGCGTAATCGAAGCCTTAAAGGCACAATGGCCGGATCGCGTTACCGGTGAAATCACCTGTGATTTGTATGTCCTGCGGCAATTGCAGCCGGTTTTGCGGCAGGGTAAATGGCATCTTACCGTTGCGCTTCGTGATGGGCACCAGATTGTCGCAATCTGGCCGGGGTTAAAAGAACAGATTGCCGGTGTTGCGATCGATGTGGGGTCGACCACCATGTCGGCGCATCTATGCGATATGGTAACCGGAACCGTGCTGGCCTCAACCGGTGCTATGAACCCGCAAATCAGATTTGGCGAAGATTTGATGAGCCGCGTTTCCTACGGCATCATGAACCTGGGCGGTGCGGCGGAAATGACCAAGGCGGTTATTGCCGGATTGCAAGGCTTGATTGAGGGCGCGGCAAAGCAGGCTGGCCTCAGCCGTGACGATATTGTCGAGTTGGTGTTGGTTGGGAATCCGGTGATGCATCATTTATTGCTGGGGATTGATCCGGTTGAGCTTGGCGGGGCGCCATTTGCGCTGGCAGTTGATGCGGCGCTGGATGTGCGGGCCGATGAACTGGGTCTTGCGATAAATCCTGGTGGGCGGGTTTATATCCTGCCATGTATTGCGGGTCATGTTGGCGCAGATGCGGCGGCCGTAGTGCTTGCCGAGGCCCCGCAAAAAGCTGACGAAATGACCCTGATTGTCGATGTGGGAACGAATGCCGAGATTGTCGTTGGCAACCAGAACCGGCTTTTAGCGGCGTCATCACCAACCGGACCAGCCTTTGAAGGGGCGCAGATTTCATCAGGCCAGCGCGCTGCGCCCGGCGCGATTGAGCGTATCCGCATCGATAAGACGACGCTTGAGCCAAAATTCCGCGTCATTGGCGTTGATCTCTGGTCGGATGAGGGCGGGTTTGACGCGGCAGTTGCGAAAACCGGTGTTACCGGTATTTGCGGGTCTGGGATTATCGAGGCGCTTGGCGAGATGTATTTGGCCGGAATTATTACCATGGACGGGATGATTGACGGCACGAAAGCGGCGGTAAATAGCCGGATCGAGGCAGATGACCGTACCTTTACCTATCGCATTACAGATACGGTTAGCGTTACCCAGAATGATGTTCGCGCAATCCAGCTAGCCAAGGCCGCGCTTTATGCGGGCTTTCGTTTGCTGATGGATAAAATCAACATTCGCAAGGTCGATCGTGTTGTGCTGGCGGGGGCATTTGGAACCCACATTGACCCAAAATACGCAATGATACTTGGGATGATTCCAGATTGTTTGCTGGAGAACGTAAGGGCCGCTGGTAATTCGGCTGGTGCTGGTGCCCGCCTAGCCTTGTTGAATCAGGCGGCACGCGGTGAAATTGAGGCGGTTGTTCGGCAGATTGAAAAGATTGAAACCGCTGTCGAGCCGTCGTTTCAGGATCATTTTGTCAAGGCGATGGCGATCCCTCATAAAAGCGATCCCTATGCAAATCTTGCAGCGGCGGTTGAATTGCCTGAACGGATTTTGACCGATGAAGATGCGCCGGCACTGGCGGGTGGGCGTCGGCGCGGCGGCCGAAAACGCTAGGCTTTTAGTTGGTGACGTCAGAGTTATAAGCGGCAATCATCGGTTTATTCAGCGATAGACTGGTTGGCGTTTTGCGGGTTGCTGTCCCAGAGATCGCTGTTTTAGAGATTGCTGTCTTGCAATTCGGCCAGCTGCGCGGCAGTTCGCTTGGCCTTTCGCCAGCTTGCGTAATTCAGCCAGCCGAGGCAGATCACGGCAACGCCATAGCTTGTCCAGATATAGCCGCCAAAGCCACCCATATCGAAAAATTCGGCCATTACTCGAAGCCTCCCGGGCGAAGCAACAGCGTGGTAATGCGGCGCTCTGCTAGCAAACTACGTATCCGCAAAATCACCAGAACTGCGAAATATGCATGGGCGGCGACAAGCATCAGGACCAATGGGGTCAGCATCGACGGGTCAATCGCCGGACCGCCGCGACGCAGCAAGCTTGCTGGCTGATGCAAAGTGTTCCACCAATCGACCGAGAATTTTACAATCGGAACATTAATCATCCCGACAAGCGCCAATAAAGCGGCTGGCCGACTGCCACGTTCCGCCCGGTCAAACCCGTTCGCAAGCGCGATAAACCCCAGATAGAAAAAGAATAGGATCAGCATCGAGGTCAAGCGGGCGTCCCATACCCACCATGCACCCCACATTGGCTTTCCCCATAATGCGCCAGTGATCAGCGTTAAAAGCGCAAAAACAGCACCGACCGGCGCAATGGCCCGCGCCGCCAAATCGGCAAGCGGATGTCGCCATACAACATAGAACAGGCCGCAAAGACCAAGCCCGACATAGCCAAATAACGCCAGCCATGCCGATGGCACATGAACATAGATAATCCGCACCGTGTCACCTTGCTGGTAATCGGCGGGCGCCACAAACAGTCCCAGATATAATCCGATAGCACCGGTGATGACAGTGACTGCGACTAGCGGCCAAAAGAGCCGGTTGGCAATGCGCATAAATCGTGACGGATTGGCAAGATAATCAAACATGGTGCCAATATATACCCTGTTTTTTGGATGGTGAAAAGATGCCGGAAATTTGCCGTGTAACCTTCATCAATCTATAATCCGGTTTCAGTTTCGCCGATTTCAAGAGCGCTTGCCGCGACCAAAGGGGCCAACGCCAATAGCACGGCAAAAACCGCGCCTAAAAGCATCAGATGCGGACTGATGATACCGTCCGCGCTTTGCGAGGCTAGCGTGCCAAAAATCAGCAATGGCACCGCGAGGGGCAGGATCAACAGCGCCATCAAGGCGCCGCCGCGCCGTGAGCCCTCGGCCAGTGCCGCCCCAATCACCCCCAGCAGGGTTAATCCCATACTGCCGATTAACAATGCGATCAGTAATGGCGGCCACTGTATGGTTGGAATATTTAGCATGATCGCCATCAGCGGTGTCATGATTAACAGCGGTAATCCTGCGGTTAGCCAATGCGAGATTGCCTTTGCCAACGCATACCAGCCAAGCCCCAGCCGGCTTAGGCTGACCTGATCAAGCCAGCCATCGCGCACATCTTGGGCAAAAAGCCGGTCAAATCCGGCAAGAATGGCAAGCAGCGCGGCAATCCAAATAGCGGGGACTCCTAGCGGGTCAAGAACTGCGGAATTGGCGCCAATCGCCAACGGAAATAGGGCGATAATGATCACAAAAAAGATCAGCATGACGCCAAGGTCCTGTCGGTTTTGCCACGCAATCATCAAATCGCGTTCAACTTGTGCCAGAAACGGGCTCATTCAATCCCCCCGTGCGTTAAACCGGACGATTTTCCGGCTGTCATGCCGGCTGTTATGCCGGCAAGATGGAGCGAGCGCGGCGTCGCTATTGCCGCAAAATCGAGATGGGTTGCCGCAAGCACCATGCCGCCGCCATCCGCATGACGCCGAACAAGCTGGTCAAGACTGTCATTTGAGGCTTGGTCAAGACCGGCATTAGGCTCGTCCAAAAGCAATAGGCTGTCAGACGGGGCAAGTGCCAATCTGGCAAGCGCAAGCCGGCGTCGCTGACCGCGCGATAAAACCCTCACCGGCAGGTCGGAAAATCGGCTTGCGGCAAACCCAGCAAGCGCCGTGTCAATGTCGCTCTCAGTTGCCAAAAGCCTGTTAATCTTTGCCCAACCGGCAAGGTTTTCGCGGCCAGTAATCGCGCCGGACAACCCATCATTATGGCCAACATAAACCAATGGTACTGAACAGGTGATGCTGCCCTCAGCAATGCTAAGCCGCCCGGCAATGGCGCGCAGCAACGTTGATTTGCCAGCGCCATTCGGCCCAGTCATACAGCAGATTTCGCCAGCCCGCTGCCGGAACGATAATTTGCTGATGACTAGCGCCATGCCACGAAGCACGCTTAACTGGTCAATCAGCAGACCATCATCACTGGCCGTGTTGGCGGGCGTTATCGCTTTTTTGCTTTGGTTCCGATTATCCATGATCCATTTCTAGCCGCGCTTGGCCTTGCGGGTCTAGGGGCTTTGGTGTTGCAACGGTGTTTTAGCTGCATCATTGGCGGTAAATACCCTCTGGCAAGTTCTGCCTATTTTGGCTATAACAATGCTTGACCGCTCTGAGGCACTCCTCGAGTTGGCCGTTTCAATTTATTTTAGGGTTCGACCTGGAGAAGGAGAACGCCATGTCAGAGACATTGCGCGATGCATGCCGTGCCAGCCTAGATGCAGCTGGAAAAACTTATCATTATTATTCGCTAGCCGAATTGGCAAAGACCTATCCGGCGCTGGATAAGCTGCCTTACTCTTTGAAAGTTCTGTTGGAAAATCTTCTGCGTAATGAAGATGGCAGCTCAGTCACAAAGGCTGATATTGAAGCTCTTGCGAACTGGGCTGAAAATGGTGAAAAAGGCGAGATTGCCTTTCGGCCATCGCGCATTCTTTTGCAAGATTTTACCGGCGTTCCAGCAGTTGTCGATTTGGCCGCAATGCGTGATGCAATGCAGGCAATTGGTGGCAACCCCGAGAAAATCAACCCGCTGTCACCGGTTGATCTGGTGATTGACCATTCGGTTATGGTTGATCATGCAGGTGGTGCAGATGCGGCGGCGAAGAACGTTGCGCTTGAATTTTCGCGCAATCAGGAGCGGTACGAATTTTTGCGCTGGGGTGCCGGCGCATTTGATAATTTTCGCGTTGTGCCGCCCGGAACAGGCATCTGTCATCAGGTCAATCTCGAGTTTCTGTCGCAAACCGTCTGGACGCGTGATGAAGACGGCAAAACTTTTGCCTATCCTGACTCGGTTGTTGGAACTGACAGTCACACAACAATGGTCAATGGTCTTGCTGTTCTTGGTTGGGGTGTTGGCGGTATTGAGGCCGAAGCCGCGATGCTGGGCCAGCCAATTTCAATGCTGGTGCCGGATGTAATCGGCTTCCGTCTTGATGGTAAATTGCCTGAGGGTGCAACCGCAACCGATCTGGTGCTGATGATTGTTGAAGCGCTTCGCAAACGCGGCGTTGTTGGCAAGTTTGTTGAGTTTTTTGGCCCGGGCCTTGATCAATTGTCATTGGCCGACCGCGCGACCATCGCCAACATGGCACCCGAATATGGCGCAACCTGCGGCTTTTTCCCGATTGACCAGGAAGCGTTGAATTATCTGCGGCTGACCGGCCGTGATGATGACCGCGTTGCGCTTGTCGAGACCTATGCCAAGGCGCAGGGTATGTGGCGCGAATCAAATGCGGCAGACCCACATTTCACCGATACTTTGGCACTTGACCTTGGTGCTGTGGTGCCGTCACTTGCCGGACCAAAGCGTCCGCAGGATCGGGTGGCATTGCCAGAGGTTGCAGCGTCATTTGCGAGCACGCTGGCCGAAACTACTGGTCGGACCCAGCCAAAATCTGTTGCCGTTAATGGGGCTAATTATGAAATCGCCGATGGTGATGTGATGATTGCAGCGATCACATCCTGCACCAATACATCGAACCCGTCGGTTTTGGTGGCGGCCGGTCTGGTGGCAAAAGCCGCGCATGAAAAAGGCATGAAGGTCAAGCCATGGGTAAAAACCTCGCTTGCGCCCGGTAGTCAGGTTGTATCGGCCTATCTTGATGAGGCAGGTCTTACCCAGCATCTTGACGCGCTTGGGTTCAACACGGTTGGTTACGGATGCACCACCTGTATTGGTAATTCTGGCCCACTGGATGAGGCAATTGTTTCGGCGATTGATGAAAATGAACTGGTGGTTAGCGCGGTGCTTTCGGGTAATCGTAACTTTGAGGGTCGGGTCAGCCCGCACGCTGCAGCGAATTATCTGGCATCGCCGCCATTGGTCGTAGCTTATGCACTGGCAGGGTCTGTCACCAAGGTTTTGAGTAACGAGCCGCTTGGCACTGACCGTGACGGCAATGACGTCTTTCTAAAAGATCTATGGCCGAGCAATGAGCAAATCCGTGAGGTGGTTGATGCGGTTATTTCCGCCGAGATGTTCCGGTCACGCTATGCCGATGTGTTCAAAGGCACCAAAGAATGGCAGGCAATCCAGACATCTGGTGGCCTGACCTACAATTGGGATGAAGGATCAACCTATGTGCAGAACCCGCCATATTTCGAGGGCATGACCCGCGAAATTCCAGAAACCGCAAGTGAAATTACTGGGGCGCGTGTTCTCGCCCTTTTGGGTGATTCGATCACAACCGACCATATCTCCCCTGCTGGTAGTATCGCCCGCGATACACCGGCTGCAGATTTCCTGACAAGCCATCAGGTGCGGCCGGTTGATTTCAACTCATTTGGAGCGCGTCGCGGTAATCATCAGGTGATGATGCGTGGGACTTTTGCCAACATCCGCCTGAAAAATATGGCAGCCGCCGGTACCACAGGCGGTTTTGCCCGCCATGTACCATCTGGTGACATTGCGCCGCTGTTTGATGTGGCGTCACGCTATGCGGATGAGGGTACGCCATTGGTGATTGTTGGCGGCAAGGAATATGGCACCGGTTCCAGCCGTGACTGGCGGCCAAAGGTACTTGCTTGCTTGGCATCAAGGCGGTCATCGTCGAGAGCTTTGAGCGGATTCACCGTTCTAACCTGATCGGGATGGGTGTTTTGCCATTGCAGTTCCCGGCAGGTGTCACGCGTGAAACTCTTGGTCTGACTGGTGACGAGGTGATTAATCTTACCGGGCTTTCTGATGGTGTCTCGCCCGGTATGACGGTGAAAGCCAGCTTTACCTTTGCCAATGGGCGCAGCGAAACCGTTGACCTGCTGGCGCGGATCGACAGTGATGGTGAAGCCACCTATTTCAAGAATGGTGGTATCCTTCAATATGTGCTTCGCCAGCTCGCCGCCTAAGCGGGCAACAAGAAAGATCAGATGCAGGTGATGGCGATAACGCCGTTGCCTATTAGATTAGCCGAAAACGCCCCGCGTTAGGAATCTATCTGGCGCGGGGTTTTTTGTGTCGGCACTCTGTTATCGGTATGGTGCGGGGCTATTTGGCTGGATTTTTAACGGGGAGGCCGCCTATAGTGGCGGGGTATATTCCGCTATAGTGATATGGAAAAGCCAGCGTCATATGTCGATCTACTCATCTCAAAATCTGACGCTGGTTCTGGGCCCGACCAATACCGGTAAAACCCACCTCGCACTTGAGCGTATGACCGGCTACGCCAGCGGCATGATCGGCTTTCCGCTGCGGTTGCTGGCACGTGAAAATTACGACTGGCTGGTTGCCAAGATTGGTGTTGATAAGGTTGGGCTTATCACTGGTGAGGAGCGTATTTTGCCTGCTGGTGCGCGCTATCTTTGCTGTACGGTTGAATCGATGCCGCTGGATGTCAATGCCGATGCCGAGCTTGCTAAACGCAAGTTTGATTTCATTGCCGTAGACGAGGTGCAGCTTGCTGGGGATCGTGAGCGTGGCCATATTTTCACCGACCGTATCCTCCATGCGAGAGGCGCGTTTGAAACGATGTTCATGGGGGCAGAAACTGCCGCCCCGCTGCTAAAGGCATTATTGCCAGATGCGAAATTCGAATTTCGTGATCGGATGTCGCGGCTTAGCTATGCCGGATCGAAAAAGCTGACGCGGCTTCCACGCCGCAGCGCCGTCGTCGCCTTTAGCGCGGCGGATGTCTATCAGATTGCCGAATTCGTCAAGCGTCAACGCGGCGGCGCGGCAGTGGTAATGGGGCGGCTTAGCCCGCGTACGCGCAATGCGCAGGTCGAATTATACCAGAACGGTGATGTCGATTTTCTGATTGCGACTGATGCTATCGGCATGGGGCTTAATCTTGACCTGGGCCATGTCGCCCTATCTGCCGACATGAAGTTTGACGGGCGCCGGATGCGGAAGCTGTTGCCACCGGAAATGGCGCAAATCGCTGGCCGTGCTGGCCGGCACATGAATGATGGCAGTTTTGGGGTCACTGATGGATGTCGGCCATTAGAGCCAGAGATGATCGATGCAATCGAACAGCATCGATTTGCCCCGCTTCGCGCTTTTTACTGGCGAAGCCGTGATCTTGGCTTTGCGTCAATTGATCAGTTGCTTGCCTCGCTTGAGGCGCCGCCGCCACTGCCGTTTCTGTTTCGCAAAGGTGATGCGCTGGATCATCAAGCGCTGACAGCGCTCGCTTCCCGTCCGGAAATCCGTGCAGCAGTCTCTGGCACACGTGACGTGCGGCTTTTATGGGCGGTTGCGTCGATTCCCGATTTTCGCCAAAGCCTGCATGAAAACCATTATGAAATGCTTGCCAACATCTTCAAAACGCTTGTGGCAAAGGGGGTTCTTGGCAATGATATGGTCGCCAAAGCCATAACCCAGCTCGATCGGGTTGATGGCGATATTGATACATTAATGACGCGCCTTGCGTATATTAGGACTTGGACATACATCACGCACCGTTCTGACTGGACAGACAACCCCAACGAGTGGCAGAATCGCGCCCAGTTGATTGAAGATAGGTTATCCGATTGCCTGCATAGCCGGCTGTCGGAGCGATTTGTTGATAAACGTGCCGCGCATTTGAGTCGAAGATTGAAGGAAACGAAAAATTTGATTGCCTCTGTAAAAGATGATGGCACTGTTCTTGTTGAAGGTGAGGAGGTTGGACGGCTTGACGGTTTTACCTTCCATCCAACACTCGCCGATGGTGAAGATAAAGCCCCTATTCTAGCTGCCGCGAGACGCGGTCTACCCGACGAAATAGAGCGCCGGGTTCGTGCCTTTATGGCGTCGGCTGACCTGGCGTTCCGGCTTGGTGCTGATGGGGTGGTAAAATGGCGCGAGGCCGAAGTTGCGCGGCTGGTGAAGGGCGACGGGCTTTATGTGCCGCGCCCCGAACTTATGACCAGTGATCTGCTGTCAATCGATCAGACCCAGCGTATGGTGCAACGGCTGACAACCTTTATTGCCGCGCATGTCGAGACGACGCTTGGCCGGCTGATCATTCTAGAAACGCCTGATGCGGCGCCGGTAAGTGAGCCAAAGGCCGAGCCCGATGCGGCCCCGAATGCGGCGCCCAGTGTTAATGCGCCCAGTTTTGATGGGGCTGCCGATATGGCAGAAAAAGATGCTGATAAGGCTGCCGCTGGTGACGCGCCGGCCGGGTTAAGTGGTGCGGCAAAGGGCATTGCCTTTATCCTGTTTGAGCGTCTTGGATCAGTGCCGACTGCCGAGATTGGGCATCTGGTAAAAGCGTTGCATGAGAGTGACAAGCCGCGTCTGGCGCGGTTGGGGCTGCGGTTTGGCGTCGAAACCGTCTATATGCCTGAATTATTAAAGCCTGCGCAGATTGAATTGCGAAGCCTGCTATTCAGCCTTGCCAATGGCCAGTTCTATGAGGGCGCCCCGCCGCCTGCGGGCCGTGTGGCGATTGACTCGATTACCGAGGTTCCGGATGCCTATTGGCTGGCGGTCGGATATCGCCGGCTGGGTCAGCGGGTGATGCGGGTTGATATGGTCGAGCGTGTGGCCATGCTGGTCCGGACTGCGGCGCGCAAGGGGTCGTTTAAGATTACTGAAGATATGCTGTCTTTGGCTGGGGCAACCCGCGAACAAATGGGGCAGATGCTGCTTGATCTTGGCTGTGTCGTTGTTGGCGAGGAACCGGCTGAAGATGCAGATAAGCCAGCCTTGCAGATTTTTGAACGTAAGCGCAAAGCAAGGCCGGCGCGCAATGATAAAGCGTCTGCGCCAAACCAGCGCCATGCTGGCAAATCAAAGACTGACCGCAACGCAGATAAACGGCGCTACAAGCCGGCTGGTAACAAGCCGTCATCGACGCCCCGCCGGCCTGCCGAAAAACAGCCTGATCCGAACTCACCTTTTGCTGTTCTAGCTGCGCTGAAAACAAAAGCCTGAGCCGATGAGCGCTGCTGCGCCAGACATGGTCTTGCGGCTCGATAAATGGCTGTGGTATGCGCGTTTTTTCAAGACCCGCAGCGCTGCCAGCAAGGCCATTTCCGGTGGGCGGTTTCGGCTGGATGGTCAGGTCATGGCAAAGCCACACCGCCAAGCGATTTGTGGGCAGGTGCTGACCTTTGTGCAGGGGACAAGGGTTCGGGTTATAAAAATTGTTGCACTTGGCAGTCGCCGGGGGCCGGCAACTGAGGCCGCGCTGCTCTATGAAGATTTGGCTCCAGCGCCGGCAATGGTGGAAAAGACTACCCCGAAGCCGCTGGAATTTGAGGCGCGCGGTAAAGGCAGTGGACGGCCGACAAAACGCCAGCGTCGGGAAACTGACCGACTGAAAACAGGATTAGAAAGTGATGAGAATTAAATGTTAAATCGAGTTTCCGAATGGGTTAAGGGGTTTACCGGTGATGACGCGATTGTGCCGTGTGAGGACGCAGAATTTGCCGCTACCATTACCGCGCTTTTGGTCGAGGCGGGCATGGCAGATGGCGCCCTTGACGAACGTGAGCGCAGCCTTATCCTGCAGCTGATGACCGATCAGCTTGAGCTTGATGCTGATACTGCAAAC
>Ga0181564_10004489_pt1 | contig 11791 bp, 10 predicted proteins | sample 011ome_24_FD_134512 | JGI IMG/M metagenome (GOLD analysis project Ga0181564, IMG submission 134512) | Coastal salt marsh microbial communities from the Groves Creek Marsh, Skidaway Island, Georgia - 011513CT metaG (megahit assembly) | ecosystem: Environmental > Aquatic > Marine > Intertidal...
AAGATGAACGCGGTAGGCGCTTGTATTGGTGCCATCGTAGGCCTGGTCGCCATCACCCCGGCCGCAGGATTCGTTGCCGTGCATGAGAGTGTGCTCATCGGCTTCATCGCAGCACTGGTGTCCAATTGGGCCATCTCACGACAAAAGCGCACGGCCCTGGACGACACGCTCGATGTATTCCCATCTCACGGCGTCGGTGGCATTGTCGGCATGATCCTCACGGGCGTGTTCGCTGCCGAAGTGGGACTGACCTCCGGGGAGACCACCACTTTCACGTGGCACATCATTTCACTCTTGGGCGTGGCCGTGTTCACCTTTGGCGGAAGCTATCTGCTGTTCATGCTGGTCGACCAGGTGATTCCCTTGAGGGTCAGCGGGTGGCAGGAGACCCTGGGGCTGGACGAAAGCCAGCACGGGGAGCAGCTGGACTGATCTTTCCTCCCCGCAAACAAAAGGAATCACAACGCAAGCGTGATTCATGACTTTGAAGGAGAGATCGGACCTACCTTTGCCCTGCACGACGCAGGCGTGACCCGAAAAAATGGGTGGTGAGATTGCGTCAAACCCATATCCTTTGACCGATTTCCATTCGCTCGGATTGAGCGAACCCCTCATGAGGGCCATCGAACCCCTTGGTTACGATACCCCCACCCCCATTCAAGCCCAGGCCATCCCCCACGTACTCGCAGGCAAAGACGTCCTCGGCGTTGCCCAGACCGGTACGGGAAAAACCGCGGCATTCTCTCTGCCCATGCTGCACCATTTGGGCAATCAGCCGCGGCGCGACGCCAGAAGGGTCATCCGTGGATTGGTGATCAGCCCCACACGTGAGCTGACCGCACAGATTGGCGAGAGCATCCGCGATTACAGCCAGCACCTGAACATCCATCACACCGTGATTTTCGGCGGTGTCAAGCAGGGCAAACAGGTGGCCGCATTGAACCGCGGTGTAGACATTGTCGTGGCCACGCCCGGCCGCCTGCTCGACCTGATCGACCAGGGATACATCAGCCTGAAGCACCTCGAGTACTTCGTTCTGGATGAGGCAGACACCATGCTGGACATGGGCTTCATTCACGACATCCGCAAGGTGATCAAGCTGCTCCCACCAGAGCGACAATCGCTGTTCTTCTCGGCCACCATGCCGCAGAACATCCAGGAGTTGGCCGACACCATCCTGCGGGATCCGATCACCGTGGAGGTGGAACGCCGGAGTTCGGCGGCGGAAACCGTGGACCAACGGGTCTACTTCGTGCGACAAGCAGAGAAGAAGCACTTGCTGGTGGATGTGTTGACCGCGCCCGACGTCACCAGCGCCTTGGTCTTCACGCGGACCAAGTATGGCGCCGACAAGCTGGTCCGGCATTTGCGCAAAGAAGGCGTGCGGAGCGAGGCCATACACGGCAACAAATCGCAGCCCCAACGTGAAAAGGCCATGAAGGCCTTCAAGCGGGGCGATCTCGGTGTGCTGGTCGCAACTGACATTGCCGCCCGGGGCATCGATGTGGACGAGCTCAGTCACGTGGTGAACTTTGAGATTCCCAACATCCCGGAGACCTACGTGCACCGCATAGGGCGAACGGGTCGTGCCGGCGCTGAAGGCGTGGCCATCTCCTTCTGCAACGAAGAGGACGAACGCACTTTCTTGAGGGACATCCAACGGCTGATTCGCCGGGAGGTGCCGCTCATCGAAGACCACGAATACCACCTCCCCTTGCCCGCCATCCCCTTGGATTCGGGACGCCCAGGTGGCTCCGGACCATCCGATGGCCGAGGTGGGAAAGGTGGCGGAAAACGCAAAGGTGGTAGGAACCGCAGTCGTGGCCCGGGCACCGGAAGACCTGGCGGTTCGGCCGGAAACCGTCAAGGTGGCGCACCGCAAGGCCAAGGCGGGCAGTCAAACGGAGGTCGAAACAAGCGACGTAGGCCGGGTGGTGGAAGAGGGAAGTCCCAAGGCACAGGCGGACAGCGGAGCGACCGGGGAGCCGGTTCGCACGGTTCAGGCAGCCGGGATTGACCCTCCTTCAAATCCGTTAATTTCATCCCATGCGCACCACGTTGGAGGAGACATACGGGCACGTGCTCAACAGCGACTTGATTGACACCATTGCGGCCCAAGGGAAATTCATGGAGGTGCCGAAGGGCACGCTGATCATGGACGTGGGTGACCCCATTCCCGGGCTGCCCCTCCTTTTGCAAGGGGCCATCAAGATTTTGAGGGTCGATGAACAAGGGGACGAAATGCTCATCTATTTCCTCGAAGCAGGCGACAGTTGTGCCATGACGCTGGGCAGCTTCTTTGGGGTTTCCAAGAGTTCCATCCGAGCGGTGGCCGAACAGGACAGCTCCTTGGTCATTGTTCCTATGGAAAAAGCGTACGACTGGGTTGGAGAATACAGCGACTTCCGCCAATTCGTCATCGAGAGCTTCAACACCCGACTTCAGGAGCTGGTTGAAGCCATGGACTCCCTCGCCTTTTTGGACCTTCACGGCCGATTGACCAAATACCTGAGCGACCGGGTCAAGGTCAACGGCACGACCACGCTGGACACCACGCACGCGGAAATCGCCGCCGACCTGCACACCTCTCGTGTGGTCGTTTCGCGGATCCTCAAGCAGCTGGAGCGCGAAGGGACCATTGAACTGCACCGCAACCGGATCGAAGTCCTCGAGTTTTGAGCGGTTTCGTGCGGTGGGTAACCTGAGTGGCGGCCCATCGCGGGGTTTCGCCTGTACTTTGCAAAGTGAAGTCTTGGATTCCCGCCCTCGATTGGCTCCCGCATTATTCACGCAAGCACTTCGCGGGCGACCTGCCCGCCGGTCTGACAGTGGGCGTCATGTTGATTCCGCAGGGCATGGCCTATGCCATGATTGCCGGCCTTCCACTGGTCTACGGATTGTACGCCGCCCTCATACCCCAGGTTGTCTATGCCTTTCTCGGCAGCTCCCGTCAATTGGCGGTGGGACCGGTGGCCATGGACTCCCTGCTGGTCGCATCGGGACTGGCGGGGCTGGCCGTGGCGGGAACGGACCGCTACATCGAGCTCGCCCTGCTTCTCGCCCTCATGATGGGGGCCATTCAGCTGATGCTGGGCATCCTGCGGATGGGGTTCCTCGCCCAATTCCTGTCGCGCCCCGTCATCAGCGGATTTACCAGCGCGGCCGCTCTGATCATCGGGCTGAACCAACTGCCGAGTGTGCTGGGCACCCCCATAGAACGCAGTGCGCAGCTCCATGTCCTTTTGGCCGACGCGGCCCGTGAGATCGGGGGCGTCCACTTGCCGACCCTTGCGATGGCCCTGACTGCGGTGGGCGTACTCTTTGGGCTGCGCCGTTGGGCACCCCGCATCCCCGGATCGCTGGCCGTGGTGGTTCTGGGCATTCTGGCCGTCCGGCTGGGTCAACTCGAGGAATTGGGCATACAGGTGGTGGGCTCCATCCCCTCCGGCCTCCCCGGATTTGCGGTTCCCTCCTTGGATTGGGCGGACCTTCAAGTGCTATTGCCCATGGCGGGAACATTGGCGCTCATCGCCTTCATGGAGGCTTACAGCGTGGCCCGGGCGGTTGCGCAACGTCGAGGGGACCACGAAGTGGATGCCGACCAGGAACTGCGGGCGCTGGGTGCTGCCAACGTGCTCGGCTCCATGTTCGGAGCGTACCCCACAACCGGCGGCTTTTCCCGCACGGCCGTCAACGACCGGGCCGGGGCGAATACCGGCATGAGCGCCCTGATTTCCGCCGCCGTCATTGCCCTCACCTTGACCTTTCTCACCCCGCTTTTCCAGACCTTGCCCAAGGCCGTGTTGGGCGCCATCATCATCGTGGCCGTATCCGGACTTGTGGATGCGGCATACCTGCGCAGCCTGATGCGCAGCCACCGTGAGGAGGCCGCACTGCTGTTGATCACCTTTTTCTTGACGGCATTTGGCGGGATGGTGCTCGGCATTGCATGTGGGGTCGTCCTCAGCCTCATTCTGACCCTGTACCGCAGCACCCGGCCCCACGCGGCCGAGCTGGGGAGCATTGCCGGCGTATTTCGAAACGTCGAACGCTTTCCGGAAGCGCAGCGCATGCCGGGCTGGATCATCGTGCGCTACGATGGTCCGCTTCACTACGCCAGCCAAGCGCACTTCAAGGATTACCTCGGCGAACGCATCGGGCAACGCAGGGCCAACGGGGAGGACGTCAAACGCGTGCTCCTCCACGCCGAATCCATTCCCTATGTCGACGCCACCGCCACCGCCATGCTGGCCGATGTGCTATCAGACTGGGAGCAAATGGGGATTGAATTGCACCTCGCCGGAGCCATCGGACCTGTGCGCGATGCCCTGGAGAGAAGCGGTTTGATGGACCGTATGGGGCGCGCACATTTCCACACCGGCATTGAAGCCGCGTTGGGCACGGCTGAAAGTGGCCACGGCCATGTGGATATCGCGACGCAAACGGATGTGAAACGGTAACCCAGGTTTCCTCCCATTGAACAGAAACTCCCGAAATTCACGTCATGAAAGTCGAACAGATCTATACCGGATGCCTCGCACAAGGCGCGTACTATATCGAGTGCTGTGATGAGGCGGTGGTGATCGATCCGCTGCGCGAGGTCCAGCCCTACATCGACCGCGCCGAGGCGGGTGGAAAGAAGATCAAATACATCTTCGAGACGCACTTCCACGCCGACTTCGTGAGCGGCCACGTGACGCTTTCGGAGAAGACGGGCGCACCCATTGTCTTCGGCCCCAATGCCAATCCGAGTTTCGGCGCCACCATCGCCGAGCACGGGCAAGTGTTCAAGGTGGGCAAGGTGACCATCGAGGTCATCCACACCCCCGGGCATACCATGGAGTCCACGACCTATCTCCTGCGCGACAAGGAGGGCAATCCCCACGCCATCTTCACGGGCGACACCCTGTTCCTTGGAGATGTCGGGCGCCCCGACCTGGCGCAAAAGGCCGCCGACATGACGCAGGAGATGCTCGCCGGCACGCTGTATGACAGCCTTCGCGAGCGCATCATGACCCTTCCCGACGACGTCATCGTTTATCCGGGCCACGGCGCAGGTTCGGCTTGCGGCAAGAACATGAGCTCGGAAACCGTGGGGACACTCGGCGACCAGAAGGCCACCAACTACGCCCTCCGCGCCGACATGACGAAAGAGGAATTCGTGAAGGAGGTAACGGACGGCCTGTTGCCTCCCCCCGCCTACTTCCCTCTGAATGTCAAGCTGAACAAGGAGGGATACGCCTCCATCGACGATGTGCTCGTCCGCGGCAGTCGCGCCTTGTCTCCCGCGGCCTTCGAGACGGCGGCCAACGAAACGGGGGCGGTGATCCTCGACGTGCGGGGCATGGAGGACTTTGTTGCGGCCCACGTGCCACGCAGCACCTTCATCGGCCTGGACGGCAACTTTGCGCCCTGGGTGGGCGCCATGATTGTGGACGTGGAGCAGCCGATCTTGTTGGTCTGTGAGAACGACAAGGTCGAGGAGACCATCACCCGTCTGTCCCGCGTGGGCTTCGACAAGGTGCTCGGCTACCTCGAAGGCGGCATGGATGCCTGGACTTCCGCCGGCATGGAAGCGGACCACATCACCGCGGTGGATGCGGCTGAATTTGCACGACTGCGCCATTCCGAGGACATCAAGGTCATCGATGTCCGCAAACCCGGCGAATACCTTTCAGAGCATGTCATCGATGCCGAGTCCATCCCCTTGGCAGACATCAACCAACACCTCGCCGAGATCCCAAAGGAGGGCGCATTCTATCTGCACTGCCTGTCCGGTTATCGGTCCCTCATTGCCCTGAGCATTCTCAAGGCGCGGGGTTACCACAACGGCATCAACGTGCTCGGCGGCTTCACGGCCATCAAGGAAACGGACGCGCCCTTCAGCGATTACGTCTGCCCTTCGACGCTCTGAATGGCGCACATCCTGCCCTCCATGTCGGAGGTAGCAGGAAAGGCGCTATTTTTGGCGCCCCAATGCCGGCAAAGGCCGGTGAAAAACCTACCCAGGTGGCGAAATTGGTAGACGCGCAGTCTTCAGGCGGCTGTGCCTTCGGGCGTGCTGGTTCGAGTCCAGTTCTGGGTACTGAAACCGCTCCGTTAGGGGCGGTTTTCTTTTTGCGCTGAATCGGAGAAATCCCACGTATCCGCCCCAGGGTCCGGGCCGTAGACCCTGCATGGACTTGATGAGAACCCTTCCCCTTCTGGCCTTGCTGGCCCTGGCCGCCTGCACACCCGAGACCTACATCGACCCGATTGAACCTGCAGGTGCTCCTGCCCCTGCCGCCGCTGCATGGGACCTTTCTGCCTTGACTTCGGTTGAATCGGCCGAGAGCACCGGCCCCGCCCTCGCTTTGGAGGTGCCTCATCTCTGGACGGGGTGCCATGGTGAAGGGCGGATGACCTTTCACGGTGACGCAACGATGACCTGGGAAATCGACGAACAGACCTTCTCGACCCCGTTTTTGCTTGATGCAACGGGAAACCTCTACCCGGGTTGTGGCGAAGGGTGCGAAGAGATGCTGCCCTACAGCTATGACGCAGGGCTGCGCCAATGGCGTCAATTCGATGGCTACTGCTGGTACGCCCTGACTCCGATGGACTGAGCTGCAGACTACAACTGGCAGCCTACGCTGCGGAAGTCAGGCGTAAATGACGCCTGCGGCTACCGTGAGTCGGGTACCGGGATCCACGAGGATGAAGGAGCCGGTGGCGCGGTTGCGGCGGTAGTCGTCGGCCAGAACGGGAGCCGCTGTGCGGATGCGGACCCGTGCGATGTCGTTCATGCCGATTTGGAGGTCGTCCTCGACCCGGTGGAGCGTGTTGATATCCAGCTTGTAGACGACCTCCTTTACGACGGCCTTGGCCTCGCGTGAGGTGTGGTGCAACTCGAATCGCGTGCCGGGGCGCATCGGCTGTTCGCTGAGCCAGCAGATCCGGGCGTCAATGTCCTGCACGCTCTCGGGCTGGTTGTTCTCCCGCACGAGCATATCGCCCCGACTCAAATCGATGTCGTCGGCCAGGGTCATGACTACGCTCTGTGGCGGGAAAGCCATGTCGACCTGCTTCTCTCCGATGGCAATGGACGTCACCTTGCTGCTCAATCCGCTCGGCAGGGCGACCACTTTGTCGCCCACCTTGAAAACACCGCCAGCCACGCGGCCGGCGTAGCCGCGGAAGTCACGGTGGGCATCGGTCTGTGGCCTGACGACGTATTGGACCGGGAAGCGGCAGTCCTGCAGGTTCCGGTCGGCCGCGACGTGCACGTGCTCGAGGTGGTTGAGCAGGGTGGGTCCATCGTACCATGCCATGCGCTCGGAACGGTCCACCACGTTGTCGCCCTGCAGCGCGCTGATGGGAATGAAGCGGATGTCGGGAATGTCGAGGCGGCTGGAGAAGCTGCGGTACAGGTCCACGATCTCGTTGTAGCGCGCCTCGTCCCAATCGACCAGGTCCATCTTGTTCACGCACACCACCATGTGCTTGATGCCGAGGAGGTGGGCGATGAAACTGTGCCGGTGGGTCTGCTCGAGCAACCCGGCGCGCGCATCGATCAGGATGATGGCGAGGTCGGCCGTGGAGGCGCCCGTCACCATGTTGCGGGTGTACTGGATGTGTCCGGGTGCGTCCGCAATGATGAACTTCCGCTTGGGCGTCGCGAAATAGCGGTAGGCTACGTCGATGGTGATGCCTTGCTCCCGCTCGGCGCGAAGGCCGTCGGTGAGGAGGGACAGATCGGCGCCGTCCGTTCCGCGTTGTGTCGAGGCCTGCTCGATGGATTCGAGCTGGTCTTCAAAGATGGTCTTGCTGTCGTACAGCAAGCGCCCGATCAATGTGCTCTTGCCGTCGTCTACGCTGCCCGCTGTGATGAACCTGAGGAGTCCTTGTGCCATGGTTTCTTCTGCTCTGTTCCTTGGATTCTCGCTACTCAGAAGTAGCCTTCTTTCTTCCGGTCCTCCATGGCCGACTGGCTGCGTTTGTCGTCCATTCGGCCCCCGCGCTCTGTTTTCCGGGCGGCGGCCACTTCGGCCACAATCTTTTCGAGGCTGTCCGCGTCGCTTTCGACTGCACCCGTGATGGTCAGGTCGCCCAGGGTGCGGAAGCGCACCTGCAGCTTTTCAGGTTGCTCATCGGGGCGCAGGTTCAGGTAGGCGCTGTTTGCCAGGATCTGGCCGTCGCGCCTGATCACCTCGCGCTCGTGGGCAAAATAGAGGCTCGGAATGGCGATGTTCTCGCGCAGGATGTAGTTCCAGATGTCCAGTTCCGTCCAGTTGTTGAGGGGGAAAACCCGGAAGTGCTCACCGGGCTGGCACTTTCCATTGTAGAGGTCCCACAGCTCGGGGCGCTGGTTCTTCGGGTCCCATTGGCTGAAGTCGTCGCGGTGGCTGAAAAAGCGCTCCTTCGCGCGGGCCTTCTCCTCGTCGCGCCGGGCACCGCCCACGCAGGCATCGAACTGGTGTGCCTCGATGGTCGAGATGAGCGTGGGCGTCTGGATGCGGTTGCGCGAGGCATTGAACCCCTGCTCCTCTGTCACCTCTCCGCGGTCAATCAGTTCCTGCACACTGCCCACGATGAGCTGGACGCCCAGCTCATTCACGAGGTCGTCCCGGAACTGGAGGGTCTCCGGGAAATTGTGGCCGGTGTCGATGTGCACCAAAGGCATGGGGATCCGCGCCGGAGCAAAGGCCTTGCGTGCAAGGTGGGTGACGCAAATGCTGTCCTTTCCTCCGCTGAACAGGATGGCCGGGCGCTCGAATTGCGCAGCCACTTCCCTCAACACATAAATACCTTCCGCCTCAAGCTCGTCGAGGTGGCTCAAATTGTAATCACTCATCTTCTGTTCTTCCTATGCTTCCGTAGCGGAACCAAGCCCGCTCATGGAAATAGTACAAGACCATTTTCGTTATCATCTCCACACCTCCCACTTTGACTCCGATCCAAGGGTCGCCCGTCACGATCCATCCGATGATGACCGTATCCACCGTACCGATGATGCGCCACGTGATGGTCTTGGCAAGGTGCCTGCGGCGGCTGGCTTTGGCTTCCACGGTAGAGTGCTAGTGGTAAAACGTGATTCAAAGGTGGGCATATTCCCTGACCCGGGCTGCGGATGCCGCAACCGAAGCATAGGTGGTGTCCAGGTCCAGGAAATCGGATTCGGGCTTGCCGTATTCGTCGCTGTGGAAATGCTCGCGTCCGCGTACCTCTTTGGTGTGGACATAGACTTCCTTGACATTCGCCCGCGCCTTGAACTCTTCGCGCAACCACAGGAAGGGCGCCACCACGGCGACGATCGCCACTTGTCCTTGGCGGCTCAGATAGAGCGCGATGTCCTGTGCGCGGCGAATGTTGGCCTCCCGACCGGCTGGACTGTAATCCGCATTGGCCGTGAGGGCCCGCAAATCATCCCCGTCGACCATGAAGGCCGGAATTCCCGCGGAAGTGAGGTCATCGAGCAACGCCCGACCCACTGTCGACTTCCCCGCCCCCGGTTGTCCCGTGATCCAAATGATGGGTTTCCCCTCGGTCATGTGCTAAAGTTACGGTGCAATCCTGCATGGTTTCGGGCCTGAACCGGCCGTTGGTTCAGTGAGCCGAGAAAAAAAAATCACTTTTTAATCTACTGAAAACAAGATTGTTAATGTTTAATCGAAAAAAATTTGAACCAAAAATGTAACCTCCAAGGAACGCCTCAGGTATAGGGTAACGGTTTTGGTTACAGCCGCTCCCGCAAGGGAACAGGCGATTTGGTGAAACGAAGGGGCTCTCGAACGCGAGGGCCCTTTCTCTTTTTGTCCCTTTTCCAATCCGAACAGGCCTTGCAAAAGGTCACGTCCGTCTGAACCGCACGAAAAAGTGGAGCCACATCGACCGGCTCAGCCGCTGCAACAGCGGCAACAAGATGAGCAGAACGGTCACTCCGGTACCGAGGAAAAGCTCGGGCTGGTCGAACATGCCGCTGAAGGGCACCCACCCCAAGCGGCCGAACACGTGGAGGGCGACGAGCACCGCCACCCACAGGGCCACCGACAAGGCGTAGTTCACGTAGGCCGCTCCAAAATAGAATCCGGGCTCTCGCAACAAATCCTCACCGCACCCGGGGCAAACGTGGTGCATGTCATTGATCGTGCGCAAGCGCCAAGGGTTTCGCACCTTGAACAACCGGGCTTCGCGACAGGCGGGACAGCGGTTGCTCAACAGGTTGGCGAGAAAGGAGCGAGGCGGCTTCACAAAGCGAATCTAGGGAGGGGTTGGACAGCAAGGAAGCGCACCCACAATCCCACCATACAGTGGGGACTCATCCTTCGAGTTGCTGCAATGCGACCATGCCTTGGTAGCTTCCCGAGGCGGCCATCAGTTCGTCGTGTGAGCCGGACTCCACAATGCGGCCCTTGTCCATGACGACAATGCGGTCCGCCCGCCGCACAGTGGAAAGCCTGTGGGCGATGACAATCGCCGTCCGCCCTTCCATCACCCGCTCAATGGCAGCCTGCACCAGCCGTTCGCCCTCCGCATCCAAAGCGCTTGTGGCCTCGTCCAGCACCAGGATGGGAGGATCGTGATACAGCGCCCTGGCAATGGCGAGCCGCTGGCGCTGGCCTCCCGACAGCCTCCCTCCTCCATCGCCAATCGTGGTTTCCAAACCTTCGGACAGCTGGTCAATGAATTCCATGGCATGCGCGATCTCTGCGACGGCCCGGATGCGCTCCCCATCGGGCGTCGGATCGAAAAGAGCGATGTTGGCCGCCACCGTGTCGTTGAACAGCAGGGGGTCCTGCGTCACGAAACCAATGTGACGCCGCAATTCACCGCTGGCCACGTTGCACAGGTCGGCCCCATCGATGCGCACCACACCTTCCTGGGGATCGTACAACCTGAGGAGCAGCCGCGCGACCGTGGTCTTTCCACTTCCTGATGCCCCGACGAGCGCGACGGTTTCGCCCTTTTCCACGGTCAAGTCGAAGCCATGGAGCGCACGATCTGGGGCACCGGGATATGCGAAGTGCACTCCCTGAAAAGCGATCTCCCGCTGGAAGGTCATCGGCTGAGGATCATCGGGTTCTGCAACGCTCACTTCGGCCTGCAGCACCTCGTCCAGGCGGTCGAGCGAAGCCGCCCCCTTCTGCACCTTGAAGATGGCGTCACTCAGGGACCGGGCCGGTGGGATGATCTGGCTGAAGACCACGAGATAGCCGATGAACAACTCGCCTTCGAGGCCTTCACCGCGAAGAACAAGGCGACCGCCCACCGCCAACAGGATGGCGATGACCGTCATCGACACGAATTCACTGACCGGCGAACTCAGGTATTCCCGCTTGTACAGCTTGCGCATGAGTTGGAAGTACCCCTGGTTGTGCTCTTCGAATCGTCCCCGGAACCGGGGTGCGGCATCGAAAGCCTTGACCACCACCATGGCGCCCAAGGTCTCCTCGAGGCGGCTGATGAGATCGCCCAGGCGCGCCTTCCCCCTTCCGGCAGCACCGCGCAGCGCCATGGCAATCCGCGAGATGATGAATCCTGCGACCGGCATGAAAACCAGGGCAAACAGCGTCAGCTCCCAGCTGATGGCAAACAGCGTCACCAGCGACAGCAGGATCATGATCGGCGCCTTGAACAGCACCTCCAGCGTCCCGATGACACTGAACTCGACCTCCATCAGGTCGTTGGTCATGCGGCTGATGAGATCGCCTTTCCGTTGCTCTGTGAAATAGCCCACCGGCAGCGCCAATATGCGGTCGAACAACTGACTGCGAAGGTCACGGGCCACACCGGTCCGAATGGTGGACAGGCT
>Ga0181564_10004491_pt1 | contig 11784 bp, 5 predicted proteins | sample 011ome_24_FD_134512 | JGI IMG/M metagenome (GOLD analysis project Ga0181564, IMG submission 134512) | Coastal salt marsh microbial communities from the Groves Creek Marsh, Skidaway Island, Georgia - 011513CT metaG (megahit assembly) | ecosystem: Environmental > Aquatic > Marine > Intertidal zone...
CTCTTTGGCCGTCGTCTCGGTTGACGAAGTTGACGAACGCGAACCCTCTGCTCTCTCCGGTTTCTCTGTTGAACGCGACGTAGATTCTCGTCACGGGACCAAAAGGTCTGAACAACTCTTGTAAATCTTGCTCTCTCGTGTCTTCGGATAAGTTGGATACTCGGACCGAATTTTCTTCTCTTCGTCTGTTCATAGAATCACCTTCACTCGCGCTCGCTCCGGCTCTTTTGGACGGCGGCACGTAGCCGGCGGAGCCGCCCGCTTTATCCCCACCCGGTCCGTCGCTTCCCGGCGGTTTGTCGCCCATCGCCGCCAAATCTTTGTACGGGCACTTCGTCGTCCAGTGATCCCCTTTCTTACCGCAAATTCTACACACTAACAGAGACGTTTGACTGGTCGCCATCGCTTTCAACGGATCGTTCGCTTTCTCCAATTCTGATTTCGGTTGTAAACGCGCGCGCTCCAAGAAAATCTCCTCTAAACTCACAGCCGTCATCGACTCATCCCCTGGTTTATATCTCGCCGCGTCGCCAAATCTCGCCCAGTTTTTCCTCTCCAACATTTCCTTTGTCACCGTTTTCGTCACTTTGTGCACCTTCACTCGTTTAATCGACCGAACTCTCGATCCGTCCTCTTTCACGCGGTATTCCGTGACGGTTTTGATCCCGGTGTTTGGGTCGATTTCGATTTTTGTTGGCGGTAACGCGAACGCCGCGTCGTCGTCAACGCCCATGTCGTCGGAATCCGCGAGCGAAATCTCGTCGTCTTCTTTCTTCGTTTCTGCTGCGATCGCCATTCTTTTTCTGTCTGTTGTTCGTGCGTTTCTCTTCCTCTGTAGTTCCTCGGCTCTGACGCACGACGAGAGAAAACGCGCGCGTTTTTGGAAGCCCCAACCCCGGAAAAAAGAAGAGGAGAACCCTAAACACGAAGAAAAGCGAAGAAAAGAAGAGAAAGTCACACCTACGCGGCGAAGCCCGGTTTCTTTTTTTCAATCTCGGATGAATTGGTTGTTTTACACTTTATATATCTCTGCTATTGCTACTAAAGTAATTAAGCGAAGTAGGCCAAATCGCTCTTCTTCTTCGCTTGGACTTGAACGATTCCTTCGACAAAGTCTTCGTGATTGACCATCGTTCCGTCTCTTCGCAACGCTAACATCCCGGCTTCCACGCAGACGGCTTTCAACTGCGCGCCGTTGAAATCGTCCGTGCCTCGAGCTAACTCGTCGTAGTTTACGTCAGGGGAGACGTTCATTTTACGAGCGTGGATTTGTAAGATGTGGGAGCGAGCGTCTTCGTTCGGATGAGGGAACTCAATTTTTCGGTCTAAACGTCCGGAGCGCAACAACGCGGGATCCAAAATGTCCGCTCGGTTCGTCGCGGCGATGATTTTGACTCGATCGTCCGAACTAAAACCGTCTAATTGGTTCAACAATTCTAACATGGTTCTTTGCACCTCGCGATCACCGTTGGTATCGGAATCGAAACGTTTCGTACCTATGGCGTCGATTTCGTCGATGAAAATAATCGCCGGCGCTTTCTCTTTCGCCAACTCGAACGCGTCTCGCACTAATTTTGCCCCATCTCCGATAAACATTTGCACCAAAAGAGGGCCAGCTAACTTCAAGTAACACGCGTTCGTTTGCGCCGCGCACGCTCGAGCCAGCAACGTCTTCCCCGTCCCCGGCGGGCCGTACAACAAACATCCTTTCGGCGCTCGTATGCCGAGTTTCATGAAGTGTTCTCTGTGCGTCATCGGCAAAACGATCGCCTCTCTCATCTCTTGAATCTGCTTATCTAACCCGCCGACGTCGGAGTAATCCTCCGTCGGTTTTTCGTCCACCTCCATCGCTTTCACCCTAGAGTCGTACTCCGCCGGCAGCGTGTCCAAAATCAAATACGAATCTTTGTTCACGCCAACTAAATCGCTCGGCTTCAAATCCTTCGCGTCTACTAACCCTGCTATCGGTAAGAATATTGTCTGTCTCGTCGTCGTTTTCAAAACCACCGCTTTCCCGCTCCTCTGCGCGTCCAAATCCGCTTGCGCGTCCGCCTCTTCGTCCTCGTCTTCCGGTTGGAGATCTAAAATTTCCACAATCGAAGCCACTAAATACGGAAGCTGTTTGTTCAGTTTAATCTTCTCCTGGTTATCTTTCACTCGCTCTCGCTCCGAGGAAACGTCCAGTTGCAATCGATTGCTCTCGTCTCTCAAAACGCGTATTTCATTCTCCAGCAAGCGCACTCGCATGACGACGTCTTCCGTGGTGGAGTTTTTCAGATCGTTGAGGACTTCCGTCGTGCCATCGTCGTCGTCGAACACGCCGTCTAAATCCATCTTCTTTTTCTCGACGAGTTTGAGAGGAAGAAGAACAACTGGTGGTGGCAAAAAGAGTCTCCCTTTCTCTTCCTATGCGTTGCGCGCGCAGATAGATATCTTCAAACAGAAGAAAGTAGAGTATGTAGTATGAGGCGTGATTTCCCTCTCGCGTGCGTGCGGGGAGGCTCTCTTTAAAAAAAAAATAGGTTTAGGGTTTAGGGTTTAGGACGCGAAAAGGCAAGAACAAAATACGATTATTAATTGTGTGCACTCTTCAAAACAAGAGATGCGCGAAAACATTCGCAACAACTTCGTGTTAAATACTAACAAAAAGCACATGCCGCGCGCGGATGGCGAAGAAGAAGATGCCAGAGTATTCGCCGTTCGAGGAGATTCTTCTTCGTTACCGGCACCGGCGGCGGGAAACGCGAAGACGTCGTCGGCGTTGCTCTCGGAGTGCGCGCTGCGCTTCGCGGGATTCGAAATTTTCGTGGACACTTGGAAGAAGAAAACGAACGTCAACGCGCGAACGACAACGTTTTACTTTTTAACGCACGCGCACCAAGATCACTTGCGTGGATTGCGAGAGGATGTGTTCGAAAACGACGCGAACGGGAGGATATATTGCACGGAAATCACGAAAGTTTTGCTCGTGAAACGGTATCCGAGGTTAGAATCCAAAGTGAAAGTTTTAGAGTTTGATTCCGTGGAGGTGGTTCGAGTCGGTTCGAGGAACGGAGACGACGGGGAAAACAACAATTCCGGGGAAGATATGAGATTCAACGTGTACACGTTGGATGCGGGCCACTGCCCAGGATCTGCGATGTTTGTGTTCGAAGGCAAGTTCGGGAAAGTTTTACACACCGGAGATTTCCGGAGGGAAGATTGGAGCGGGAGTTTGCCGAGAGGTAAGAGGATGAGTTTCCCGATGCCCGGGAGCCGAGGAAGCTTCGGCAGCAGCAGCGGGTTCAGGAGGAACTTTTTTGGCATGATAAACGATACGCCGCTTTCGGCTGGAATGTGGTCTTCGAGCAGTGCGAGTTTGACGGGTTCTCAAGACCTTGGGTACGACAACAGCAAGGCGACGGCTTTGAAGAATGCTACGCCGTTGCCGAAAGTGCTCGATAACTCAAAAACGCCACCGGTGGACGTTTTGTATCTCGACAACACGTACAATAATCCAGAGTACGATCATCCACCTCGCGCGGTTGCTTTAGAACGCATCGTAAAGTTAGTCACGGAAATCGAACCGGAACGTCCTGTGATTCTTCTGTTAGATTCTTTAGGCAAAGAAGATATCGTCATAGCGCTGAGCCAAGCGACGAAATCGAAAGTCTACTTGCACAAAGATCGATACAACGATTGGTTAAAGTTAGGATTCGGGAAAGAGTACGTGTGTAGCGAACTAGGAGAAAACGAGACCACGAGAGTGCGCGTGCTTCCTAAGAGCATGGGAAGAAACAAAGAGAACGTGTGCGGACCGTTAGTTGCTGGCCTCAAGAACAGTAAAGAGTGGGGACCTTTAGTCATCAGTCCAACGGGCTGGGCGCGCGTCACCGAACAGATGCGAGAGGAAGATGAAAGACGAGATATGGATACAAGGAGACGAGAGAAAATGACGAACGAAGAGAAATCAGACTGGGTTCGCCGGTCGGTGCCGTATTCTTTGCACAGTAGCTATCGCGAACTGGAAACGTTCGTGAGAAGAATCCAACCGAGGAAAATTATAGGTAACACGAGGGACGACACGTTGAAGGAGGCAGAGAGGAAAGGGTTATCGGAGGTTCGCTCAGTACACGTGAGAAGACTGGAACCACTTTTGCGGCCATCGTCGCAATCGGAAGAGAATCCGATGTTAAAATCAGCGTTGGAAGCAGAAAGAGGATACGAGGGAGTAGCAGCCACAACGACAAAAATGAACGCGTCGAAACTGTTAGCGAGGATGAGGCTTCCGAGCGATTCGCCTCGAGACGAAATTTCAGACGTGCGACTGCTTTCTGCGTCGTCACCCCGGGGCGTTAAAGGTGACGTTAAAGAAACGCTTCACAAGATGAGAATCGTTTCACCGATCAAGCAAGCGACGAAATACGCGCTCGCAAATAAGAAGTTGCCGCTGCGTTTACAACCGATTGATAAAGAACAACAACAACAACAAGAAAAAGATCGAGAAGAAGAAAATCCGGAGGAAGACGAGATGGAAGAAGAAGAAACTCCAGAGGAACTTTCTGTGCCACCTTTACCGCCGAACAGAAGAAGATTACCGTTGCCAAAAAGCTTAACGACTCGAGGCGGCACAGCGCAAAAGCAGCGGAGCAACACCAAAAACGATACGCACGTGGAAAACAACGTCGTTCTTCATTCCTCAGAAGAAGAGTTGTACAACAAGTCGAACCTCAAATCACAGCCGTCCGTGCGAGGTCCATCGAAACAACAACTCGCCAGTCGCATACCGCTCGTGAGCAACCAAAAAAGCGATGGGTTCGATGCGCTCAACGCATTTCTCGAAAAGCGAATGAGACAAAGAGAGGAAGAGCTTCGAGAAAGAGAGAAGCGAAAAGAGGTAAACGACGGCGAAGATGGCGCAAATATTTTTGAGAACGAAGAGAATGACGAACAAGACGATGATGCTGAAAAGAAACAAGAAGGAGAAGAAGAAGAAGAAGAAGAAGAAGAAGAAGAAAGAGAGCGGCAAAAACAATCGCAGGAAACGGTCGAAGACGATGACGTGGAGGAGGAGGACGACGACGAGGACGATGATATTGTTCCTACACAGTCTGCTGACGGCGCCATCGGGCATGGAACTGAAGAAGAAGAGGTGACAGCAACGCCCGTAAGTCCTAGTAAATGGTTTTCTTCCATCATTGCACCGGTGAAACGGTTGTTCTTCAGAGGTGGTGAGAAGAAAACTCCATCGCAACAACAGTCACAAGAAGAAAATGAAGAAGTTGATGATCGCACGACAACATTTATCACTGCAAAAGTCACTGACGCAGAGGACAACGACGACGAAGCACAGCACGATGGTGGTGATGATGCACCAGATGACGCTCACGAAGATACGGCCGGTGGTGATGGTGATGATGACGAAGAAGGGGAAGAAGGGAAAGGAGATGCCAAGGATCTCGACAACAAGAACAACAATAACAGCGGCGATGGTGGCAACGGCGATGAAGATGAAGACGATAAAAACGACGATGAAGACGACGACATGCCAATTCGGAGAAGACAGCATCGCGTGCGCAAATCAGGATCACCGCCGACCGACGAAGAGCTGAAGGAGGCCGTGTTCGAGATTGTTGATCGAATCAAAGAGGTAGGAGGCAAACGAATATCACCCAGGGAGACTCGCGAAGAGCTAGAAAAGAAATTCGGATGCTCTCTAAAAGCGCACAAAGAAAATATACAGAAATACATTTACTTCAGGACGATCGAGCAAGACACGACTATAGTAACGACAAGGAGGTGCAACAATTCGAAAGAGCGAAATCGATTGAAGCGTAAAAGTGAATTGGAGACAGAGCAAGAAGAAGATGTCAGCGAAGAAGAAGAAGAAGAAGCACGGGAAGAAGAAAAAGAAGAGAAGCCAGAGGTGAAGAAGCGACCGCAACGAAAGAAAAAAGTCAAAAAGCTCAGGAAACTAAATCCTCTCAGGTACGCGGATTCAGATGCGTCGTCTGAAGATGACGAGGATGAAGAAGAAGAAGAAGAAGAAGATCGAGACGATGCCGGCAATTCTGGCGATGACGACGACGATGATGACGTGAAGGACGAGATGGTCGACAAGGACTCCGAGTCAACAGACGAAGAGGGAAAACCTCCACCAAAGAAACAACGCATCAATTCCACCGGTGCCGGACAGCAGCAACCTCAAAGCTTCCGTAAGGGGCGCGATATGACTAGAAAACAAATGACGCGGATGAGAGCAACGCTGCGAGAAACGCAAGGAAGCATCCCAGGAACGCGAAGCGGCGCAAACAGAAAGACTGCGAAGGAGAGCTTGAATGAACGAGAGCCGAAAGAGCCAAAAGAAAAAGGCGCTAGACGAGTAAGCCTGTTACCGACGCTTCCAGAAATGGAACGCGCACCACCGGGCACGTTTTACGCCACCGCTCATCTCAAAATCCCGAGAGACGTCCTCGAGAGAATGGTCTTCGAGAAAACTGGGAATGACTACTCGCGTTGGAAAATCGCGCGATGGAAACTTGCGCACATGTTGGATGAAGGAGAGTTGCTACAGGCCATCGCGGACGAAAAGATCAAGCCTGCACACGTGGAAAAGAAGAAAACGGGGACCTATTACGTCAAGAAAGCTGAGCGATTGGCGTTGGAAAAACAATATCAGGAGTTGTCAAAGGCAAAAAAGGAGCGAGAAGGCCAAGTTGAGGAAGGACAGGATCGTGGTCAACCTGGTAGGAATAATGTAGGAGGCGATGGATCCGATCTTCAGCCGAAAACGATTCGATTCTTCGGTCAGGGTGAGGAACGAGAAGACTCTGACGATACGGAGGGCGGAACCGTCGTTAAATCTGAAATAAAAGAAGAAGAAGAAGAAGAAGAGCAGGATTCCGAAGACGATAACGATTTACGGTTACTGCTCGAAAAGATGCAAGTGAAGAGAAAAATGTCTGAGTGGACGATGTACTAAAAAGAATAGATATAGCTAAAGCGCAGCCCGCTGTAAAACTAGAAATTTTTAATGCTGTATATCAGTATACATTTTCAAGCAATAACATGTGTATATGTGTATTTAATCTCTCTATAAGCTGCGCGCGGGTTGTTGTGTTTTTTTTTACTAGTAGTTGTTGTGTTTATCTAATCCATATCGCTCCTTCGTCCCGCTTCAGTCGATGCGGCTGCCGTAGGAGGTTTCGTCGAGTCGTGTCTACACGTCGGACAAATGCGAGACCGTAACAACCAAGTATCAATGCACGGCGAATGATAGCAGTGACCGCACGATAACCTCTTCATGTTTTCTCCGCCTTCAATATCGGACAAACAAACCGAGCAACTCGCACACGTGCCGTCATTCTCATCACCTTTAGCGGTGATGGTTTCCATGGCGTCGATTTGTTGTTGCGTCAAAGGCGCTTCCGCTAAATTTTCCCTTCCGTTGGCGTGCTGGGCCGCGAGTTGTTGCATGGTTCGTATTAAGTCTCCGAAACTTTGGACGGATCTAGGCGCGAATCTAGCCGGCATCGCGCCAGCACCCATCGCAGCCGCGCTTTCCTGTTCTACCGATTGAAACATATTCCTAAACGCCCTTTCGAATCGATCGTTATCGTTCAAAACGTCCTCTCTGGCCTCGCCCGGCGCGCGTTGTCCGAGCATTTGTCGCATGATTTCTAGAAACGGATCGCTTTGTTGTTCTTGTCCAACGTTTCCACCGAGCATACCCATCATACCCGGACCACCCATAACGGATCGAAAAACTGGTCCATTCGGCCCTCCGACTTGTATCTCGATCCTCGTTTGCCTTCGTCGAACCGAATCCCCCGGCCGTTCGTTCACCTCGTCTCTCCTTCGCACTCTCGACCCTTCTTGTTCCTGTTGCTGTTGCCGCGCCAGTCGTCTCTCCTCTCTCCTCCTCTGCCTCCTCTCTTCCATTCTCGCCTCTTTAATCTGCCACTTCCTCGCTAACAACTCGTCTTTATACTCGCTCTCTAACTGCTCTGGCGCCTTCCCGGTCTTGGCGCACTCCAGCGCGAGCAAATGGTCGTCGGTCAGATACGACGGTTTCGGCAAGATGTCCTCGTCGTCTGGAATATCCGCATCATCTTCCTCGTCTTCCAAATCTTCCTCATCTTCCAAATCTTCATCATCATCTCCGTCCATATCTACGTCTGCGTATTCATTCTCCAGCGGCGGCGGCGCGTCGTCTTCTCTTCGTCCTCTTCTTCTTCGTTCTTCTTCTTCTTCTTCTTCTCGTAGCTGTTGTTCGTGGTGCCTTTGCTGCAAATGCCTCCCCAACGCGTGTCTGGCGTGCGCCATCGCGATCCCAACGTTCAGCGCTCCGGGTATTAAATTCGTAATTCCAGTTCTCTGTTGTTGATTTTGTTGTCCCCGCACTCCTTCTCCTCCTTCTCTTCCTCGCGCGGAGTTGGAGGCCCCGGAGGAGTCCGAAAACGTCGATTCGTTTCTTGGAACCGGCGCGTTGTTTTGGCGACGATGATTTCTCGGCGGTAAAGGCAGCGCGCGCTGGTCGCGGAACCTCGCCGCGTGTAAACGACGAATCTCCTCCAACTGTTCTCGAGAAGAATTCCTTTCTTCTTCGGTGTTTTTAGTACGACCACCATCAAAACCACCGTTATTATTATTCGTGTTGTTGTTGTTCCCCGTCATGTTGTTGGGGAAAAACACATCAGAGAAGAAGAAAAAACTTTCGAAAAAGAAAGAGAAGAGAGGAAGAAGTTTTCGTCTCTCGTTTTCGAAAAAAAATCGATCGTTATGGAATCAATATCAGACACTGTCAGAGCCCCCACGACGACGACTCCAGAGTTTTTTGACTTTGCGATTGATGAATAGCGTGTGGCAGACAGAGAGCATACATAGATAGCAGAGAGTGACTCCACAAAACTACCTCTACTAAAACTAATACTAAAAATGTCGATGATGATGTCGATGATGATCGCAGCGGGCACTTCGTCTCGATCGAGCGCTTTCCTCTCTTCTTCTTCTTCTTCTTCTTCTTCTTCTTCTTCGCGCGGTTGTTTGAGATCGTGCTCCTCGCGCGTTGGTTTGGTTCAAAAACAGAAGAGCGCCAGAGTGGCTTCTTCTTCTTCTTCGCGTGGGGAAAAGAGATGCGTTTCAACTGTATTCGAATCTTCTTCTGCCTCTCTCTCGACGACGACGATTCAGACGACGAAAAAGAGAACGGTGATGGCGGTAAAAAGAGGCGACGCGATGATACCGAACGCTTTTTCGATGCGATGTTCGATCGAATCTACTCTGAATGTTATTTCCAACTTGTTCCCGGTGTGGATTGTTCTCGGTGCTGTGCTTGGCGTGTTGCAGCCTGAGTTGGTCGCGCCGCTCTCGACACCGGAAATCGTGACTCCGGCGCTGGGAGTTGCCATGCTCGGGATGGGCGTGACCCTGGACGAAGGGTCGCTGAAGCAAATGTTCTCGGTGAAAGGGTCCGCGCGCGTCTTTCTCGGGTCGTTGTTGCAGTTTACCATCATGCCGTTGCTCGGCTTCTTCGTCGGGCAGGCGTTCGGGATGGAGAAGAGCGCGAGGCTTGGTTTGATTTTGGTCGGGTGTTGCCCGGGTGGCGCGGCGTCGAACGTGGTGGCGTTTTTGGCGAACGCGAACGTTTCTTTATCGGTGGCGTTGACGACGTTGAGCACGTGTTTAGCGGCGTTTGCGACGCCGTTGTTGACGAGTAAGTTGATGGCGCCGTTGTTGGTCGCCGCGTCCAAGACGAAAGGCGCGCCGACTGGAATCATTGAGGTTGATTCCATGGCCATGGTCGCTTCTGTCGCGCAAGTTGTGGTCTTGCCAGTCATCGCTGGTTTTGCGTTGAAGAAGATCTTTCCGAGAGTCGCGAAGATTGTGTCTCCGGTGTGTCCGCCGTTAGCCGTCGGCGCGGTGGCGTTGATTTGCTCTTCGGTCATCGGGAAACATTCCGGGGCGATTTTAAGCGCCGGACAAGACATCCTGTTGGCAGTTATTTGTTTGCACGCGCTTGGATTTTTGTTTGGGTACGTCGGAGCGAAAGTCTTTGGCTTTCCGAGCCGAGACGCGAGAACCGCGAGTATCGAAGTCGGCATGCAAAATTCGGCGTTGGGCGTCGTCTTGGCGAGTGCACATTTCGCCAAGGATCCGTTGGTGGCGGTAGTCCCCGCGATTTCCGCGACCGTGCACAGCTGTCTCGGTTCGATGCTCGCCGGGTATTGGAGATTTAAAGACGGTGGTTCGTCTTCTGCATCTTCCTCGGCGGAAGACGATGGCGTGAAGGTTTATTCGTTCTAAAAAAAAAGAATACGTCGCGAACGAAAGACGAGGACAGCACAGCACGCCGCAACGCCGCATCGATGCTTTAATATACAACAACACATAACTTTCAAAGACGATTTTGCGATGACGATTTGTGGTTCATTTTTTATTATATTTGTAAGACGCGTACGCTAAAATTTATTACTATTATTACTACCATCAGTATATTAATAAGAATATTGATTCAATCTCTAACGCGCTACTTCTATTAATCCGCCCACTCTTCGCGGAGCCAGTTATCGCCGTGCTTCTTTTTCATCTCCTTTCTTCTCGCTTTTCGTTTCTCTATTTCTGCTCTCGATAACTTTTTGTGTCTTGCTTTTTGAATCTCTTTCATTGCCTCGTCCATCTTTGCCGGGTCTATGTAGTTTTCTAAACCGATGTTCCGATACGCGGCGCCAGCGCCGCCAGGCGGACCAGCCGCGCGACGACGTTGGAGAAGCTCGTTGACCTCGGCGGTAACGCGACCAGTGACTCTGTTGTACGTTCCAACCGAAGCGAATCGTTCAGATGCATCTTCATTTTCATCGTCCGCGTTAGTACGCGCGCTCGAGCGCACGCCCGCTGCGTTTTCTATGGCTATTTTCTCTTGTTCTAATCGATCGTTTTCCGGTAAACCTTCCAAAGCGGCTTGCGCCCATCGGTTTGGTTTCTTTGCGCCTGCGTTACCAAATCCATCCACGCCTTGTTCTTCTCCTCCTCCTTCGTCGTCATCGTCGTCATCCAATTCATCGTCAGCGAGCCCGTTCAAACTCTCTTTCACGATTCGATCTCGCGCCGCGATGGCTGCCATCATCACCTGCTCAGCCTCCACCGCCGTACATCTCAACGGTAACGTCGCCCCTAACTCTTCACATTTTTTCCTCAAATGCGCGTCGCCTAATAACAAAGCTAACGAGGTATATTCAGATTCGTTCGTCGTTCCGTGTTGCCGCACCTTCAAATTCATAGGCAACGCCGCTCGCCACATCTGCAACTGTTCCGTTTGAAACGGTCCTTGCCAATTACCGGAATCGTCCTCGTATTCCCACGCCATTTGCGGCGCCGCCGCGGATGCGCTCGTTCCCGGCGGCGGCGGCGGCGGCACGCTCATGCTCGTGCCGTCGTTGCGTTCGCTCTTGTTTCTATCGTCGTCGTTCAATCCCATCTCTCCTCTCACTTCTCTCTCAATCGCCTTCAACTCTTCCTCGCTCACGCTCGCCAGCAGCGCTCTCTTCTTGTGTTCTTTCAACGCGCTCTCGTCTTTGACAATTTTTATCGTCATCGTCCCGCTCGTCTCTTCCGGCGCTTCCCACCTCGTTTCCCTCGTCGTCGGATTGAAGTAATAGAATTTCTCGTTCGTCTGGTCGTACGATTGAACCCATTTCGTTTCCTCCGCTTTTTCTGTTTCTTCCTCTTTCTGTTTTTCTTTTTCCATTTTCTTCTTCGCGGCGTCGTCGTCGTTCGTGGAAGCTGCTTTTGTACCAACAACAACAC
>Ga0181564_10004494_pt1 | contig 11779 bp, 1 predicted proteins | sample 011ome_24_FD_134512 | JGI IMG/M metagenome (GOLD analysis project Ga0181564, IMG submission 134512) | Coastal salt marsh microbial communities from the Groves Creek Marsh, Skidaway Island, Georgia - 011513CT metaG (megahit assembly) | ecosystem: Environmental > Aquatic > Marine > Intertidal zone...
AACCCACCCAAATCTGCGCTCGCGGCGGCGACGCTCGCGAAGGCGACGCTCGAGACGGACATCGACCGGCTACGAACGCAGGCGGCGCCGCGCCCGAGCCCGCCCAAGTGGCACCCGCTGCGCCGCGAGGCGGCGGCGTTCCGGGACCGCCTCGGCGGCGTCGAGCGCGTGCTCGGGCTCGCGCGCGGGCTCGGAGGGATCTTTCTGATTCCTAAGAACGATTCCACCTTCTCGAGCGGAGCGGACTCCTCCTCCATCGCGCCGCACTTGGGCTCCGCCTCGGATCTCGCGCGCGCGCGTTCGGAGGCTCGCGCGTGGCTCGAGGCTGCGCGCGCCTGGGAAGAGCGCCTGGAACTCAACTTCCGGGGGTACCGCGATCTGACCGAGCCTCTGCGCTTATCGGTGTGCGAAATGCGCCGCGGCGTCGCGCTCTTGTTGGCGTCGGCGCCGGACCCCGCCGACGACGCCGACGTGGCCCGCGAGCTCGAGCGAGCGCGAGGCGGTGTCGTCGCGGCTCCGCCTTGGTCGGTTTCGGCGGACTTCGCCGCCGCCTCCGCCGCGCGCGCCGCCGCGAGCGCCGCCGCGGCGCACCTCCTGAGCTTCCCCCCGCTCGCGCTGACTGGCCGCGGCGCCTCCGCCGCGGAGGCGCTGGCGTCGCCCGGCGCGCAGAAGGCGCTCTCCGCCCTCGAGCGCGTCGCCGCGCGGGGGGACGCGATGGTGTCTTCGAGCGACGCGATGGTGTCTTCGCGCGCGTCGTTCGCCTCCGCGGCGCGCCTTCGGGTGGCGGCGCTGCGCGCCGCGCTCGCCGCCGCCGAGGACGAGACCGCCGCGACGGGCGCGCTGAGCCTGGGCGCGTGGCGCCGGTGCTCGGGGGTGTTCGCGTCGCTCTCGTCGCTGTGGGCGCACGCGCGCGACGCCGAGAGCGAGGCTGAGCGCGACGCGCACGAGCTGTTCCGCCGCCGCGTGAAGGGCCCCACCGCCGCGGAGACGCTCGAGGCGGACGACGAGGCGACCGAGCAGCTGGCGTACGAGCGCGCGTTCGGGCGCCACGGCGTCGCGTTCGCCGATTTGCGAGACGCCCCGGACGCCGTCCAAACGCTCGGGGACGACGACGACGTCGCAGAAACGCAAAGGCAGTCGGCGAAAAAAGTTTTTTTCGGAGATTCGGAAGACGACGAAGACGACGTCGAAGACGACGCGTCGGAGGAAACCAAGGCGCGCGTGCACGCGGCTCGACTCGCCGGTTTGCTGGAGGGGGATCTGCTGGAGGAGGTTGTGGCGGCGCACAGGCGGCTCCTGGGCGGTCTGCGCGGTCCGCCCGCGCCGCCGCCGCCTCCCCCCGCCGGCTCGACCGACCCCGCGGTCGCCGCCGCCGCCGCCGCCGACCCCGGCGGCTGGTGGGCGGTCTCGGGCGCGAGGCCCGCGCCGAAGAAGTACGGCGGGACCCTCTTCACGCGAGAGGAGGCGACGCGCGCCGAGCGCTTCGAGCGCGCGCACGACGCCGGCGTCAAAGTCGCCGTCGCGTGCGGCGCGGACGCCGTGCCCCGCGCCCTCGACGCCGCCGCCGCCACGGGCGCGCTGCTGCGCGCGGCGCTGGAGTGCGCGGCGGCGTCCAGGCCCGCCGTCTCCGCCGCCGAGGACGACGCCGCGCCCCGGCTGCACCTGGTTGGTGTCGGGACCCACCCCGGGGACGGCGCGTACGCGGAGGCGAACGGAGACGACGACGACGAGTCCTCGGTACCCGCCAAACACGACGCCGCCGCCGACGCCGCCGCCGACGCGCTGGGCGCGGACTTGAACGAGGGCGGGTGCGCGGGGGAGATGGCGCTCGTGGTGGCGCCCGTCGCGGCGACGCGCGCTAAAATCACCGCTCTGCTCGCGGAGTGGCCGGACCACCCGCTCCTGTCGCAGCTGGGTGAGATTTGCGACCGCATCGTGCAGCTGCCGCTGATGAGCCCGCTGAAGCAGGCGCTCACCGGGCTGGAACTGCTGCTGGCGCGCGCGCAAACCTGGGAGGAGGGCGCCGCCGCGCACGTCTCCCTCAAGGAGGAGCTCGCCGCCTGCGCCAAGCTCGCGCTGCGCTGGCGCCAAAGAGAGCTCAGGACGTGGCCCCGCCTCCTGGCGCGCGCGCAGGAAAGACACGTCGCGCGCGCGCACAGAGCCTGGTTCGCGCTGCACCGACTGTTGCGCCCGCCCAAGTCGGGCGCGAACGCGTCAGCCGCCGCCGCGGATGACGCGAACGTCCACGAGACGAAAACGAAAACGAAAACGAAAACAGAGCCCTTCTCGGCGGACGACCCCGCGAACCTGCGCGGCGTGGACGCGTCCGGGTTGACCGCCGAGGAGCGCGAGAGCCTCAGGCAGGTGACTTTGGCGCTGGAGGAGTACGTCCAGGGCTCGACCATCGGCGAGTTTCGCGCGCGGCTCGATCTGCTGTGGCAGTTCCACGCGGACATGGCCGTGGAGGCGGAGGCGCGAGCCGCGGAGGGCGCCCGCGTCTCCGACGTCTCGAAGACGTTTCAAACGCGCACCCGCGACGGCGACCCCGACGACGACGACGACGACGCGGATGCGTCGGTCGCCGAAAGCCCCTCGGGGCTGGGTTCCCGCGAGCGCGCGTTGTCGAGCGTGCTGTACAACACGTGGCGGTACTACGCGCAGTTCGCGCCGGCGATGCAGCGTCGCGTCGAGGCGGCGCGTCAGCCGGCGGCGAAGAAGCTGCGCGACCACGCGCGTTTGGCCAAGTGGGAGGACCGGGGGTACCACGCGATGAAAACCTCCGGCGAGGCGAACCAGCGGAGCATGCACAAGTTCGTTCGCGCGTTCGACGTCTCGCTCAACGCGTTGGCGTTGCCGGCGTTGCAAGCCGCCAACGCGACGGTCGGGTTCGGGGATTTGCCTTCAGAGCGGTCCGCCGCCGACCGCGCGGCGTTCGCGGCGGCGACCGCGACGACGGCGCGCGAGACGAAGCGCGCGGCGATTCTCGCCAAGAACGCCGAGGCGGAGGCGGCGAGGCGCGAGCACAAAATGCGCAGCGCGGGGGAATCCGTCGCCGAGCGCGCGCGGCGCGCCGTGCGCGAAGAGACTGAGGCGGAGGAGGCGAAGAAAAAAGCACAAGCGGATCGCAAAAAAGCTGTCGCCGACGCGTTCGCGTCGGCGTTCGCCTCCGCCGAGAACGCCGTCGCCTCCGAACGCGCCGCCGAGCTCGACGCGTTCGCGGAGGCGTGGCGACGCGCGGCGTCTCGCGCCGCGCGCGACGCCGTCGCCGCCGGCGAAATCACGCGCGCCGTGCGCGCGGAGGCTGAACGCGAGGCGCTAAAAAAGAAACTCGCCGACGGAACGAGCGTGAACGCCGTGAACGAAGCGTCCTTCGCGACGCTCAAGCTCGATGACCGGAAGCAGTACCAGTCCCGGCTGGACGCGCTCACCAAGCGCGTCGCCTCCGTGCTCGGCTCGGCGTTTACGAAACTGGACGAAGACGAAGACGAAGCGAACGGTCGCGACGACGTTCGCGACGACAAACGTCTCGAAACCAAAAGCGGTTTCGGCAAAAGCTCTTTCGGCGTCACTCGCTTCGCGCGCGGTGCGGTGGACGTGGACGCGTTCGCCTCCGCCGTGGCGAGCCGGTGCGTGTCTCTGCGCGAGGACGCGCACGCCAAGAAGGCGACCAAGAAGAAAGCCTTCGTGGATCTGCTCAAGGCGCTTCCCGACATCGGCGTGCGGTCGGCGCGCAAAGCCGTGCCCGAGTCGCAACGCGACCCGGAGAGCTGGTTCCGGGAACCGCCGCTTCGGAAACCGGCGTGCTTTTTCGAGACCCGCGCGACGGATCTACGCCCAACCTCCGACGAGACGACGGACGTCGCCTCAGCGCGCGAAGCCTTCGACGCCGCGGACGCGTATTACTACCGCTCGATGGCGCGCGCGCAGAGGTTACGCGACGCGCGGGGAAACGCGGTGAGCGGCGACGTGTCCGCGCGCGAACTCGACGCCGCCTGCGGCTCGGTCGAGCACCTGCTTTTCACGCTGCGCAGGCAGAGACGCGCGGTGGGCGTCGCCGCCGACGCCGAGGCGCGCTTCGCGGAGTGCGCGCGCGCGCTGGACGGGGTCAAGCGGGACGTTTTCGTTTCGTTTTCGGCGTTTTCGGCGAAAGAGACCGAAGAGACTGAAAAGGAGACCCTCACTGAGATTTCTCTGAAACGCGCCGTGCTTTTGCCGAGGCAAGCCTCGACGAAAACGTGGACGCTGCGCCAGCGCCGGTCGCTCGACACGCTCCTGTCCGCTTCGAAGGCGGCGAGGCTCGTGCACAAAGCGGTGGCAAACGCCGAGCCCGTCCCCGAGCTGAGGCCGGGCGGCGTCCAGGGCGGCGCGGCGGCGGCGCTCACCCGGGTCGAGGCGGACGTCGCCGCGGCGCGCGCGGCGCTGGACGCGCACGTCGCGCCCGCGCTGGCGTGCTCGGGGTCTGAGACCTCGAGTTCTCGAGACCTCACCGCGGAGGAGACGGAACGCGCGTGGCGCGTCTCGGCGTGCGCCTTGGCCACCGGCGAGCTCCGCGAAACCCTCCGCGCGAATTTCGCAATCGTCGCCGAGGCGCGCGCCACCGTCGAGGGCGTCTTCGCGTCCGCGGCGGCGGCTGCCAGGGCGTGCCACGCCCCGAACGGGTCGGGCGACGCGGAGGCGTTCGCGCCCCTGCCCGGGTGGGAGCCGCTTCGCGCTTTGCTGCGGGAGGGCGCGGAGGATGCGGACGCGTTCGCCGCCGAGTGCGCCGCCGAGGAAAGCGCCGAGAACGGCGAAAACGCGCGCGCGACGGCCGCCGCCGCGTCCGCCGTCGCGGCGGCGGCGGAGCGGTTCGCCGCCGCCGCGGAGGCGGGCGTCGGCGCCGCTCTCGTCTGGGCGCAGACCGCGAAGCGAGCCTCCGAGGACGAGTCCGAGCGTCCCGACGGCGACGGCGAGACTCTCGGCGCCGAATCGGAAGCGCCCGCGCCGACGATGGTTGGCGCCGAGCGCGTCTTACGCGCGGCGATGTCGCCGGCGAAACTCTGCCGAGTCGCGAAACACGTCGAGGAGGCGTGCGCGGCGCTCGCCGAGTTGACGGACGCCGCGCACGGCGCGCGGGGTCCTCTGGATGACGCCTCACGCTCCGTGGTGGCCGCCGCCTCCGCGCGCGCCGCCGAGCTCGCGCCTCTGCTCGCGCTTCTCGGCGGCGCGTTCAGGCGCGCGTTCGCGGCGTACCTGCACTTCCACCGCGCCTCCGCCAAGCTGGAGGCTGTGCTGTCGTCGCTCGCCGCGGGCGTCTGCCTGGAGGGCTTCTGCGCGCGCCCCGACGAGGAAGAGGGCGGCGAAGGAGAGGAGGGCAAGATGATGGACGACGTCGCCGGCACGGGCATGGGCGCCGGCGAGGGCAAGAAGGACGTCTCGGACGAGATCGAGGACGAGGAGCAGATTTTGGGGCTGGAGGACACGGAGAAGGCGAACGAGGATGAGAAACCCGGCGACGAGAAAACGGACGACGCGAAGGGCATCGAGATGCAGAACGATTTCGAGGCGGACGCGCGCGACTTGTCCGACGACGAGAAGGAGGACGAAGAGAACGAAAACGAGGACGGCGAGGAGAACGGCGACGACATCGAGAAGGAGATGGGCGACGGCGAGGACGATGAGAACGCCGAGGTGATCGACGAGAAGGTTTGGGACCAGGAGGACGAGGACGAGGAGAAGGACAAACCGGAGGAGGAGAAGAACGACAAGCAGGACAAGTACGAAAAGGGGAGCTCGGTGAAGGCGCGAGACGCGATGGACACCGAGACGCGCGCCGCCGACGAGGACGACGACGACGAGCGCGAGGACCGCGACAAGGACGCGGAGAAGGACCGCGAGGACAAGAAGGAGGACGCGTCCAAGGACGAGAAGGACGAAAACCCTCCCGAGGAGCCCGCGCCCGAGGAGGACCCGAACGCGAACGACGAGCCCAAAGACGAGAACGACGGCGTGAACCAGGAGGAGATTGAGGAGAACCACGGCGTGACGCCGAAGGGCGCCGAGGGTTCGGACGGCGACGGCGACGACGACGAGCTCGACCTCCCGGACGACATGCAGCTCGACGGCGAGGACGAGGCTGGCGCTGAGGGCGACGAGGGGGAGGAAAACGAGGATGGCGACGACGGCCAAAAGATGGACGACGACGCCGACGCCGGCGAGAAGGGTGACGGGCCCGGCGACGGCGACGACGACGAGGACGACGCCGACGCCGACGGCGGCGAGCTCGATCGCGTCATGGAGGAGGTCGAGAACGACGAGGAGAAGGAGGAGGGAGAAAACACCGAGGAAGACGAGAACGCGGGCGGCGCCGCCGAAGACAACCCCGGCGCCGGCGAGGATGACGAGGGCGTGCAGGGGGGGCCGACCGGCGCCGGCGCCGGCGGCGGTCTCGGCGACGACGACGACGAGACTGACCGAAAGACGGACGCCGGAGACCGGGGCGGCGACGCCGGCGCCGGCGCCGAGGGTGACTCGGCGCAGGAGGACTCGAAGCATCCGCCCGATCGCCCGAAGGCGCCCGCGCCCAGGTTCGAGGATGCGGAATTCGACGGCGGCGACGACGACATGGGCCCCCCCCCGGACCAGAACCAGTCCGCGCTCGAGGCGCCCGGCGGCGGCGGCGAAGGCGGCGGCGGCGGCGCCAGCGCCAGCGCGGCGGGCGAGGGCGCCGCCGCGCCGATGGCGGCCGGCGCGCCTCCTCCCGGCGGCGGCGCCGCGCCTCCTCCTCCCCCTCCGAAAGGCAAGCCCGAGAGCGGCGACGCGAACCCACACCGGTCGCTTGGTGACGCGTTGAAAGGCTGGCGCGAGCGTTTGAGCGTCATCGGCGACGCCGTTGAGCGCGAAAACGCCGCCGCGGGGGAATCTTCGCCCGACGACGCCTCCGAGTTGCCGGCGCGCGAGTACGAGTTCGAGCGCGACGCGCGGGAACAAACGGGCGACGGCGGGACCGCCGGTGACGACGACGAACGCGCCGGCGAGGGAAAGGGCGGTGGCGTTCAAGCGCTCGCGGGTGCCACGAAGGAACAAGCCGCCGCCGCCGCCGCCTCCGGCCTCGACCGGTCGCGAAACGCCGCCGCCGGCGACGACGAAAACGGCGACGACCCCGCGGCGCCCCGCCCTGAGACGGCGCGCGGAGAAAACGAGGGCGACGCCGGAGGTGTCAAGAGTCAAGAGGAAGAATGTGTGAAGGAGGAAGACACTGAGGCGATGGAGCTCGATGCCGAGGTCGATCGGGATCAGGATCTCGATGACGATGACGCGCCGGACCCCAACGCGGGCAAGTCCGCGGAGGAGCGCGGCGCGGCGCGCGCGCGGCGCAAAGGCAAAAACGTCGACGAGCGAAAACCGGCGAAAACCGGCGCCGGCGGCGGTGTCGCCGAGGATCCCCTCGAAGGTCACGACGCCGCCGCTGACGCGGACGACGACACAGTCGTTAATGAGGAAACCGCGTTCGGGGGACGCGGTGCGCTCGGGGACGAGACCGTCGTCGCGCTCGAGAGCCTGGTTTTGAAGACTGAAGACGGGTCGCCGGCGGACGCGAAGGAGAGCGAGGACCCCGCGCTGGGTCCGTCGCTGAGCCCGGAGGACGTCGAGGCGGCGCGGACCGAGGCGAGCGCGGCGCTGAGCGCGTGGCGCGAACGCGCCGCGGGTGGCGCCGGGGACGCCGCCGCCGCGCAGGAGCTCTGGTCGCGTTTAGAGCTTCTGACCGGGTCTTTATCCGGCGAGCTCGCGGAACAGCTGCGGCTGATTCTCGAACCGACGATGGCGTCGCGTTTGACTGGTGATTTCCGCACCGGGAAGCGCCTGAACATGCGCAAGATCATCCCGTACATCGCGAGCGACTTCCGCAAGGACAAGATCTGGCTCAGGCGCTCGAAGCCGTCGCAGCGCAAGTACCAAGTCGTGCTGGCGATCGACGACTCCAAGAGCATGGCCGAGAACCAGTGCGGGCACCTCGCGCTGGAGAGCGCGGTTCTCATCGCGCGAGCCATGGCGCGTCTGGAGGTTGGCGAGATCGGCGTCGTGAGTTTCGGCGCGGGCGGATCCCCGTCCGATACGGCTGTATCTGGGGAGGTTGGCGGCGAGACCGTGGATCGCGAAACCGACGCCGTCCGCACGTTACACCCCCTCGGTGCGCCGTTCGTGGACCAGGGCGGCCCCGCGCTCGTGAGCCAGTTCACGTTCGCGCAGGACAACACGCTGGCGGACCAGCCGGTGGCGCGACTGCTGACGTCCCTGGACGCGTCGCTGGAGGCTGCTCGCGCGGAGATCCGCGGCGGCTCGGAGCAGCTGCAGCAGCTGTGCCTGATCATCGCGGACGGCCGGTTCCACGAGAAGGAGGTGTTGCGGCGACAAATGCGCGAGATGTCCCAGAAGCGCGGTCTGCTCGTGGCGTTCATCGTCCTGGATAACCCGAAAGCCTCCGTGCTGGACATGCAGACGGTTTCCTTCGCGAACGGTAAGCCGGAATTCGCCAAGTACCTCGACACGTTTCCGTTTCCCTTCTACACCTTGGTGCAGGACATCGCGAAACTCCCCGCGGTGATCTCCGATCTGCTAAGGCAGTGGTTCGAGATCACCGCGGGGGGGTGAGCGCGTGTGTGTATCTTCAAGCGGTCGCGCCATATGGCGTGAGACTGCGTAGTCTAGTTACGATTGAAACTCTAAAAAACACAGCTTAGACAGTGAGCGCGTTTGTCGCGGATTTCGGTGTCGGGTCTTTCTTTCGCTTGTCGAACTCCTTGTAATAACCCTACGTACAGTTATCCACCCGTGAAGCAGCATTGCTCTCCGCACTCTCCGACCGACTGTCACGATGGGAGGTGGTAACGCGCAGAAATCCGCCAAGGCGCGCGCGGATAAGCTCGCCAAGGCGCAGAAAGGCTCTAAGGGTGCGTGACGCGTCCGCTCGAAAGAGCTCCGGTCGGATCATTCTCCACGACAATTTGCGGCGGCGGTGGCGACAGCTCTCGCCGCGCCCGGCTCCTGCGCTCGTCCGGATCGGGGCCCTCTCCGAACGCCGCCGCGTCGGTGCGGGTGGTTCCGGGTCCGCCGTATCATCACCCACCGCGCCCGCGTTTGACCCACGCGCTGACCCGATCGCTTCCTCCTTCCGCAGGCTCGCAGCTGGAGAGCAACGCCAAAGCGATGAACATCCAATGCAAGGTGTGCATGCAGACGTTCCTGTGCACGATGACCGAGGCGAAGCTCAAGGAGCACTCCGACAACAAGCACCCCAAGAACGACTTCTACCAGTGCTTCCCCCACCTCAAGGCGTGATGTGGGCCGATCACAGCGCGTTTGGCGTTTGCGACGAAAGCGACGGTCTCGAGACCGTCCGCCGCGGCGAGAGTACCGCGACGTCGTCGACGTTCGTCCCGAGAACAGGTTCATAGAGATACGTCAGGCGAGACGGCGATGATGAAGTCTATGTAAAGCGATCGGTGATTACTCGTTACGCGTCTCCCAAACGTCACCCAAACGTCAGCGCCGCACCACCACGCACTGCGATGAACCGTCACTGAATGCTCTCGTACCTCCCGTTGCTCAGGTTGTACTCCAGCTTCGGGTCCCCGATGGACCCGGCGACTTTGTTCCGTACCTTAGCGACCATGACCGTGACCTCGCGCAGCGACCCCGCCTTTTCGTCGCGGTTGCGGTGCACGACGATGCCGTTGTCGCACTTGTTGATGAAGTGCGCCGAGCCGCTTATGTCGTACAGCCCGGGCGCCTCGCCGCGCCAGTTGTGCAGCTGCCTGGGGTGCGCCACGAACCACACGTGCACGTCGTAGTGCTGCGCGAATTTCTTGATGCGCGTCAGCATCTGCGACACGTACTCCGTCTCCGTCTGGCCCTGCGGCCGCTTGTGGTCCAGCTCATTGTACGGGTCAATGAGTAACCCGCGGATGCCGTGCCGCATCACCGCGGCGCGCGCCAAGCCGATGATCCAGTCCACCGAGGGCAGCTCGTCGTCCTCGTGCCGTATCAGCACAAACTGGTTATCGAGCCAATGCAAGCCTTGGCGCATCGTCTCCGGACGCATGCGCGCCTTCTTGGTGTACTTCCCCTCGAACCAAGGCTCACCCGTGTACTTCTCCACCAGCTTGCGCGCGTGCTCGTGCACTTTGTTCTCCATCGAGCACAGCGCGAAGGTCCACCCGTGCTGAACCGCGAGGTTGCACATCAGCGCGTCGACCCACTCGGACTTGCCGCTGTTGGGCACGCCCGTGATCACGGTGAGCTCACCGGGCACGACGCGGTAGTGGTTGTCCACGGATTCCCACCCCGTGCTGACGCCCTTCATCTCCGAGCTCTCCTCGACGCCGAAGTAGTTGGAGATGTCATCCTCAAAGTCGGAGAAGCGGAACAAGCCGCGCAGGGGGAACCCCTCGGCGTTTTCGATCGAGCCGCGCAGCGAGGCTTCGCCCTGTTTCTGCAGAACCTCGTTCGCGTCCTTGCACCCCTCCGGCCAGTGCACGCGGAAGCACCGCTCCTTGCCCAGCCTCCGCGCCAGCTCCTCGGCCAGAGCCTGGCCGGGCGCGTCGGCGTCCGCGGCGATCACCACGCGCGAAACCGGGTCGAGCGCGGCGCGGCAATTCCACAGGTACTCGAACTTCCTGTCCTCCTCCGGCGCGGGCACGGGGCCGTCCTTCACCTTCCCGGGCGCGCCGTCCGGCACGCTCACCACGTTCTTGAACCCAGCCTGCTCGAGCGCGAGCTTGTCCATCTCGCCCTCCACGATTACGATCTCGCGCGCGCCGACGATATCGTCCAAGCCAAAGAGGATCTTCTCGGCGCCCTTCACCTGCCAGAAGCTCTTGTCCTCGCCGCGGTACTTGATGTTCACCAGCTCGCCGTCGCGCATGTACGGGAACACCAGCGCGTCCACGTGCGTCCCCGCGGGGGGACTGAACACGTGCTGCGACGCGAGGCCGTTGCGCTCCGCAACCGACAGCGACACGCCGCGCGACTCCAGCCACGCGCCCCACTTGGCGGCGGCGGGCGTCGTCGAGCCCGGGCCGACGCGTTCGAGGGACTCCGGGGGGGGAAGTTTGACCGCCCCCCCCGCGCCCGCGCCCGGGCGACGGGACATGCCGGTGCCGACGGACGTGTTCGAACCCATCGCGCTCTCGTTCGAGGTTCTTCGCGCGTTCACGCCGCCTCTCCCGCCTTTAGCGTCCGAAACGCTCGAGCCGCCGGTCCATTCGCACGTCGCGCGATGGCACATCCACTGCGCCTCGCGGCCGTCCGCCTCGATGCGCACAGCCAGGCTCCGCTCGCCGTTGCTCCCGCCGCCGCACGAGGGGCACACGATGCGGTGCTGGCCGGGGGTGTACGACTGAAGCACGATGGCCTTCTCCATCAGCACGTCGCGCAGAGCCACCGGGCTGCGGTCGGGCCGCCGCGGAGCCGCAGCCGCGGGCGCGGCGGCCGCATCCGCCGCGACGTCTGCCGCGGGGGGGGACTCGGCGGGACTCAGCCTCGGTGCGCGCGCGGGAGCGGGAGCCTGCCTCGGCGGAGGCGGCGTCTGCCTCGGCGGAGGCGGCGGCTTGGGCGCGTAGAGCCCGCCGCCCGGCCTCGCCGCGGATGCCGCGGAGGAGCCCCCCGAGGAAGCGCCGGGCCTCCCTCCGGTGGCGGTGCGGTACTCGGGGGCGGGGGGGCGCACGCCCGCCTGTCTCTGCGCGTTCGGCTCACTCGTGGGTGCCCCCCCACCCCCCCCGCGGGTCCTCCCCCCCCCCCCCCC